>Ga0080013_1002216_pt1 | contig 23415 bp, 19 predicted proteins | sample ETNvirenome_6_85_FD_69236 | JGI IMG/M metagenome (GOLD analysis project Ga0080013, IMG submission 69236) | Marine viral communities from the Pacific Ocean - ETNP_6_85 (SPADES assembly) (version 2) | ecosystem: Environmental > Aquatic > Marine > Oceanic | place: Pacific Ocean | collected 2013-06-19
AGCATACGATAAAACAGATGATTACGAAACATTATAAATAAAAAATTATGGCATATAAACAAAACAATCCTTTTAGTAGGAAAGCAAGTCCTTTAAATAATGGAGATGGGTTAGATTTAGAAAGAATTGAAGGCGACAGATATTATGTAAGACCTGTAGGAGATGAAGCGGAAGATGATGAAATGATAGTTGGTAAACGTATTGGAGAAGTAACTGGAGATGAATATGTTTTGAATAGACCAGGAGGAAGAGGAGCAAGGGTAGATTATATACCTTCACAAGAAAGTTTACAAGACAAAAGATCTGGTAAATTATTAGTGACTGATGAAGTTTATGATACCGGTAAAGCAATGGTAAAAGATTCTTTAAATTTAGTTAATCGAGGAAGAGGAGTCAAAGCAGCACAATTATATGGGAGAAATTTAGGTGAAAACCTAAGGGCAGGTAATTTTGAAGCTAAAGTTAGGAAAAATATTGCTGGTATTCATGATGAAGAAAATACAGCATATGCGAGAAATATGAAAAATACTGGTAGTAGAGCAGGGTGGGGGTCCGATGTACGCTCAGGAGAACAGCATGTAGATTTTGATAAGCGAACTACTTCTTTACTTAGCCCCCGGGAATTAGAAAGTTATAGAAAACGTAAAGGTTATCCAGTCAAATGGATGTAAATTAAATGGCAAAAAAGAAATTTAAAGATACAACCGTTGGACAGTTATTATTTGGTGCTGCATCTGTTATTAATCCCACTTTAGGAAATGTATTACGAGGTGTTACATCACCAAAAGAAGCAATAGCAGAAATAACAAAATCAGATGCACCCGCAGAAGATAAAGTTAAATTACAGCAATTAATATACGATCAACAGAGTAAAGAATTAGAAGCTATTACATCAAGATGGGAAGCAGATTCTATGTCTGATTCTTGGATGAGTAAAAATGTACGCCCTTTAGTATTAATATGGTGTATTGTAATATTTTCATTAGCTGGTATTTTAGATAGTGTAGAAACTATAGCCTTCCATATAAATGAAACATGGAATGATACTTTTGAGAAGGTCATGATGGCTGTCGTTCTGGCCTATTTCGGTGGACGGACAACTGAAAAGGCAACTAGCATCTTTAAAAAGTAAAAATCCTTAAAAATAGGTGATTATATTATAGAACAATTAAATTAAATTAAATTAAATCAAAAATTATGAAAAAATTATTATTAAGTATTTGTATGCTTATGGCTATGACTAGTTATAGCCAAATAAGTAAAGAACTACCAGGAATATGGAAAGGAAAGGGTAGTAGCCATTATGTATTAGTGGTAGTTAATGAAGAAGAAAAACTACAATTTACAAATGTATCCTGGGAAGAGGGTAATATTTTAAAAGAAGAAGTATTAGAAAAAGAAAAGGAACATATTATTACACAAATATATAATCCAGAAAATGACTGGTGGGTATCAATTAAATACACAATGATAGATGAAAATACTGTTAAATGTGAATTTAGTGGTGATAGTGAGAATGTTTCAATTTATAAAAGACAATATATAACAAATTAAATTAAATAAAAATGAGTGAAGAAATTAAAAAAATTACAGAAGAAGAATTAAAAAACATTGTAGATAATAATAATAAACTTGTAAAAGTTCTACAAGATATTGGATATTTAGAAGCTGAAAAACATGGATTATTACATATATCAGCAGATGTAAATAAAGAAATCCAAGACGCTAAAAAGGCCTTAGAAGAAAAATATGGTTCTATTAGTGTTAATTTACAAGATGGTTCTTACGAAGAAATAAAAAAAGAAGAAGAAACTACTGAAGAAAAATAAAATGGATAGCGTAATACGTAAAATCAGTATAGGTACTGATTATAAAAACGACGCTATGCACTATGCTATTGGACAACAAGTTTATGGAGGTCATGAGATTTCTCATATTTTGTTTAATGAAAAAGATAATTCTTACAATATTTATATAAAAAAAGATCAAGAGGTATTGCCTTGGAAGAAATTTAATTCTAACATGGCAATATCTATTGAATATGATTTAGAATATTAATGAGAAGTTTATATGATTTTATTATAAAACCAATTGGAGAACGATATAGTAATGAAGTTAAAATTGGTGATAAAAAACTTGTACTTAATACAAAAATAGAAAGTTTTAAATTTGTTAATAGACAAGCGATAGTAGTAGAAACTCCTTTAGCATTTAAAACTCCAATTAAAAAAGGTGATACTATAATAGTACATCAAAATATATTTAGGAGATTTTATAATATGCAAGGTAAACAACAGAATAGTAGATCATACTTTAAAAATGATTTATATTTTGCATCAATAGATCAAATCTATTTATATAAAAATAAAGACACATGGAAGTCTTTTGGGGATAGATGTTTTATAAAACCTCTAAAAAACTCTAATAATTTATTAAATAGAAAAGAAGATCCTTTTATTGGTATATTAAAAATAGGTAATAAAACCTTAGATGCGCTTAATATTTATTCAGGAGATAAAATAGGTTTTAAACCTGGAGGAGAATGGGAGTTCGTTATAGATAAAGAGCGTTTATATTGTATGAAATCAAATGATATTGTTATAAAATATGAGTACAAAGGATACGAAGAAGAATATAATCCAAGCTGGGCAAGTAGCAGTTAAAGAATTAATTAAAGTTGCTAAAGAACCCATTATAGATTATGGTCCAGATATTTCCGCAGATAGACTTAAAAATGCTGCAGCTACTAAAAAACTAGCAATATTTGATGCTTTTGAAATATTAAATAGAATTGAAGAAGAAAAAAATCTATTAGAAGACAAACCTAAAGTAGAAGAAAAAAAAGAAACTAAGTTTAAAGGTTTCGCAGAAGGGAGGTCTAAATAATGTACGAACAGGATTTATATAAAATACTACCCAACTATGTTAAATCTAAAATTCTTAAAAGAAATAACAGATATAAAAAGTGGGAGTATGGTTATAACGAGGAACACGATTTTATAGTTATCAGTAAATCTGGAGTGATTGGTGATGTTTATGAAATACAAGGATTGAAAATCGCGCTCCCTAAAACACCTAAAGAAGTACATAAATTCAAAAATGATAGATGGGAAAGAACTGAATTACCTAAAGTTTTAGGTAAAATCAAAAGTGTATTTGAATGGGATAAATATCCTGAAGATTTCAAAGAAAAATGGTATGATTTTATTGATGAAGAATTTAATAAAAGAGAACAAGGATTTTGGTTTTATAATAAAGGAATTCCTACTTATCTTACAGGTACACATTATATGTACTTACAATGGAGTAAGATTGATGTAGGACCACCAGATTTTAGAGAAGCTAATAGACTATTCTTTTTATTTTGGGAAGCATGTAAAGCAGATACAAGATGTTACGGTATGTGTTATCTTAAAAACCGTAGATCTGGATTCTCTTTCATGGCATCAGGTGAAGTTGTAAACTTAGCTACTATATCTAGTGATTCAAGATATGGAATATTGTCTAAAACTGGTCCGGATGCTAAAACAATGTTTACTGACAAAGTTGTACCAATATCAGTTAACTATCCTTTCTTTTTTAAACCGATTCAAGATGGTATGGATCGACCTAAAACAGAATTAGCATATAGAGTACCAGCTTCTAAATTTACTAGAAGAAAGATAGTAACAGGTGAAGTAGCAGAAGAATTACAAGGTCTTGATACTACAATTGATTGGAAGAATACTGGAGATAATAGTTATGATGGTGAAAAATTAAAACTATTAGTACATGATGAAAGTGGTAAATGGGAGAAACCTAATAACATTTTAAATAACTGGCGTGTAACTAAAACATGTTTAAGACTTGGTAGTAGAATTATAGGAAAATGTATGATGGGTTCTACTTCAAATGCTTTAGATAAAGGAGGTGCAAATTTTAAAAAACTATATGAAAGCTCAGACGTTACAAAAAGAAACGCCAATGGACAGACTCGCTCAGGATTATATAGTTTGTTCATACCTATGGAATGGAACTACGAAGGATACATTGATGCTTATGGATTACCTGTATTCGATACACCGACAACACCCAAAGAAGATCCACATGGTCAAAAAATACGTTTAGGTGTATTAGATTATTGGAAAAATGAAGTTGATGGTTTAAGTGAAGATCAAGATGCTTTAAATGAGTTTTATAGACAATTCCCTCGCACAACTAAACACGCGTTTAGAGATGAATCTAAAAACTCTTTATTTAACTTAACTAAAATATATCAACAAATAGATTGGAATGCTGATATATCTAATAGCAATGTAATAACGCAAGGTAATTTTCAATGGATTGGAGGGATAAAAGATACAGAAGTGGTTTTTGTACCTAATAAAAATGGAAGATTTTTTATAACATGGGTACCTCCTATAAGATTACAAAATAATATTGCTTTAAAATTAGGTAAGAAATATCCTGGAAATGAATCATTAGGAGCATTTGGATGTGACCCTTATGATATATCAGGAACAGTAGATGGTAGAGGTTCTAATGGATCATTACATGGTTTAACTAAATTTAGTATGGAAGATATTCCTTCTAATCATTTCTTTTTAGAATATATAGCTAGACCACAAACTGCTGAAATATTTTTTGAAGATGTATTAATGGCTTGTATATTTTATGGAATGCCAATACTTGCAGAAAATAACAAACCAAGACTTTTATATCATTTTAAACGTAGAGGATATAGAGGATTTGCAATGAATAGACCAGATAAAATATATACTAAACTGTCTGTAACAGAAAGAGAAATTGGTGGTATACCAAATTCTAGTTTAGATATAATTCAAGCACATGCAGCTGCAATTGAAACTTATATTGAAGAAAAAATTGGTTTATTAGAAGATGGTACATACGGAGATTTATATTTTCAAAGAACTTTAGAAGACTGGGCAAGATTTAATATAAATAATAGAACCACTCATGATGCTTCTATTAGCTCTGGACTTGCTATTATGGCTTGTAATAAAAATAAATATAAACCAAATCCTACATTAATAAGAGAAAATTATGATTTAGGAATTAAAAGATACGACAATCGAGGATCATTATCAAAAATTATAGATTAAATGAAGATAAATTATAATACTAATAGTATATTTCCTAGCCAAGTGGTTAGTGAAGCCGAAAAATCGAGCTGGGAATATGGCACGCAAGTGGCACAAGCTATAGAAAGAGAATGGTTTAACCAAGGTCGTGTTAATGGTAATAGATATTTAACTACTTGGAATAATTATAACAGATTAAGACTATACGCTAGAGGAGAACAACCTACTCAAAAATACAAAGACGAATTATCTATTAATGGTGATTTATCTTATCTTAATTTAGATTGGAAACCAGTTCCAATTATTAGTAAATTTGTTGATATATTGGCTAATGGTATATCTAATAAAGATTATGATATAAATGCATTTGCTCAAGATCCTGCGTCTTTAGAAAAAAGAACCAACTATGCGAAAATGTTAGCACAAGATTCTTTTGCTAGAGACACAATGCAACAAATTACTTCAAAGCTAGGAACTGAATTATTTAATACATCTATACCAGAAAATAATTTACCACAAAGCATAGAAGAACTAGAGTTATATATGCAACTTTCTTATAAACAAAGTATAGAAATTGCAGAAGAGGAAGCTATAAATCAAGTTTTAGATTATAATAAATGGGATTTAATTAGACGTAGAGTTAATTACGATCTAGTTACATGTGGTATAGGAGCTGTTAAAACTAATTTTAACGTATCTAATGGAATTACTATTGATTATGTAGATCCAGCTTATATGGTATATTCTTATACAGAAGATCCAAATTTTGAAGATATATATTATGTAGGAGAATTAAAAATGTTAACTCTACCTGAAATAGCTAAATTATATCCTAATTTATCAAATGAAGAATTAGAAAGAATACAAGAGTCACAAGGTAATAGAAGTTATTTATATGGAAATGGTCCTTGGGATCAAAACACTATTCCGGTTTTATTTTTTGAATATAAAACTTATGTAGATCAAGTATTTAAAATAAAAGAAACTAGTTATGGATTAGAAAAAGCATTAGAAAAACCTGATACTTTTAATCCACCTGAAAACGAAATGTTTGAAAGAGTAGGAAGAACTATAGAAGTATTATATAGTGGAGCTAAAGTCTTAGGTATAAATACAATGCTTGAGTGGAAAATGGCTGAAAATATGACTAGACCATTTGCTGATACTACTAGAGTAGAAATGAACTATGCTATTTGTGCTCCTAGAATGTATAAAGGTAGAATTGATTCAACAGTAAATAGAATTACAGGATTTGCTGATATGATTCAAATAACTCATTTAAAACTACAACAGGTAATTGCTAGAATGGTACCAGATGGAGTATTTTTAGATATGGATGGAATTGCTGAAGTTGACCTTGGTAATGGTACAAACTATAACCCAGCAGAAGCATTGAATATGTATTTCCAAACTGGTTCTGTAGTAGGAAGATCTTTAACACAAGATGGAGAATTAAATCGAGGTAAAGTACCAGTTCAAGAATTAGCTAGTGGATCAGGACAAGCAAAGGTACAAAACTTAATCCAAACATATAATTATTATCTGCAAATGATAAGAGATGTAACCGGATTAAATGAAGCAAGAGATGGTAGTTTAGTAGATAAAGATACATTAGTAGGGTTACAAAAAATAGCTGCACAAGCTTCTAATATAGCGACTAAACATATTAATAATGCTAGTTTATTTTTAACATTAAGAGTATGTGAAAATATATCTAAGAAAATTGGAGATATGTTAGATTATCCATTGACTGCTAACGCATTAAGAAATAGTATCACAAGTTTTAATACTTTAACTTTAAAAGAAATAGATAATTTAAACTTACATGATTTTGGTATATTCTTAGATTTAGAGCCAGATGAAGAAGAAAAAGCGCAATTAGAACAAAACATACAAGTAGCTTTATCAAGTGGTGGTATTGATTTAGAAGATGCAATTGAAATACGTCAAATACGTAATTTAAAATTAGCTAACCAAATGCTAAAACAAAAACGTAGACGTAAAATGCAGCATGATAGACAAATGCAGATGGAAATGAATCAACAACAAGCTCAAGCTAATGCTGATGCAGCACAACAAGCGGCTGAGTCAGAAGTACAAAAACAACAAGCTTTAACAGCTGAAAAAGTAAATCTTGAACAAGCTAAATCTCAATTTGAGATACAGCGTATGGAAACTGAAGCAGAAATTAAACGTCAACTTATGGCAGAAGAATTTAACTATCAATTACAGTTAGAGCAAATGAAAATGCAAGTAGAAGGAAGAAAAGAAAGAGAGATAGAGGATAGAAAAGACAAAAGAATAAGAATGCAAGGTACACAACAAAGTGAAATGATAGATCAAAGACAAAACGATTTATTACCTATAGATTTTGAAAACAAAGGGCAAGCAGGAATAATTCCTCAAGCACCTATGTAATATTAACTATTTAATTATATTTTATTATGGCAAACAAACAACAGGCCGTCGAGGTCAAACAAGAAGGTGACTTTAAAATAAAGTCTAAACCTAAAAAACCTAAACAACTAGCTATTGCAGATGAAGAAATAGCTAAAATAAAAATTGATAACAGAAAACCAGAAGCTCAAGGAGAAGTAATTCCTGATATGGCTAAGGTAGATTTAACTAAAAACCCAGAAGAAGATGCCGTTCAAACACAGAAGACAGATGTGGGCAATGCTCCTATCGAAGAATCCAAAGACAGTAACGACAGCAAAGCAGTGGCTGAAGACGTACGGGAAACCAAACAAGAAGTAGAAACTCCAATTGAAGAAATAATTGAAGAAGTAGCTGAAGAAGTAACTGAAGAATCAATTAAACAACCGGACAATGTAGTTGTAGATGAAGTTTCACCTCAACAACAACTACCAGAAAATGTAGATAAATTGGTAAAATTTATGGATGAAACTGGTGGTACAGTAGAAGATTATGTAAAACTTAATAGAGATTATACAGATTTAGATGATGATTCTTTATTAAAAGAATATTACAAACAAAGTAAACCTCATTTATCTTCAGATGAAATTAACTTCTTAATAGAAGATAAATTCAAAGTAGATGAAGACATAGATGAAGAAAGAGATATACGAAGAAAAAAACTAGCTTATAAAGAAGAAGTTGCGCATGCAAAAAAGGATTTAGAAAGTTTAAAAAACCAGTATTATGCTGAAATTAAACAACGTCCTGGAGTAAATCAAGAGCAACAAAAAGCTATGGATTTTTTCAATCGTTACAATAAACAGCAAGAAACTATAAAGCAAAGACAAGAAGAGTTTAAAACTAACACTAACAATCTATTCACTAAAGAATTCAAAGGTTTTGATTACTCAGTGGGAGATAAAAAATTTAGATATAAAGTTCAAGACCCTTCTAAAGTGGCTAATTCTCAAGTTGATATTAATAATTTTGTTGGAAAATTTTTAGATGACAATGGAAATATTAGTGATACAGCAGGTTACCATAAAGCTTTATATGCTGCGATGAATGCTGACAAATTAGCTTCTCATTTTTATGAACAAGGAAAAGCAGACGGTGTTAAAAACATGGTTGCTAATTCCAAGAACCCAGCTACTGAAGCGCCAAGGCAAGTTGCCGGTGGGGATGTTTTTGTAGATGGATTAAAAATAAGATCTATTAGTGGAACAGATTCGTCAAAACTGAAAATCAAAAAACGAACATTTAATAATTAAAATTTAGAAAAATGGCTTTAACCCCACAATTCGGATCGATAATTCCTAGTCAGGCGCAAGAAATCCTGGCTTCAAATTATCTTCAGTGGAATGATACAGCTACTGCCGCAACCTTTGCTGGTTGGGGATCTGCTAGTGCTGCTTTAAGACAGTATCTACCAGAAATCTATGAACAAGAAGTAGAGCGTTATGGAAACAGAACGTTATCTGGGTTCTTGAGAATGGTTGGTGCTGAACTTCCAATGACAAGTGACCAAGTAATCTGGTCAGAACAAAATAGATTACATATAGCTTATGATAACTGTACATTCGCAGCTCCTGGAGTTGGTGCAGCTAACGCAATTACTATTCCTGCAGGTGTAACTAACGTTATATCTCCAAGATCTACCGTTGTTGTAATGGATGATTTTGGTGCAGAAGCAAAATGTTTAGTTGTATCATCTAACGTTGGTGCTGGTCCTGTTACAATTAACGTTGACCCTTATCAGTCTGCTACTTTAGCAGCTGCAGGTCTTGTTGGAAACGTAAAAGTATTTGTTTACGGTTCTGAATACCTAAAAGGTCAAACTACGCCTAACGCTGCTGCTGGTGCAGCTCCTGCTACAGGAAACCAAATGGTAAGCGTTGAACCACAAGTTACTCAATTTACTAATAACCCTATCATCATTAGAAGCAAGTACGTAGTAAATGGTTCTGATATGGCTCAAATCGGTTGGATTGAAGTAGCTACAGAAGATGGAACAGGTGGATATCTTTGGTATCTTAAAGCTGAGTCTGAAACAAGACTTAGATTTGAGGATTACCTAGAAATGGTATGTGTAGAAGCAGAAAAAGTAACTGCTGCTGGTGCAGTTGTTCTTAACACTGAAGCTGTTGGTACTGAAGGTTTATTCTCTGCTATCACAAACAGAGGTAACGTAATGACTGGATTTAGTGCTGCTGCTGGTATAAGTGACTTTGATGAAATTCTTAGAAACTTAGATACTCAGGGTGCTATTGAAGAAAACATGTTATTCTTAGACAGAAGTACTGCGTTAGACTTTGATGATATGCTTGCTAGCATTTCAGCTGGTTCTGCTGGTGGTACTGCTTACGGACTATTTGAAAACTCAGAAGAAATGGCATTAAATCTTGGATTTAGTGGTTTCAGAAGAGGTTCTTATGATTTCTATAAAACAGACTGGAAATACTTAAACGACGCTTCTACGCGTGGTGCTATGACTGGTCCTGCTTCTATAGAAGGAGTATTAGTTCCTGCTGGTACAACTACTGTTTATGATCAAATTCTTGGTACTAACATCAGACGTCCTTTCTTACACGTAAGATATAGAGCGTCTCAAGCTGATGATAGAAGAATGAAATCATGGCTAACTGGTTCTGCAGGTGGAGCATTTACTTCAGATCTTGATGCAATGGAAGTTAACTTCCTTTCAGAAAGATGTTTAGTAACTCAAGCTGCTAACAACTTTGTATTATTCAAAGGAGTGTAACTATTGATAAAAGGTAAGGGCGCTTCGGCGCCCATATACCTTTATTTTAAACTATTTAATTATATTATATTATGGCAAAAAAAGAAAAACAAACAGAAGTAATGGAAGCTCCTGTAAGAGCGGTTCCAGAACCTGTAAAAGAAAAACCAGTTGTTAAAAAAGACAGTTGGGAAATAAAAGATAGAACTTATATATTAACACAAAACCAAGAACCTTTAACTTTTACTATTCCAAGTAGACATACTAGAAAGCATCCTTTATTATGGTTTGATGAAAAAACTCAAACTCAAAGAGAGCTTAGATATGCTACAAACATGAATAGTGTATTTGCAGATGAGCAAAAAGGTGAAGTAACATTGGGTCATATTATTTTTAGAGATGGTACATTATCTGTTCCTAAAGAAAATTTGGCTTTACAAAAAATGTTATCTTTATATCATCCTATGAAAAATAGAAGATATATAGAGTTAAAACCTAAAGCAATTGCAATGGATGAGTTAGCGTACATGGAGACAGAAATAGATGCTCTTAATATGGCTAAATCATTAGATATAGAACATGCTGAAGCGATTGTAAGAGTAGAATATGGTTCTAAAGTAAACGCGTTAAGTTCTAAAGAATTAAGAAGAGATTTAATGCTATTAGCTAAAAAGAATCCTCAATTATTCTTATCTTTAGCATCTGATGAAAACGTTCAGTTAAGAAATCTAGCGGTAACAGCTTGTGAACAAAACATTATTAGAATGTCACAAGACCAAAGAAGTTTCCACTGGGCAAGTAATGATAGAAAGTTAATGACAGTTCCTTTTGATGAAAATCCATACTCAGCATTAGCTGCATGGTTTAAAACAGATGAAGGAGTAGAAGTATATAAGTCTATTGAGAAAAGACTAAAATAAATACTAAATAATATAGGGCGGATTCGTCCGCCCATATATTAAATTAATACAAATATAATGGCAGTAAACGTAGATATAGTTTATAAAACGGTTTTATTAATACTTAACCAACAACAGAGAGGTTATATGACACCAGATGAGTTTAATAAAGTTGCTACCCAAGTTCAACTAACTATATTCGAAGGTTATGCAAGCGATTTAAATCAACAATATAGATTTCCACAAAATGATACAGAATATGGTAATCGTATTAAAAATATAGAAGAGAATTTACAACCTTTTCAAAAATATATTAATAACGCTTCTCTTGCAGGAGCGATAACTGGTACTAATCCATTTACTTTAAATGTAAGAGTATATCCTGCTGATACTGCAGGTCCTTTATCTGATTTATATAGATTAGGTTCTGTAATTTATAGAGATACAGAAATAAGTCAGTATGCACAAAGAAAAGAGATAACACAATTACTACTTTCCCCGTTAACTCAACCTACAAAACAATTCCCCATATATGTATATGAGGCAGGAGCACCAACAACTCCTAAGAATGGATTAATATATATATATCCAGCTACTATTACAACAGCTGATGATATAAATTTATCTTATTTAGCAAAACCCGCTGATGTTGTTTGGGCTTTTACTACGGGTCCTTTAGGTCAATATGTATATGATGCTGCTAATTCTCAAGATTTTACATTACAACCAACAGAACAAACAGAAATAATATTAAGAATATTAGCTTATGCTGGTATTATAATAGAAGATCCTTCAATAGTTCAAGCTGCTAGTCAAGCTGTAGCTACTGAAGATAATAATGAAAAAAATTAATAAATGAGCACAAGTCCAAATGGTGGATTAATCACCGAAACTAATCAACAATATTACGCCGGCGCGCAGGGATTTACTACAACAGCTCCACAACAAGTATTTACATTTACATTTGATACAGAATTTGTATTAGGTTCTCCAGATCCTAGCGCTGTGGATTATATGCAAAATAATTTTAAACTTTATGCAAGTGCTGATGGAATAACTTATACAGAAGTGACAGCTGCTAATTGGCCTGTACAGTATGGAGTTAGCGGATACACATTAGATGTTCAAGCTAATGGTGATAGTCAAATTACTCTTGCTGCGAATTTACCTGCTAATCATATATTAGTTGCACAATTAAAAATATTAACTGGAGGTCAATATGGAGATAGAGACGCTTATGGAACTACTACAGAAGAAAATTATGGCAACTATTCTTATGTGTCTTTACAAGATATAGTTAACAATTTTATAGTTGGATATGTAGGACAAGATAAATTAATACCTAGAGTAAACAGAACCGATGTAATATTTCATGCTAAAAGAGGTTTACAAGAGTTTAGTTATGATACATTAAAAAGTATTAAATCTCAAGAATTAACTATACCACATAATTTGAGTGTAGTATTACCTCAAGATTATGTTAATTATGTAAGAATGTCACGTATAGATGAATTAGGTGTTCAGCATATAATTTATCCTACTAATAATTTAACTGATAATCCTTATAATATGCCTCTTCAAGATGGTCAAGGTGTACCAATGCAAGATAATTTTGGTGAAAATACAGAAGGAACATCGATTACTGAAGAAAAATGGAATAAAGCTAATACTAATTTAATAAATCAAGATTATAACTGGGATTTATTTAATAACGGTATGGATTGGATAGGATATAACTGGGGATATGGAGGAATGTGGTATTGGAATTGGGGTGAACAATATGGATTAGTACCCCAATGGTCACAATACAATGGTTGGTTTAATGTAAATGAAAGAGAAGGTAAAATAGCTTTTTCAAGTAACTTACGTAATCAATTAATAATATTAGAATATATCTCAGATGGACTTGCATATGATTTAGATAGTAGAGTACCTAAGTTAGCAGAAGATGCGCTGTATGCTTATATTAGTTATGCTATTTTAGCAGGAAGAATAAATCAACCTGAGTACGTAGTACAAAGATTGAAAAGAGAAAAAAGCGCTAAACTTAGAAATGCTAAAATTAGATTATCTAATATTAAATTAGATGAAATAGTTCAAGTTATGCGTGGAAAATCTAAATGGATAAAACGATAAAATAATGCCACAAATAAAAAACACTTTTCTAAAGTCCAAGATGAATAAAGACTTGGATGCTAGATTAATTCCAAATGGTGAATATAGAGACGCCCAGAATTTACAAATTAGTAGATCAGCTGGAGATAGTGTAGGTGAATTTGAAAATATTTTATCTAATCAAAAAAAAGCAGGGAGTAATTTTGGATTTAATTCAGGAGCTTCCTCTGAGGTTATTGGGCAATATACAGATGAATATAATGATAAAATATATGTATTTATTACATCATGGGCTGATGAAGCGAATGTCCCAAGAGATATAACTGCCTATTCTAGTGGTGCGCAAAGTGGAACTACTATAATACTAGCTACATCAACTGGTACTGTTATTGACCCTCAAGCAGCTGGTATAAAAAATGGTATGTTATTAAGAGGTGAGACTTGGAACGCTGCTGCAGTTACTGTAGATCCTGTTGTAACTAATGTAACAGCTGCTAATATTACTATTGATAAAAGTATTAGTCTTGCAAATCTAGATAAAATAGTATTTGGTTTTGCAAACATGATATATGAGTTTAATCCTAATGGTACATATAAAATATTAGTAAGTGGTAACTTTTTAAATTTTTCTAAGAAAAATCCAATATATGGTGTCAATAAATTAGACGACCTTTTATTTTGGACAGATAATAGAAACCAACCTAGAAAAATTAATGTTACTTTAGCAAATCCTACTCCTATTCTTTTACCTACTCATTATCAAAGAGAAGATCAAATATCTGTAGCTAAATATTATCCATATGAAACCCCTTTAGTTTTAACTCAAAATATTTTAAACGCTGTAAGTGGTGCCGCAGCAGTAGCTCCTTTAAGAGGATATAATTTAACTATGACCGCTGTTACAGGTATAAAAATTGGTGATATTGTAAGTGGATTAGAGAATCAAAATCCTCAAGATTTATGGGAAGTAATAGCTATAAATGGAGTAGTAGTAACTATATATAATAATTTTATAGCTGCTCCAACTGCTCCAGTAAATAGATTACTTACGTTTTCTCGTCCTACCATGACTAACGAAAGTGATTTAAAAAATGATAATGGTTTTGATACAACTGTTTTTATTGGACCAGGCGATGCTAATGATCCTAATAACCCTGTAACACCTGCAGCTGCTCCTTTTACTATTACTGCTGGAACACAGTTTGCAATGACATATAATTTTACTAATGTATTGGCTACGGATGATTCTCCAAGTCCTACTCCTAAGGTAGGTGATTATATAACCAGTGATAATTTTACTGGTAATTTTATTACCGACCCTACTAGTGGATTAGCATTAACTATAGCTGATGAAGTAATAATACAATCAGTTATAACAATTTGTTTACAAAACACTCCTGGCAATGATTACGCATTAGTAACTTTAACAAAAGATGTAAGAGTTAATAATGCTGCAGATAAACTTAGAGTAGGTGCAAATCCTAACTATAATAGTAGTTTTACAGGTGATGAAGATTTAATAGAAGAAAAATTTATAAGGTTTAGTTATAGATTTAAATATGAAGACAATGAATATTCTTTAGCTGCTCCTTTTTCTCAAATATGTTTTATTCCCAAACAAGATGGACAATTTGGTTGGGGTATTTCAGACCCAAAACAAGATATGGACGATGCTTTTAAATCTAGTGTAGTAGAATGGTTTGAAAATAGAATAGATAGTGTAGTTGTTAAAATTCCTTTACCTGATGGAGGAACTACACCAGCTACTGCTTTAACAGCATTGACTAGTGATTATAAGATTATTAGTATAGACATACTTTATAAAGAATCTGATGCTTTATCTACTAAAGTTGTTAAAACTATACAAGTAGGAAATATGGTAGCAGGTGATATTGAAGCGATACCAAGTACTAGTGGAGATCAATTTTATTATAAATTTGATTATAAATCTACAGCTGTATTTAAAACCTTATCTACTCGCGAACAATCAAGAGTATATGACGCTGTTCCTATAAAAGCATTAGCACAAGAAATAAGTGGTAATAGAGTTATATATGGTAATTTTGTTGAAAAACATACTCCACCTGAAAATTTAGATTATTCTGTAGTTAATGGAAATAAATCTGTAGCTTTCAATAATTATGCACAATACCCTAATCATTCAGTAAAACAGAATAGAAATTATCAAGTAGGATTTGTATTAGCTGATAGATTTGGAAGAGCATCAAGTGTTGTCTTATCTAAAAATGATGACGTACCTAACACAGCAGGTTCTACATTATATGTTCCTTATAAATCATGGGATGATGTACAAGCTACAGCACTATCTACTTATAAATGGCTTGGAAATAGTTTAAATTTAACTATAAATAATAATACAAATATAAGTGTTGCACCTACAGCAGATGGACAACCTGGTTTATATAAATCTTATACTGATACTAGCGTTGATGAAATATTTATTGATGCTAGTGGTACTGGATATACTGCAGGTACTACTTATACTACTACCTATAATCCAGGGTTAGGAGGAACTGCTCAAGCTTTAGGAAGTGGTTTAACTGTTAAAGTTACAAGCGTAGGAGGTGGTGGATCAGTTACTGGTGTAGAAATAGTAAATCCTGGAACTGGATATATAAGAGGAGAAATTGTACAATTAGTAGGTGGTGGTAATAATTCTTTAGTAGAGGTTAATGTGTATTTACCTAATCCATTAGGATGGCAATCTTATAAATTAGTTGTAAAACAACAAGAACAAGAATATTATAATGCTTATCTACCTGGTTATATTGCTGGTTATCCTGTAACAGGTAGTCAAGATGTAGGAAGAATAGCGTTTACAGGAATAATAGGAGACAATATTAATAAATTACCTAGAGATTTACAAGAGGTTGGTCCTTTACAAAGTGAGTTTTCATCTTCAGTAAAACTATATGGTAGAGTAAACAATCCTGATATAAATAATAGGAATCTACCAGTAGGATCTTACGCAGCTAATATAAGTTATTTATGGAATACACAATATTTTCCAACTAGAAGCTTTGATGAAATAACTACTATAGGTCCAGTAGGAGTAGGGGGATTAGAACTTGCTAATTCTCCTTTTAGTGCAAATAATGCTAGTGTAGGAGCTTTTGTTAACCCTACAACTGTAGCTGCTACTGATGGAAGATTACCATGGGGATTACCAGGAGATAGTCAAAACTTTTATAATGTAGAAGAAAATCCTTTAGCTGGAGGATTAAGAGTAGGTGTTAAAGAAGCACAGCCTCAATTAATAGGAGTAGCTAATATATTAAATACATTAGGAGCGAGAGTTAGTGGTGCAGTAGTACCAATACCTAATCCTGAACCTTATGCAGCGCCTGCTAATTCATTATTTTGTATGGAACCATTTTTAAGTGTTTCTGAAACTGAACCTGTACAAAGTAATTTAGAAATATTTTATGAATCATCTACAAGTGAAAACTTTGTAGATTTGTATAAACAACTGTAATAATATAATTATGCCTGTAACATTAGAAATATCATATTTTAATACCTTTTGGTTAAAGAGATTAAAAGATAGGGGCGTAACAGCTGATGTACCTTTACATTTTACATCAACAGGTCCAGGTACTCCAGAATATTATACGAGTTCTACAGGTGTAACAAATAATGCTGTTCCTTATTATAATGAAATAGAAGAACAAGATTGGTTTGTAGAAGAATCTAGAATAAGAGGTGGTTATAATAATACTAGTGTAGACTTTGGTAATAAAGCTTACATTGTAGAAGAAGAACAGCAACAAGAAAGATTAGCAAATAAATTAATATATTCAGGAGTATATAACTCTAGAACTGGTATAAATAGTACTAATGAATTTCCTATAGGCGAAGATATAACCAGAGCAGTAGATCCTGCATCTGGAAGTGTTCAAAAACTTTATGCAGAAAACACAAATTTAATTATTTTACAAGAGGCAAAAGTAAATAGAGCACCAATAGATAAAGACGTAATATTTACACAAGAAGGACAACCTCTCACAGCTAATAGTAGATTAGTTATTGGAACACCTAGTCCTTTTGAAGGTAATTTTGGAATATCAAGAGATCCAGGTTCTTTTGCAGTATATGGATATAATAAATATTTTACTGATAAAGATAGATCTGCTGTATTAAAGTTAGGTCCAAGTGGTATTGAACAAATATCTAACCTGGGTATGATAGATTATTTTAGAGATAAATTAGAAGAAGTTCCAGATAATGAAAACAATTCTGGAATTAGAGGCGCTTATGATATCCATAATAAAAACTATGTATTAACTTTAATGTGTGGTGGAAAAGGTTCTGGAAACGAAGTAACATTAGTATATGATGAAATAGTAAATGGTTGGACTAGTTTTGTAGATTTTATTCCAGATAGATCAACTAGTTTAAGAGGTCAATATTGGTCATTTAAATATGCTGAAAGTGGATTACATGCGTATTTACATTATGCAGGACCAACTTATAACCAGTTTTATGGTACGCAACAAAGGTCTTCAGTTACTTTTATATTTAATCCTCAACCTACGGTAATGAAAACTTTTAAAACAGTAGGTTATGAAGGTAGTAATGGATGGGAAGCTACAGTTGTTAATAGTGATTTTACAGGTGTAGATACTAATCCACAGCAACCAGCTTTAGGTAATACTAATATCCAAGACGTAGCTAATTCTATTTTAAGTTATGATGAAGGATATTATGTAGAAAGTGGTGTACAATATAGAGCAGGTTTTTATAGAAAACAAAATACTTATTATGCAAACCTTATAAACAATACTACAGTAGTACCAGGTGAAGTTGTATTTGGTAATTCTATTACAGGTATGAGAGGATTTTTTGCACAAGTAACTTTAAAAAATGATGCAACTACAGATGTAGCAGGAGCAAAACAATTGTTTGCTGTTAGTAGTGAGTATTCAAATAGATAAATTATATGAAATTAAATATTAGAAAATTAGAGGAATCTGATTGGGATACTCTAATTAAATGGTGGGAAGTTTGGCCTGAATGGGTTGCGCCACCTAAGTCTTTTCTACCTAACAATGGAACAGGTGGATTAATGGTTGAAAAAGATAAAAAACCACTTGTAGCTGGGTTTTTATATTTTACAAATTCTGATGCTGTATTACTTGAATGGATAGTATCGGATCCAGAGTACAGAGAAAGTGACAGAAAAGACGCGATAGAGCTTTTAATTAACACATCTGAACGTTTGTGTAAGAATGAAAATAAAAAATACATGTTTACAATTGGAAGAAACAAACATTTAATTGAAACACATAAGAAATTAGGATGGCAAGTAGATAATAAGCCATCATATGAAATAGTAAAAAATATATAATATGGGAGTAGCAACAGCTATAGCGGCAACAGTAGTGTCAGGAGCAATTGCAGATGGAAAAGCGCATAAAGAAATGCGTAGAGCACGTAATGCTAAAAATGATGCAAAATTTCAAATGCAAGCTGCTAGACAAAATAGACAAGACATAATAAACCCTTATGCAGGAGTTACAGATCTTTCTGGGTTAGCAACTGACTTATCTAGTCAAATTACTAATCCTTATAATAATTTACAAGTCTCTACTGCAGCTGCAGAAATGCAAGCAGAAGAAGCAGATATTTCTTTAGCAAACACATTAGATACATTAGAAGCAACTGGAGCGAGTGCTGGTGGTGCTACTGCTTTAGCAATGGCTGCTTTAAAATCTAAAAAAGATGTATCAGCAAGTATTGAAACACAAGAAGCTAAGAATGCAGAACTAAGAGCACAAGGTGAATTATCTGCACAACAACAAAGAGTACAAGCTAGACAAAATTATGAACAAACCGTTATTACACAGAAATCAAGGAAAGAAGAATTAGATGCAGCAGGTGAAATATTTCAGTTTCAAGCAGAAGAAGCAAGAACAAATCAAGATATTCAAATGTATCAATCTATGTATCAAGGCTTTTCACAGCAACAAAACCAAGCTTCTCTTGCTAGAGCAGGAGCGTGGACAGCGGCTGCGACTGGTGTAGGAAATATTGTAGCTGGAGCAGTAAGCGAAGGCGGTGCGTGGACTGAAGGATATTAAAACTATAATTAAAATGAACAAATTATTAAAATCACATAACGACAAACTTAATCGTCTTGTTAATATATCAAGAACAAGAAGAAGCAATGAGTTAGATTTCTTTACAGATATAAGTAATAAATATCGTGAGTTTTTAAATTATCCTTTAGCAACTAATTATAATGAAGATAAAAAACTAGCTGAGGTTATTAAAGATGCTTTTTTAGCTGAAGCAAATGATCCTTTATATGGTGTTATAGCTAGACAAACAAGATTAAATCTTGATGCTAAAAACATGAGTCAAGAGGAAATAAAAGCAGATAAAAAATTTATAAATGATTATTTTAAAAAGCTAGAAAGTATTGAAAAACTAGGTGGTTATTTAATTGTAGCAGTAGAACCTATTGCTCCAGATAATTTACCAAGTTTTCTAGCAAATTATGATAACGTTAATATAAATGGAACTAATGAAAGAGTTAGAGATAGAAATATGTTTTTAGTAGCGGGTTGGTCAACCTGTTTTGATTATGTTGATGATGTGTTTGTTGAAAAAGATTTTAGATTTCAAACTAATGAGAATAGTGAATTAACTATATTAACCCAGCGGATTCATATAGATGTAACTGGAGAAACATTTAGAAAATATTTACATAATAAACCATATATAGTAGATGATTTTTTAAGAAATAAAAACTTAATCACAAAAGAAAATGGTAAAACATATTATGTAATCTATGGAGAAGTTGATTCTAATCAAGTTGTAAATGGTGATTTATTAGATTTATATATAAGTGAAGTTCCACCTAGTATGAAGTTAGGTGAAACATTTGATAATGCTGGTATTACTAAAAATGCTACTTTACAACCACAATTCTTTTTAGGTGGTACAGTTATGAGTGAAGATGCTTCAGACCCACAACAAGATACTTCTATTAAAGTGCCTATGTTTTCAGTAAAAGATAACAAGGTTAGTAGATACTTTGTAAAACCTATTAATACAGAAGCTATAAATAAAACCCCAGCTTATGTTTCTGAGATTCAATCTCATATAGCAGGCTTGTTTGGTTTAGCAAGTGGAGATATATCTGTATTATCTGGTTATTCTAATAAAAGAATGGGTATAGATTTACCATTAGGTATAAACGAAACAATTACTGGTGATTTAGAAAAACTATATGATGGTTTATCTCCTGAAGGTAAAGTTGCTTGGGTAGGTAATAGATATGCGTTTAATACTATTAGTCCAAATAGTAAACAAAAAATTAGTTTAATTGATTCACAAAAAGCTTGGATTATGTCAGTTATATTAAATTATAATTTAGATAAAAAATTAATTCAAGAAGATGTGCCTAATGGACCAAGTATAGTTAAAGAAACTCTAGAAGATAAAACACAACAAGGAAAAGATTTAATAAAAGCTTTAAATGATAATAATCTACCAATTCCTGAAGTGTATAGAAGTATGTTAGGTATTAATGAGTGGCAAGCTGGCATGGCGGTTTATTATCAAAAACTACCTGAAGAAGTAACAGATTTACCTGTTGAACAAACAGAAGAAATAGCAACATTTGTAGAACAATATTCTTAATTAAATTATATGTCAAACTGGGATCCAAATAATCTTTTCGATATACAAGAAGAAGAAGAGATTATAAATGTATCACCTCCTGAAAATGGAGAGGAAGAAAATCAAGAAGACGAAAGAGTAGTTGAATCTGAGGTTAAAAAAGAAAATACATTAAATGTAAATGGAGTTGATATTTCTATGCAACAAGAAGAAGAAGATACAAGCGCAGAAGAGTGGGAAAATATAATACAACAAGGAGTAGATGAAACTAAAGAAATAATTAATAATCCAGATTTAACTATTGAAGAAAAACAAACCGCAATAGACAATATACCTAAAGATAATCAACACGCTTTAGTATTAAAAGAAAGAGATAATATTCTAGAAGAAAAAATTGATTATGATACACCTTTAAATTTACCTACTCAACTAACTGGTGGTGGAGGTAATCCTAAGGATCCTTACAAAGGCGAAAGACAAGTAAATACAGGGATTACGCTTTTACAAGAAAGATATAATGCGTTAAATTTTGAAATTAAACCTGTAAGTGTTAATAATCAAAGAAAAATTAAAATAACCGCCCCTAATGGTGAAAAATTAACTATAGATCCTTTAGCTATACACGAAGGAGATATTAGAAATTTTTTTAAAGAAAATGCTAAAGATATAGTAACACGAGAAGAAGTAACTAATTGTGAAGAAGCATTAGCAAGTTTTTATAAAGGTGAAACTGATGCTTCTACTGTGTTTGAGTGTGTTACGGTAAAACCTGAAGCTAAAGCTGCAGTAGAAAAAGCTATAATAGGAGATTCCAATTTAACATTAGATGAATATCTTTTAACTATACCTAAAGATAATCCTGATACTGAAGTAAATGAAGGTATAAACCCACAAACAGGTGAATCATTTTTAAATGAAGCATTTACCCGGGGGATACAAACTGCTTATTATAATGATAAAGAAGTACAGCAAATTATAAAAAATATTGAAAATCAATTATATAATGATCCTTCTGTTATTAAAAAATCAGAAGAACTTCAACGTATATATTTTAATTTTCCAGATGATGAAAAAACAATTTCAGCTTTAGTTTCAGATATGAAAGAAATACAAGGCAAATGGGAAATTGGGGAAGATGGTAAAATAATAGGATTAGCTGACGAGAAAGCGCAAAAGGAATGGGAAGAAGAAACAAAAAGAAAACAGAAGCTATGTGTAACCGCAGGAATATTTTGCGAAGACTATTGGTATAAACCTCCTACTTATGATTTAATTAATGAGTATAATAAAAAATTAAAAGAGCTTCAAACTATACAAGAAACTAGAAATGCTGACATTACTAAGCTCAATGCTTTATTATCAGGTGAAGAAGGCGAGTACTCAGATGAGCTTCAAATAATGGTAGAGGGTTATCAAGATGCTATGACCAAATATATTAATGATGAATACTCTAAAAGAATAATTAATAATAAAAATCTTACTACTAAATATAAAGAATATGGTATTGTAGGTAGAAAAATATTACCTGAAATATATAAAGCACATTATAGAATACATGATCCAGAATTAAGAGCTATTGACGCTAAAAGTGATGCGTTAGCTAATGAAGAAGATATGACAGTTTTAGAAACTGCTAAACAAATAGGTAAAAATATAAGTAATAATTTTAAAAACTTACTTTATAAACCATTTAGAGATCCAAGAGAAACTGTTGATATAATTCTATCTGATATTCCACAATATGAAAGAGGTAAATTAAATATTCAAGAAAATATAATTAAATTAGAAGAACCCACTAAAGAATTTTGGAATAATCTAGAAATAAGTATACGTACTCCTAGATTAAGAAGTAGAAATAGAGTTGTAGAAAATCTTAAAAAACAAATACAAGGCGGTCCTTTTGGTATTGGAATTGATTTAGATATGAAAGTTGGTGAGGCTAGAAAGTTAGATAAAAGCGGACAACTTAATAGATATTTAGTTGCTTATAGAGGGGTTAGAGATGATGATTTAACTGTTAGAGAATTTTTAAATCAAAGAGAAGAAGATTTAAATCAGACCGAAGAAGCTAATAGAAGAGATTATTTTGAGATGCTAGAAGCTTATGCAAGATTAGATGCTTTAAATGAGTTAAAAGTAGATAAAGATTTTTTAAGTATTGAAGGATTTATGCAACATTTAGGTATGGGACTTAACCAAGCTACTCACATGGTGCCATCAATGTTAGGTAGTTTATTTGTTACCGCAGGTACAGTAATGAGTGGTTTGCCAACCGTACCTACTCAATTAGCTAGTAAACCTTTAATAGGAATTGGTGGTGGTTTAATAGCGTTGGGTGCGAGTATACAAGGAGCTATGACTTATAGCAGTATATACATGGAAGGCGTAAGAAGACAAATGCAAGAAGATCCTAAATACGCAGGAAGAGAAATAACGCCAGAAGAATTTTTAGAAGCTTTAAAAGATCCTAAATATGGAGATCAATTATCAGCAGCTGCAGGTGGTTTAAGTGTCG
>Ga0080013_1002218_pt1 | contig 23408 bp, 8 predicted proteins | sample ETNvirenome_6_85_FD_69236 | JGI IMG/M metagenome (GOLD analysis project Ga0080013, IMG submission 69236) | Marine viral communities from the Pacific Ocean - ETNP_6_85 (SPADES assembly) (version 2) | ecosystem: Environmental > Aquatic > Marine > Oceanic | place: Pacific Ocean | collected 2013-06-19
GCTGGAGTGTGCGCCTGTTGCTGCTGAGCCATCGGCTGAGTAATTGGCATTTTGATATAATTTATAATCAATTTCATCATCAGCCAAAGCAAATTTAGCAATTTTAAAACTGCCGTCGCCCTTAGCTAGCCTAAATCGCCCCGTGTCGGTTAGGACTGCATCTAGTATGATATCCCCAGAATTATTTAAAAACGCCATTTTATTCTCCCCTCAATCATTATAAATAGTTTAAGTTTTTGTTTAAGATTATTTTAAGTATTATTAGTTAAGCTGACTCTAAATCTCAAATTGATATCCATTTTTTTCTTTGTGTGTTTTGAAGTTATTCGTATTTTAAAATTTTTGTCTTCACTAAATATACTCTCGTCTAAAGTTCCTATATAGTTTGTCAGCCCCTTCCCCAGCTTAGGCATTGCTTCTGCCGTTTGATAGTCTTTTGCCGCCTTTTCTTTATTAATCATGATTTGTTCAATAATCGGCTCAACCTTTAAAAATCGCTTAATTGGTTTAATTTTGTTTTGTAGCGGCTCTATTTTTTCCAAATTTACAATTCGTATCTTTGGATAAACAGTGCCACTGTTATTAATTAGTTCAACTTCATAGATTGCTGACGGGTTTGAAATTAGTCCGTGTACATCCGTGGCGCGGGCCGTATAATAATATCTTGTATTTGGGGCTATTTCATCAACAAAGCCGCCGTCTATTGTTTCTATTGATGTCAATCTCGTACCAGCAAAGTCTTTATATGAGTTTGGCTTAGCTGTTGTTCTAAAAATTTCAAACGAAGTCACAGGATCATCAGATTCAAAAAGAATTTTGTTTTCTTCCACATCATGTAAAAAAGATTTTTGAGATTTTTTAATATCATCAAAAATATTCTTGTCTTCGGTGCCGATCTCAATAGGCTCTGCTACATAAGAGCCTATGCCGCTGTCAACTGTTATGAGAACTTTTCGATCTTCATTTTTGTAAGGAACAACGCCAACATTTGGCTCTACCGGCGGATTGTCTATCACAAAAATTGGATCCGGCAGGCCATATCGAAAATATGTACAACGCACCATTCTTGCAATTGGGCGATGAGCAATGTTTGTTTCAAAATAAAGATCACTCCAATTGGCTTTTTGTGAAGTATAAGTTATGTAAAGCCTTTTATCAAGATCTTTTGAAGATATATATTTATATTCAGTTCCAACGACTAAAGACCACGTAAAGACATTGTATTTATATTCATGTCCATATTGTATCTGACTGTCAAAATATTTGTGTATATCCACGTCTTCAGTGTTTGGTATCATAATAGTCTGAATTGTTTCATTGTCCTTCCTTTTGTCTATTTGAAAAAATACTACTTCGTTGTGGGCGAGCGCGCCGTTAAAAAGTTCTACAGCGGACAAACTTTTATCAGCTATTATTTGTTCCAATTTGTCTTCTAAAATTTTTGCTTTAAGCTTTTCTATAAACGAAGTTCCTTTGTCGGTTGGTATTTTCTCTTCTCCTGAAGTTATGTATGTAACTTGAGGTTCCAAGGCTTTATCCAAAGCGGCATTTCCTTTGGTGGCATATTCTTTTATAAAATCATCAATAGGTAAAGAAATTAAATTTCTATTATTCGCCATACCCGATTCTATATTTTTTTGTATTTTGTATCCTTTGCCGCTTTTTGTTTTTACAAAATGCTCTTTATTATATAAGTGTGGTATCAACCAACTCGACCCGGCGCCGGCTTGCTCAGCGATGGCCTTATACATTAACGGAAACATACTTTTGGCCTTAGCTAAAGTGTTTGTAAATGCTTCGACCTCTTGGCTTGAAAACTCAAGCTCAATGCCCATTGGGAAAAGATATTTTTTGTCTTCGAAATCTTTAAGTAAATCTGTATCTGTTGAGGAAAACAACAAATATCTCATACGTTTTGGAAGTTTTTTAAATTCTGCTAGAACCTTCTCCGTGAGCACCTCCTCAGCAGTCCAATCATATAACCCTTTCGCTTTATTCGCACAAACCGGATCAATCTCACAAGCCTGCAGGCTCGCCTTTATAGATTGAAAATTAAAATTCTTAGGGAGTCCTTTTTCTTGAAAGTGAGCTTCATACTTTTTACTGTACTTTTTAGCAGCCAAAATAGAACTATAATCCAACTTTTCTTTTAGCGACAATAAATATAAATTAAATAAAATATTTTCTGCTGAAGGGGTGCTATTAAATTCTGTATTAGCAGCCAAATCTTCATAAGCAGCATCATAATAATTGTACATCGAAGTTGCTTTTGCATATTTAGGCTGTATCGGCATATTCATTTTTTTGATTAATTCTTCTGAAGCTGGCATATCCAAGTCGAAAGAATAATCTATAAATGAAGTGTTGGCGTTCAGAAGATAACCAGAAGCTTTTTTAAGCAAAGTCTCTAAATGAATCGATATTGCAATATTATTTTGTGCAATCGAAATGGCCGGGTCAACACTCACTCTGAGCTTTTCTACTGACCAATCATCATTAATGTATTTTTTAGAAATTGAATCAACATATTGTAGCGGCAAGGTTTTAATATCGATATATTTAGTGCCCAAAGTTTTATTATCCTTAAAATTCTTAGTAGGATTTTTAGTCATATCCTCCAGATATTTCTCATCACTAATCAGCGTCTCGTCTGCGCCCCAAGTCATAAGGTCTAATCCCCATGTATTGCCTATAAATCTTCTAATGGGATCCTTGGGCGCGCCCATGGGGCCGGCGGGCTTATGCGCATCCATATATGCAATTCGTTTTTTTAGTCCCATTAGCCGTAACCTCCACCGCCACCCATGCCGCCGCCGCCAAAGGAACCAAGATCAAGATCGGCGCCTTTTGCGAGCCCCTTGGTCTTGTCAGCCGCTTTAGCCTTGGCGCCGGCGGCTGGCTTGACCACGACTGCGACCGGTTGGCCACCGCCACCCGGCTGGCCAGCAAAGCTGCCACCACCCGGCTGACCAGCAAAGCTGCCACCGCCCGGCTGACCAGCAAAGCTGCCACCGCCCGGCTGACCAGCAAAGCCGCCGGGACCACCGGGTTTACCAGCAAAGCCGGTGCCACCAACCGGTGGGCCTCCAGCGCCGGCCATGCCTGCATCTGCGCCTGCCATCGATTTTTCCATGGCGCTGGCGCCGGCCATGGCCATTTTCTCAGCGCCCTCGATATTAGCTTGTTTCATTATTTCTGCGGCCTGACCAAGAGCCGAAGGAAGCTTTGTTGACACTGCGCCGGTGCCGCCGGGTGCGATGGGGTCCGATCCTGCTAGACCTCCGATTGTTGGTGGCTTTATTGGTGCCGGGGCTGGCACAACCTTAAGTTTGGGTTGGTATATTGGGCCGGCTATTTTTATATTAATAAAGAAGTATTGATCATATGTTGGTAAATCTAAAAGAGGATTCTCGACAATTCCAAATGCTTGATCAACATGTTTTCTCAAACGACACAACAAAAGATCTCCTGTGGGCAACTTTTTATAATCAGATGATAAAAGTTTCCAATTGGAATCTGCCAAAAGTTGAGTATTGGCAGCCTCGTTAATTTTAAAGCCAGTAAAATATTCAACTTTCATTAAATTTTTAAAGTTCATCCATATGGCCATAAATGAATCTGGATCTTTCATTGGATCTTTTGGATCTATGACTGGTGTATATTTTGAATAAATATCTTTTGGGCTTAAAATTAAAGCTTTAAGTTGATTTGGCAAACTTGTAAACACTGCTCTTTTAGCAGCTTGCATTGCCGCGGGCGGCGTCATGCTTTCTAGCATTTTGTTATAATATGGTGTTGCAGCGGCAATCCAATCATTAAAATCATATGTAAAAAAATCTTCATTTTTTTCACCCGGCTCATAATATAAATTTTTGATTGAATCGAATTTTTTTGAGGTGGCCTGTTCTAAGATTTTTTCAATCGCAAGAGCAATAAATAAAAGGTTAGGGTTATAATCTTCCTGATCCAATGGAACTGTGGGCGGTACCGCTTCTTCTTTTTTAATTGACTTTTCAGAGGGAATCTTGTCGCCTTTTTTATTATAGACATTTTTTTTATCGCCAGCAAAAGAAATTTTATCCAGCAACTGCACCTCACTTACCATTATACAATTTTCTTCACCCAACACATCAATCAGAGCCGATCGTAGGCCGTGCCAAACTTTATGCTCACCCAGCGAAGCGGCGCCGAGATTAGGAACAAAATCAAACGTAGCCCCGGAACCTGTTTTTTTGTATTGCATAATATCAAGAAGCAATTTTTGATATTTTAATACATCAATAATTCCATCTTTAAACAATTGATTTGTTGAACCAAGCGCCAAAGTATCAATTCTTGAAGGAGTCAAATAAGAATATTTCTGATTATTTATATTATCCGGAATATCCTTGTATTTTGAATTGTTTAATGCTTTGCCCCATTCCCACGGCTTTGCGGCTAAACCGGCACCTTCTCCAAAATATTTATCCGTTTCCAGATTAAACCTTGCATCAACCCAGCCATAAGAATACTCTTTTAAAATAGAGCTTTTATAAACTCCCGAAGAAGGATTTTCAGATATTCCAAGTAACGACATATAAGAACATCCAACGCCAGTTGTTTGATCAACATCAAATGTTTCTGCAAACACTGAATCTGACTTCTTCTTATATTTAGATGGAGTTGCTTTTTCTTTAAGGCTCTCCCGATCACCGAAAACATATTCGGCGCGAAGTGTTTTAGGTACCTTTGTTTTGCTTATTGCTGGCTTATCAGCCGGGGCGCTGGCCCTATGGACACTGACTAATTTTTCCAAAGTTGTAATAAATTTATCCATTATTTCTAAAACAGCTTTAATTCCGTCCGGACTTCCTGTTGTCGGTTGAACAAGATTTTGAAAATAATCAATGTTCATATTATCTTGTTTTTTATCTATCCCCAAAACATAGCCGGCAGGGCCATAGATGTCGCCCAAGACGCTCCTTAAATCGCTAAGTGGGGCGCCCCAATCAGCTGGAGTAACAGAATTTTGAAACTCTGGTATAAATTTTTCAGTGATATAATCATAATACGGGTATGTTCTCCTGACCGATAAGCCCGTTACTGGATCTTCAATTGTTTTTGGCTTTTTCGAATACCACAACGACTTTTCATAATATGCAGAAAACTTGCTTCGGGCAATTTTTAAATTTGCCAACCGATCTTTAATATATGGAATTGTTGGATCTGTAACCTCTAAAGCAATTCTATATGAATACTCCCCAGCATTAATATCTTTTATTTCATCATCAAGAACTGCAAATGCGCGGAGGCCCTTTGGAACAAAAGCCAAATCAACAAGCTCTAAAAATTTATTTCCATTGACCGTAACAGATTGAACCTGAGCGGCGTTGTGGCCTTGGCCACTTTGCGCAATAAGAATCGGTCCGTTGTCATCATCGGGTGCTTTTTCATCTACTCTAGTTCTGTATATTTGGATTGAAGATATACGCGGTGCAAGCCAAGGATAAATCTCCGCGGACTTCAACAGGCCCGGATATCTTGAGTTGTCTTTTAAAAATTGCATTTGATCAAACATAAACACAAAGCTAGCTTGGTTTTCATCATTTCTTGAGACAAACAACTGCGAAAAATATCTTGGCTTTTTATCTATTATTTTGTTACCTTCTGCAGTTTTAGTAAACTTTTCAACGATCTTGAAAGTCGTCATTAATTGATTTTCGATTTGTGTTAAATCTAGTTGTGTTTGCTCAAATCTAGCCACACTTCTAAAGTCTTGTATAATGTTGTATGGAACATCGATGGGCTCTAACCAGTCGTGGGGAACGTCAAGCCAATAGTTCTGATCCGAATCAAATTTTTGAAGCATACGGGGGCCCTTCATAAATCCTCTTCGGCCGGTGTCGGGTCTGTAATAATGGACAGGGCCGCTCCAAACAGTTGCCAAGTCGCCGGATTTGTCTACATCATCTTCTGTAATAAATTGCTTTTGAGTAGAAACAATTTGTCCATTATCAAAAATTGTAAATGCAAATATTTTTTTACTATTAACAAAATCTGAAGTAAGTTTTTGACCCCCTAAGCCGATTGAACCAACAAGAGTTTTTAAATCAACACGCGGATGAAAAAATACTGTTAAATGGGCCGGCGTTTCGTCTAGTTCAATTGTTTGTTGTTTGAGTGGTATTTCAATTATCTCATTTCCGCTGTCACTAACAGAAATATAATCACTTTTTACAAACTTTACATCTTTGCTTTTCCCAAATCCCTCTACTAAGCCTTGACTGTCTACTAAGCCTTCCTTGTTCTTGAACGTGCCTTCATTCGGAATCGCGCCGTCGTCTCTAAATAAAGTATTTTCAATTGCATAATCTGTCACGGCGGGATTTAAACTATAATACATTTTAACGCGGAAACAACTCGCAAAATCTTCATCGGCGAGCCAAGATGAAATAACGTCGCTTTCAACAAAATCTTTTAAGTGCGCATTTATTTTGACAATTAGTTTTTCACCCTCGCTGTGAAGGTTTACTTTGTCAAAATACACATCGGGAATAATGTGGCCAAGTTCAGTTGTGAGATTTTCAGCCATATTTAGCAAGGCTCCTTAATATCTTTTGGTGCGCCAGATTCGCCATAAACATTTCCGCCGGCTTTTGAGAAATCCACTGTTTCATAACTATCGTATCTAGACTTAAATTTAGCCAACGCTATTAATTTTTTCAAGAGATCTGCATCGAGATCGCTATCTCCCTTGACATCAATAAAATATTCAACTTTGTCTGAAGCAAATTCCTCTTCTTGCTGCACAGGGAATAACTGCGTAGTCAACCCCTGAGAAAAATTAAGAGGTATAAGAACTTCTTTTTTGTTTGTGCTTCCAGTAAGTTCTACTAAAAAAACTTCCACATCAAAATTTTCTTTATCATAAACTGTATTTGCTTCTAATATCTCTAACACCAAATCATCTTCTGCTTTAACTTCAAAAAAAGAATCATCATCAAAAATTTGTAATTGCGGGCTGATAGGATCTTCTAAGACGCCAAATTCTTTTTTGGCCGTTGTTTTCATGCCAAGTCTCGCAGAATAATCAATTTGACAATTAATTTGTGGTATTTTTTCACTTATACCAGCAGAAGATGAATAAGTTGTTGCAATATTATAATTCTTGCCGGCCATAAAATTTATTTCCCAAGCTGGGGCGTAATTAGATGAAAAGTCGGCCATTCCCAATGGGGACTTTAAGGGATTCCAATTTTCATCTCTAGCCATAAAGTTGTCTTTATCTTGGTTTAAGTGTTTTTGAAATTCTGTATTAACCCCGTGAAAAAGATATTGAGTTTTAAAGCGCGGCGTTGTTTTAATTCTATCCTCGGAACTATTTTGTGCTTCCCAAGGACTAGAGCCGTCTACATCATACGTGATATCGTCGTCATAAAATTCATAATATGTTGGCTTTAAGGTGCCCCCAGCCAACTGGCGCTTACCCTCTTGAGTAAGTTGAAAGTCCATTACCTCTTCTTTTCTATTGAAGAACTTCATTCTTTAACTTCCTCTTTCTCTTCAAAAGTCACTTCTGCGTCAATCTTGGCCAACTCGACCAAAGAAAAATAATCATATGGCCAATTATAACTATACGGCAGTTCATTTTGCTCCGCTGTTGAGCCTTGCGCGCCGATCTTAAAATCAAACTTAAATCTGTCGTCATCAGACTGATCTGCAGTTGTTGCAAAATAATTTGTTCTTGCTTTTCTTTTAACTTTGAAAATTATCCAACGTGTATCTTCTTGAAAGTCTTCTTGGAATATTTCGCCGGGCCCGATCTCATGCTCGACGGCGACAGTTTCTCGTTTAGCGGTGACGGCACGATCCGGCATAACACCCTGCCAAATATTAGCCAAATCCTGTTTGGACAGCGTGTCTTCGAACTCAAAAATGTACATTCCAAACGGCGTCATTTCTCTGTTAGTCAAGAAATCTAAATGAGGCGGGAATACATATTTCTGCATCTTTGTCACCATCTGTTTAATCGAATCTTTCGGGTTTAAATGAATATCTTCGAATACCATAAACATTTGCTTTTCTTCAAGAGCAACCGCCAAAGTTCGTTTATCAAAATAATATGGCCTTTCCCGAAAGGATGTTGTGCCAACGGTTACGGCCGGCCTCAGAGGTATGACTACGATTGCTTCTGAAATCTCCTTCTGGCTGGCTAACTGGCCAACATACTTCTCCTTTGTATCAAACCCACACACCTTTGCCAATGATCCGACTTTTGTTGCTCTTGGGTCGCGACTACCTAATACCGGATCTTGTTCACGTATTTGTAAAGTAACCCCTTCCTTTTGAGTTGGAATTTTACCATAGTGAGTCCACATTCCGCCTGTTTCTTCCTCTAACACTGTTTCCGAAAAGTTCATCACTGGGCATTCAAACTTTGGTGAAATAACCCATGCATTAGGGGCGTCTGGATCGTCTGAAATGCTTACTGGCTTAAACTTCTGGCCGCGATCGGTCTCAAACACATCAACCGCTGAATACGTGACTTGTTTAACCTTTGTCTTTCCAGTCAGATTTACAGACGAACTAATATGCATTCGATGATCATCGACAGCAGTCCCGGGCTCGATCGCCTTCATGAAGCCTGTTGTAAAATTACCTAGATTAGAATATGTAATTGTAGCTCCCGCAAGTATTTCGTTTAAAGAAAACTTATCATTTCGCGATGGCGTGAAACTAATTGTTGCTATTGAATCACCATAAAAATATGGTGGAGCATGAACTGCAAACCCGGGATCTTCATCAGCCCATTGGTTATTAGCTCTATATTTATAGGGCGGCCCAAATGGCGCGCCGAGATAATTCCAACCGAATCCATCTTCCGGATAAGACGGGCCCTCAAACATAATAAAGCGCTCGAAGTTGTCTTCAGTAAAGCGTTGCGTCTTCTCTTGTTTTTTACGCAGCACAACGTCCATCTTATATTCAACGCCCGAATACATAGTAAAAGGTTCTGGCCTTGAAGCTAACACGACGTTTCTTTTATTCTGCAAAAAGAAATTCGAAACTTCAGCAAAATAATTATTTGCAGCCAAATCATATAAAACATTACTAGTCCGGCCGCTGAAACTACAAGTAAGATTAAATCGCGCTTCCGGAGTTGGAAGATATATATTTGTACCAGATAAAAAATATTTTCTAGGGCTTATGACTGCTTCAAACGGCACTCTAAATTCTGGGCCGGTTTGCACTGTATAGCCCTTTACTGGGCTTTCATAGCCAACGTTGGCGATTGTAGTGTGTACTGAGTAATCAACCGCAATGCCAGATTTAACCGTGTTATAAAAAATTCCCGGGGTATAAAAGGGAGTTAAGAAACCAGCGTATGCGGCCTGTTTTCTTTGGACTAAAGTATTATCTGGTCCCGTTAACATATTTTCACCACCAGACACAGCACTACCATACGAAGAAGAAAACAGTGTTGCCATTTGCACGCTTCTTAACACAGGATAAAAACCATTATATGGCAACAATTTCATAATGCCGCGGCATTCTAATTTTATTTTTGTCTTTTTGTCCTTGTGGTCTTGTCGTAAAATCTTGAAATATTTATTAAACTCGCCCTCTGCATAATACTTGTAAAAATTATCAGAGGAGCTGTTTTCATCTGGTCGTCCTGATGCGGCTAAACTATTTCCAAACGCATCTTCAACATCCAAAATACCATTTGTTCTTGGGGCCTCATCACTGCTCGCACCATCAATGCTTAAAAATCCGGGCAGAGGGGCGGAGAAGTTTCCGCCTTTTTGATTAACAAAATAATCCATATGCTCACTTATCCTAAACTCTGGAATAATAGAGTGGTCTTTGCCAAATCTTTTAATGTCTTCTGAAAAATCTTCATATGAATCAAACCAAGGGTTGCGAGGCGCTCGGCCGGTTGTGACATTATCAGTCCAATATCTTTCGTCGGCCGTTGGAAGAAGTTGGTTTGTCCAATAAAAACTAATCGCGTTGTGGCCGTATGTTGGGTTTGCCAAGCCCGGGCCAGACCTTCCCTCCTGCCAATGCGCTTGATGTGATGACGAAATGCGCGTATAACACGCTGAAGCCGTAAGCCACGCCATATGGGGGTCGCTTGCCGTGCCAGAATGGTGAAGTCTTAACTCGCCAAAAGTATCAAGAGGCCAAATAGACAAGCCGGTTTTATTCTCTGTGCCCGCGACCACTCTATTTTGCGAATTAAGTGCTGTGCCAAGTGTACGCCTTTCTCGATCTACAATATTGTCTCTCCAGAACGATCTGTGCTCTACAGCATCAATTTCAGTTTGCAGTTCGGCATAATCTAATCTTTTTCTACTTCTAGCTAAAAATGAATTCTTTTCTCTTGGCCACAGCGTTTCTTTATATTTCAAGTGATTGACTTTTTTAATTACGTCCGTATCATACAAGTCTAAAATATGATCGTACACTTGAAGTCTAGAATCAAAATCTATTCCCAATTTTTTATTCAATTCGTCATGACTGAAATCTGATTTATTGTTGGCATAAGTGTGCTGAATAATAATTTCAGAGTTAGGAGGGCCGATTGTAGTGACTGGATCAGTTTTTACAGTTAATTTATGGACCAAAGGACTATACTTTGAAACAACCGCTGGCTCAATATAATGTGAAAATCCGCCTCCCTTATACTTCGGAAAACCAGTTCCAGCGGCTGTACCATCAATTGTAATCGGCTCTACAATCGATATTGTATTATTGCGTCTGTGGTATCTAGCAACTGGGTGCTGAGCCGCTCTTGTCTGTTTCCAAGAAGGATAACCATACGGGCCGTTGATGCGAAGAAGATTTTTCCACATCGGCCAGAGCAGGTTGTAGATCACCGCGTTGGCGTCGGTGAGTTCGTCGTGGCCGCGCTGTAAGGCTTGCGCGTATTTCTCCATGTCGAGCAAATTTTCATTTTCAACAATTTGATAGTTCATATATGCCGACACGGCGATGGCGACAGGGCCGGGAGGACCCCAGTGCAAAGCCGGGTCATTCGGGTTGGTTGACCAATGTGTTAAGTTAGCATGGTTAAAAGGATAATTCCCCACTGGGCGGGGGTTGTCGTAGAGCAGCGCGACCCAGAGGTCCGAAACGTCACGATAAGCGTTTGGTTCAAACACAATATCCTTACTGCCCGTCGCATAACCATATACTGCCGTAGAATCATATGATTTTGCAATCCAAGAATACTGAATATCGCTCTGGGGGATCATATGCTGAACGAACCAGTTGTCTTCAAGACTATCCGTTACATACCCTGCGCTCGCATCCGACCCGCGGAACTTAAGAACTGTTAATGGGTTGTGGTTCACCTTGTGGAACGAAGCTGTAACCGACGATCCAGACTGATAACCGCCAAAAGCCATTGGTTTTGACAAAAGCTCTCTAAGGGGCTCTCTTACAATCAAGTTTCTATATGGCAAAGCATTATAAACTGAATACTGCGCAGAAACAACATCCAAATATCCTTCGTTCATAGTATCAATGCCGCCGGGTGCGCTGAACCTTTCAACGATAACTGTCTCGTTTCTTCCTCTATCGGGAACTTCAAAATCATACGTATCCGCAACATATGGTGATGGAACCGAGTTGGGCTCTACGCCATTACTGGATCGGAAATATAAATTATTCGTCATGCGGTCGCTAGTCTGAACCGCTTCATAATTTTTCTGATAATTGCCTATTACAGTTGGCAGCCCAACTGTACTGGTGGTATACAAAACGTTTCGTATGTTAACCGGACGTTTGGCCAATTCGCTACTACCGAACTCGCCACCACCATAAAAATCGGCTCTTGCGTGATCCACATTAACGTTGAAAGGATTGTCAATTTTTTCCTCTGGTCCATCGAATAACCAAGCTTCCGGCCTTGTGGTGTTGCCGGCAGGACCAGCTTTTGCTGTTGTCGGAGGCACTTTTCTATGCGCACTACCGCCGACATATTTTTCTGTGAACGGACCTTGTATTGGAACTTCATAATCGGGTTCGTATACATCTAAATGTTGGTGAGTTGTAAATATGCCTTCTGACGTATCTGAAGTTGAATAATAGCGTACTGGCAAGCCGGCTGGTTTGTATATATTGCCATCTATAACTACTTTAATCTTTTCTTGACCGTCATATTTAAGTTTAAGTGCGGCGTCATCATCGCAATTAGTTCCAATCTGAGATTCACTCCCGTCTTCCGGAGCCGGGGCGGTGTCCACCCTAATGACACCCCTTGTTGCCTTGTGTAAGTTGTATTTACTATTTTTGGTTTGAATACCGGTGCGGACTTCATCTTGAAAATCTACTGTGTATCTATACGGAGTAGTCCACGATCGCCGCAATGCGTCGATTTCGGCTTTAAAAATTACTTGTCTATTATTTACATCAATATCAGCATCACCAGAATGTGGAAGGCCGTCCTCCAAAGAACGCTTATCCCACCACAAACAATTTTCTGCTTGTTTTTCTGGCTGTTCTAAAAATTCTCTTTCGCCGTCTTCTACCAGCGGAGCATGACCATATTTCCAATTATAAAGATGCCTATTGATGCTTTCTAAAGAACCGGAAGGATCGTTGCCCTTGAGTTCAAGCGTCGGAAACTGATGTCGATATTTGCTTCTTTCAAAAATATGGCTTTCGACCATATTTCTTACGCCCTCTGAAACATTTGCAGATGCTGGGAATAATTGTTCAATAATTCTATTAAGGGAAAGATCTAACCACTGAAAGTATTCCAAATATTTATCTAGATCTGGCGTATTACCGATCCTCTCAAAGAAGAGGCCTCTTAGCTTTCCTAAGTTTTTATATTCCTGCCTATACTTATCAGCCGGCTCTCCGACAAGATTAGCATAATCAACAATCGAAGACATGATATTCACCATCTCTTGTGAAATATTTTGATACATGCTTCTTTCTACATTTATAAATGTGGAAATGGGCTTAGACTCTTTTGTAAATTGTAAATCGTCTTCTCGTAAAATTTGAACTGTATCTTCTGTGTATAAGTTTTCTGGCAATTGCTTTTTAGCAGATTGAACATATTCTTTTTCGAATACACGGGTTTCGCTTTCTTTAAAAAAGTCCCCACGGCCAGTATGGAACTTTTTGATTACATCTCCCATTTTTCCGTAGCGAACACGAGTATTTAGATCGGTCACAGAACCAGAAGACGCGTCAATAACGGGGAACCTGCCATTAGCATCTGAGCCACTGACCTGAGCAAAATCCCAGTTCAATATCAAAGTTTCAGATTTTGGCACAAAAACATCACTTATCTGTGATTGGCCTAAATAAGCACTCTTATAGGGCTGTGCAGTGCCATAATTTTCCGGGTCAAGAGCATGAGCTTTAATAGTGTTGTCGTCCAAATAATCTGCCCAAACTCTCATCGATGAAATTTTTGTATCTGTTCTTTGATATACTGTCGAAGCTGTCATGTGTTGACGATGCGTGCCGACGTAAACTCTGCGTGGATGTGCAACCAAAGAAACGCCCTGAAGGTAAGTTGGTATAGATGCTGAAAGCAAAAACTCACCATTAACATAACTTCCCACCGTACTTATGCCATAGAATTCAATATTTGAGCCGGTTACTCCAACTTCAAAACTTCCACTCGTAAAATCTGCAAGATCAAATTTTCTCGGCTTAATACGAACTGCAAAATTCCACTTCTGATTATTATAAACGTCTCTAAAAACAGGCGAAGCAATTTCTTTAAAACTAAAATCACCAGAAGAAGTTAAAACAAAATATACATCCTTTGAATATATTTTATTGCGTACAGCATGCACTTGAAAGTTTGCATAATCTGGTGTTGGAAAGCCAGTATCGTCATCATTGCTGGCCGTGTTATGTTGATGCACGCCAAACAACGAGGATGTTAAATACGGATAATCTACAAAGTTGAAGCTGCCCGGGGCTGGGCGCTTAGGAAATATAACTTCGCACTCATAAGTATTTGCAGTTGAGCCTTCAGCAGACTGATCGTTAGCAACTTTTTGATCTAGCGTTCCATAAATAAAGCCTGTTGAATCAGAATTAATCGGATCTGAATATTGATAAACGCTCGCCTCAAATTCATCGGGATCATTAAAATTAATATAATTTTTTCTTACTACTGCTGGCCTATAGCCGTCTTTAAGGTTATATTCCGTATTGTTTGAATAAATATTAAGCTTAAAATGTTCATCGCCGACGCCAAAACACCTAATCAAGTTTCTAAAAGCGGCTTCGGTGCCCTTGCTTTTTAAAATATAAACTAAGTTATTATATATGTTTTGATAAATCGTATTTTTTATTTCATCTACGTCTTTTTCAAATAGTTTCTTTTCTGATCGGTTTAAATATTTTGTAAAGCTTGATATGTTCGCAAAAATCTTTGGTGCAGGAAAACCAGTATTTTCTAATAGCTGTGCATAAAAAACATGAGGTTTCCTAAAATCTTCTGCATAAGTTTTATGTCTAAGCTTTGGAAGCTCTTGTATCTGAAGATAAAGATCGTCCAAATAACTTGCCATTATTTGTGTCAAGTTGCGTAAAACACTGCCGTTTTCGTAATCTTCTTCTGTTATCCACGCCGGCAAAGTATTATAAATGGCAGATGGGTTGTTCCTGTCATGATAGCTGGCGCTTTCGGCTAATCTGTTTTCAAATGTTATAAAGTCCGGATGTGCGCTATACAAAATAGGATCTTTGAACTCAAAACTCGATGCGCCAGATTCAACAATCGCTGAATCGGTAGATCTTGCGCCTGATGCATATCCGGTCCACGTACCATTAGATATTCTGCCTGAATAATCTATTACTTTTTTATCTATAGAAGAGGAGCCCACTACGCCTTCATTGAACTTATAATAAACGCCCAAATCAACATTTGCTATATCGGTATTTGTTCCACCGCCAACTTGGCTATTCCAAAATCGGCCGATCTCTCTTGCTGTTCTGGCTTTTCTCCAGAATCTGAACTCGTCTAGACTAGCTTTCAACTTGCCGTAACCCAACGTTCTAAAGCTTGTATCAATCTGCGCGCCACAGGCGCCGATGGTGCCCACCAGAGCGCCGCTAACAACATTCGTAACACTTGGTGTGGTTAGCGATGCTAGCGCGCTAGTACGGACACCATCGACATATAACTCAAGAGTTGTAGTAGTTGATACTGGCTTAATATTAATAGCGTAATGGTGCCAACTGTTATCGGCAATTGAAGTCAAACCAGTATCTAATGACGCACTAAGCGCAGATTTAGTAAACGTTTTACCACTATATGTTCCGTAGTGAGTAAATATCTTTGTGCTATTGCCCGAACCGCTTAAAAATATAGCCAACTCGTGGCCAACGCTTTTAGTGTCATCCGTTCCAGACAATTGAAATATACACTCATTTATGGTATCTGTTGAGGTATTTAGCCATGCGCTTTTTTTCATCCAGAACTCAACACAGGCGCCGTCATGCCACTTAAATTGTAAGTTTCCTTCTCTACTTTTGCCAAGATCGTCTATGTTTTCATCATATATACTTGCCTTGCCGCCAACAACATTGCCGGGGTCTGGAAACGTTTTTGCTATTGTATCTCTTTCGTTGGGATCTTTGTGGGGGCCGCTTTTGAACTGGATATATTCAAGTGTAGTTGGCTTGCCCCAGCCCCCAGTTATCGTACTAGTGCCGGTCCAAGTATCTCCAAAGGAAACATATCCGTTTGCCCTAGGATACTCATTATCAAAAAGATAAAGATCCAAATACGTTGACTCGTTACGCCATTTTTGTTTTTCTGCTAATGAGCCATCATATGGATAATAATCTTTAATTCTTGTTATTGATTCATTATAATATTGAGCGCTTAAACCAAAACGAACAAAGTTCGCCGGATCAGAATAATCCACCTCTGGAACAAACCTGCGAGTTTCTTTATTAGATTGTCTAACTAGCTCTCCGGATTCAACATCCAAAGAACTTGAATTAAGCGCAGATAAGCTTTGGTGAACCACCGAAGTTAAGTTGGTGGTTTTTTTACTTTTTTCTGCATCAAATAGTTTCTTAAGACTCATTATCTACTCTAAACCTGAATGTTTCTGGAGTTTCTTTCCAGTTGCCGTTGACTTTCATTAAAAATTTAATTCCATAAGCGTAACCCGGTTCAAATAAAGACATGTCCAAATCAAAATAATTTCCAGATATATCATAAGATAATCTTGTGTGTTCTGTGGCGCTTGAAGTGCCATATGAAATTATTGTATAATCATCGGACTCTCTATAAACGCTATAATAGGTTTGTTCTAAAAGCTCTGCTTGAACCCTAGTTATTGCCTTTGTATAAATATTGGGATTCCAATCTTGCGAGCGAATATATAATCTTAACTTGGCCGTTTCTTTAGTATTATACGAATCTTTCAAATTTGTTATCGAAGTTATATAGCGATCGGTGGGATTGACTTCCCAGTTGGTATTAAATGTTTTAATCTCAATTGTTCCACTCTTGTAGTGAGTTGCCCCAACGTGCCACACATCAAAAGCCTTCACGAGAGAAGTTCTCAAACCAAGAGATGCGGTATATATTCCTGTTGTAAACCAACCGCCAGTTGCAGGCGTATCAAGAATCCTGCCAGTTTCGCCAGAACCATGATCATCTGGAAGATCTAAACGAAGTGGTGTCCCGCCGGCGACAGGTCTATTATTAGTGTCCGAGCCGGAATATAAGTGAACATATATATTTCCTTTTCCAACTTGTTCAATATTCTTCAGTTGGCCGCGAATATAATTATAAAAATATAAAGTATTTAAATTGTCAACCTTCGGGGCCAACGAACTACTTGCATAAAAGGCGCCGCGATCATCTAGCTTTGCGTCTTTCCAGCGAGCTTCAATACAAGGTCGTTTAAAGAAAAATTCACTTCCTCTGCCAAAAAACTTTTTTGTATAATACGAACGCTCAGTTGAGTCCTCATATGCCGTAGATAGGAAAACGCCAAGGCCATAATTAGCCTTGGTACCATCCAGCCATTGATTAACCAATGTTGTAATATCAAGTTCAAGATCCTCAGTTCCTTTAACAAAAGAGTAGGTGTGCGAAGGGCTAGCATGAAAGTCGGCGCCCGCAGAAGTCCACGTTGTCACGCCCCCAGATGCGCTGGCGGCGTTGACCCAGTTTGAAGATCCCAGATCTTTATATTCATCCATGTCTAAGCCAATGCCTTCATCCCAAGACCTAGACACAGCTTTTACTGTCACCTCAAATTGTTTTGGCAAAGTTTGGGCATGTTCTGCATTAAATAATCTTAAAAAATACTTTGGATTAGCTTGCGACTTACCCGAGTTAGTTTGGTAGGAAGCGGACAAAATTACATCAGTTTGTTTATCGGCTATAAGATCAGTTGTCGGAAACTGAAGCAGTATGCGTGATTTTTCTATGCTGCTTGTGGTGGCTTGAGCATAAATAGAAAAAACCTCCAAAATATCAGAGGCACCCATGTTGGAACCAGACCCTCTTGTAGAAAGATCTGACTTAAATGCGTTTGTTATTGTATTATCTTTTGTAGCTATGTAACGTTTAATACCCATTATTTCACAGCCCCTCTAATATCATCTTCTGGGAATTTTATCTCTAATACATAATCTTCAGGCACAGATACATATCTGCCATCTGCAGATGTATTTTGAACTATATCAAATGGAGCCTGTGAATAATTTGCGCCCGTTTTCGCTGTAATTCTTACAGAGGTGGTGTCTAATACGCCATCAATTCTGTTAACAGTTGTATAAACGTCGCTTAAATATATGCTTTCGCCAATTTCAAATTTTTTATCAAACCTATCTTTTAGGGCAGAGAGCGCGTCTTCTAGAACATCGTATTTATTTTTTCCCAAAAGCGTGATTATTTCAATATCTATTCCAACATTAACAATCTTAGCATCAAGAATATCAATAGTGTCATTCAACATCTTGTAATTCAAAAGCCAAGTTTTTAAATTGTCTTTGAGTGTATTGTTTGCCGTAATAAAAAATCCAAGTGAATTTTCAGCCATTACATATAAATTAAGATTTCTTTTAAATGAATCTTTGTCTTGAACAATGTTTACTCTTTTTAAAGAACCTAATTTTGTCGGCATAGAATAACACAGATTCATATAGTCTTGCTTTGTTACTGCACGATTTTGTGTCATAAACGTATCAATAGCTTTAATTTTTAATTCATCAACTGTTGGCAGCGCTAAATCTCCCAAAATAGGCTCTTCGTTTGTACATTCCAAGCTTGAAATGGCCGCCTGAATTGTAGCAGGGTTGGTGGCGGCATCTGGCCAACTAAAGTTTGATCCTTCTACAATAGTCACAGAACCAACCGGGGCGTTTACATTTTCAGTAGTATTTGTGCGATAAGTAACTGTTAAAGTTGTATTGGTTGGCACTACGCCCAATTTGTCTGTTTTAATTAAATTGGTTGGATCAAATGTAGTGTCTGTAATATAATCTTTGCCATATGTGTTTAATATAACATTCGCAGGATCCACTACAACCTCTGAGGTTAAATTATCTTCAGAGCCATACCCAAATTGTAAAAAGATATCATCACGGTGGCGCTCAACAATAAATCTTCGCGGCACAGGAACAGCCTTAAGAACATATGGCGTATCAAATTTATCATTATTTTTATTTTCAAATGTTTTATAAATAACATTTTGTGATAACGCGTCCACTTCATAATATTCATGTCCAGCGGTATCAGTGACGGATAACACCTCTACCACGTTGGAGGCTGCTAATTGCAAACTTTTAAATTTTTTGTAATCGCCAAGTACAAATGATTCTTGCTCTAAAATACCAGAAATTACTTGGCCAGACGCTTTAACTGCATATGAAGTGGGCAAGCCGGTCGTTGCATCATTTTGTGCGACGACAACCAAATTATTTGGATCTGCAAAATTAATGTTTTCATTAAGAATATAACTAGCGCCTGCTTCGTTGGCAATTTGTGTCCCCTTCTTTAATATCGGCAAATAATTTGAATCTGTTCCAAGCCCCGTTGATTTAGCTGGTATCAAAATATAAAAAGTTGCAATTCCACTTGAACTTGGGACACCCTTATATTTAAATCCCAAAGTTTTACTCAGCTTGATCACATTATCTGGATCTATCGCAGTTGACAAAAAAGATTCATTTGCTTGATAATCCAAATAGAAAGAAAGCATATCGCCAACATATGCGACTGTATCAAGCATCAAAGCGCCGAAAGACGCCTCATTAAAATCTTTATACGTATTTGGATAATAACGCTTTGCGTATTCGATTAAATCGCCCTTGATTGTCTCAAACTCGCGATTAGTATAGTTTATTGGGATTATTTTTTTACTGGCCATGACATTAAATAGTTTTTAAATAAGAAATGAGATGTCCAAAGTCTCAGACTTTTGCAACGGTTTAATAAGAAAAGAAAGTGTCACATTCAACATATTTTCAATTTTTGCATTTCTAAGTACTTCAACATCAAGTATTTCTATAAAGGGCATGTATGTTTCTATCTGTTCATTTATCTTTACAGCAAGTTCATTATTGATTGTGTCGCTTTGTAGTTCAAAAAGATGTCTTCTTAAACCAACACCAAACTCCGGATCCCAGACTCGTTCCCCGGGTGAAGTCAAAATTAAATTCTTTAAGTTCTGAAGAATCATGTCTTCATAAGTCGTGTTTAGCAAAAAGCCAAATTTTTTGTCTTTCTGCAAAGGAAGTTTTACTGATAAGCCTTCATTCATTTTTCATATATACCCCGCTATATCTTATTTTATTAATCAGCACATCAAGGCCTGCATTAACAAGTACTGATGGTATTCCCCCGCCGGCCGATAAAGACATCAAAGCATTTGACAATGCCTCTATACAGTAAATAGCTGACATTTGCGGTAATAGATGATAAGGGAAAATATATTCTGTAAGCGCCCTCATTTCGTTTGTCTCAAGCAGTTCTTTTTGAAGGCTTGCAAGCTCAGCATCTAATTTTTTTCTAACCATTTTAACGCGTGCTTCGGCCTCCCAACTAATTTTTTGATGATCGTTGTACTCTGATTGATTAGCTGGCCACGGGGGGTTTTTATTGTTGAAAATAGCAAGATCTTCTATGTTATATTCTTTCTTGACTTCCGCTATTGGTATTAGAAATCTAGGCCAGATGCCGTATTTCGTTTTGTTATTTATAAGATAAGCAGAATCGCCATAAGTCTTTCGAAAAGCAGATGTAGTGGCGCTGCTCAAAACTTTATCATCATATTGAGCCAAAAATGCTTTATTGTGATTGTTAAAAAAGCTTTCATCACAAAGATACACCGCTCTCACGCCATATTCAATCTTTTTATACATATCATAAGGAAAACGATAAACATATCTAGCCGCGTTAAGAGCCGCTTTTGATCCTTTAACTTGGGAAGTGGGAAGGTTTTGTATAAAGTCTATCCAAGCCTCTTCCCAATAATCTATATTAACATGCCCTCTGAGATTATATGAATAAAACGCTGGCCACAAATTAAATACAGATGGGCCAGACTCAGTATACTGGCCGAATGTTTCTTTTTCGATATCTTCTATTTTAGAATATATCGACCCTGCAGATTTGTCAAATGAAGCGGGAGTTATTTTTATAAATCTTTGCCACAAAAGTTTATTCTTCTTAGTAGCATAACTAATATCTGCTCCGAATTTTTTTCCGAAGACCAACGAGTGCGGCGGCGCAAATTTACCCCACTTATTATTGATCCATTTTTCAAGATCTGTTAAATCTTCAGGCGAGCTAGGATTGAAATATGGTTGATGCGTCAAGTTATTTTTCCTAAAGGCCTTGCTGTGGCGGCCGGCGTTTTGTTTCTTCTCGATATCATTAAGGGAGACCCAAGTCGTTATTCCCAATTCACTTTCAATAAGCCATTTTTCGTGCCATGGTGTATTTTCTATGCTATTAACGCTTACTTTTTTAAGCTGCTCTAGAATTATTTTAATCGAGTTCATGCACATCGCCCCAAGAGCTTCTTTGCCAGTTATAAGTGATGGGTTTTTCTTACTCTTGGGATCTATAACATCTTGATATTTTCCATACAATCTTTTTGCATCATCGTAGTATTCGCTGAGTGTTGCTTCTTGGGTAAATTTTCTTTCTATAACTTCCATAAAATAAGCTGTTAATAAATCCTGCTTTTCGCCATAATCTTTGTCAATGAGAAGCGAAATACTAGCATATACCTTGTCGGCGATTATAAACATAATCTTGCCAAGTATTGCGCCATACAAAATCGCATCGTTATACTGTTGTGTTTTATCTATTACCTTCATTTTCTATTTTTTCTCATAAATCTTTTTAACCTGCTTTTTAATTTTTTCAATTGGCACCAAGGAATTTTCTTTTTGAAAAGCTCTATATTTTCGTAAAAGTTTTTTTGGTTTCTTCTTCGTGTGCTCGTTACCTTTCAGATCTACAACTTTAATTTTGTCAGTTTTATTTACTTTGTCTGCGTATTCCTCTACATAAAAATTTCTCATTGCCCCCACAATCATTATATCGGGGGTAGTCGCCGGCATCATTTCAAGCAGTTGTTCGCTTATTTCTTTTCTAATCGAACCCAAATCTTCCTTAAAACTATTTTTAGTCCCAATATTTTTATTAACAGCAACTTCTAATGCCTTGTAAAAGATGTTATCAAAAACTTCAGGCTGTTGAGCCCCAGAAGTCTTCGTCGCAGTGATAGCGCTTTTGTTCATTTGATCATCAATATACTTATTTAGTTTTTTATCATCAGGATCTATAATTGGTTTAAGAGCGTGTAGTACATTGGGTATGGTGACGCCTTTATGAATATAGGGCGATCGATCTTCGGGAAGAGGTTTGTCGGCCTCTGGCTCTGAAAAATCTAAAAACATTGGAATATTCCAAATATACATTTGATAATATTTTCCCGAATCATCAAGCCCCATTGCAACGTCCTTTCCCAGTGATATAGAATTAAGTTTTAGCCCAAGAATCTGTGCCTTAGAAAAAGCTTGCTTTAAGTCAATTTTTCGAAAATTAAAATTGAAATTAGCTGCTGACTCAAACATTTTGCGATATTTTACCAAAGGCATATCAGTTTCTTCACCGAAAAAGCCCGGGTCTAGGTGCTTTTCATAAAAATTATCATCAGCAAAAAGAGATAAAAGTGGATTCGGCGCAAAATAATTGCCTTCAATGTCGGAAATGAGTTTTTCTCTTGCGGCTTTCTCCAATGCTTTTTGCCCTACCGGCGCTTCGGCCGTGAGCGGCATGCCCTTTATCATGGGATCGGCGTGCTTTTCGTTAACAAGATAATTTACAGCCAAATTAAAATCTGAGGTTGGCAAATATGACTTAAGAAAAAGATCAAACAAATATGCATTAATAGATTTTTCAATTGCGCCAAATGCGCCATTAATAGATTTTTCTACTGCAGAGTTTACTATTTCGGGTTGCTCAATGACAATTTCGTCTAAGATGCTATCAAGAAAGTTCTCTTCTGCCAAGAAGTCCAAAGCTTTTTCAAGAGCATTCAGATCTTTTACTTTGCTATTTTCAATGATCTTTGCTACATCTTTATCACTCAAACCAAGCTTTTCTAGCCTCTCTTTAAGGTCTTTAAGCTCTTCTGCGCCCAAATCCTTGCATAGCTCGCGGTTGGCTCGTATAGCGGCTGCAGCGGCATCAAGTGCGCCGAGGGCATCGTTACAGACTTTGCTGAACTCCTCTGGGAGGCTTGCACCCACCTTCTTAAAATATTGAGCTATGGAACTCTTGCTATATATGCCCGCTTTTTCAATACCCCAGCCCCCATTTTTATCCAGCTTTCGTATCAACTTTTGTATAATCTTTATAACCCCTTCATTATAAAATTCGCCATTTATTAAATAACAAAGTTCTCTTGGGGTTAATCTTGCAGAAGCCGATTTTAAAAGTGCGGCCATGGCCTCTGGTGTTAGCGGGCTTGCGGCCTGTTTCCATTTTGGATCGTTTGGATCGACTGGGCCGGCGGGCAATTTCACATCGCCGGGTTGGCCATCCGGCTTCTTCTTATCATCATCTTCGTCATCATCTTTGCACGCAGCATCATGAAGCGCGCTAAGAAGATCGTTTAGCAAAGCTTTAATCGCTTCGAAAGCTATTCTCAAAATCAATTCGATTATTTCTTTTTCAATAGTTTTCCAAGGATCGCTACTGAGAGAAGCGACTGCCTTGTTTATATCAGTTTCAAATTCTTCTGGAGTCCCTGTGTGGCTACGCCTAGCTCCCCTTTTTTGGCCGACGATTGGAACATCATTTCCTGTTAATTTAATATATTTGTTATTGACGAATTCGGCCTTGCGGAACTTATCAATAGAATCGCTGGCGCCGGCAAGAGCCAGACCAGTGGCAG
>Ga0080013_1002219_pt1 | contig 23404 bp, 26 predicted proteins | sample ETNvirenome_6_85_FD_69236 | JGI IMG/M metagenome (GOLD analysis project Ga0080013, IMG submission 69236) | Marine viral communities from the Pacific Ocean - ETNP_6_85 (SPADES assembly) (version 2) | ecosystem: Environmental > Aquatic > Marine > Oceanic | place: Pacific Ocean | collected 2013-06-19
ATCAAAAGTATGTGTTCTTTGCTCCAATCCTTTTTTGGAGATAGATGCTCTACTTATTGTTCTTTTTATACCTAAATCTTTTTCAAGTTGATTTATATCACTTTCTGACTTAATGAAATTTTTTAAATCAGAAGAAATATTCTCACTAACTTCACCTTTATTTAATCTCTCACGCAATTTTGATACATATATATCATAATTTTCTCTGACTTCTACTGGTGCTGGCTCTGGTGCTGGCTCTGGTGCTGGTGCTGTAGGTTCTTCTGGTTGAAGTAACCTGTATCTTTTTTTTAATTCTGCTTGTGCCTTTCCAAGAGCCTCGTAAATAATGTCCTTTCTATCAGTTTCAAGTTTCTTTAATAGATCTAAGTCCGTATCAGCGAGACCACCAACAATGTCGTGGTAAATGTTACTTATATTCCACTTTCCGGCTATCGCAAGAATGTTACTTAATGAATTGTCGAGAGTGATATAACCTTCCTTTTCTAAGTCCTCGACAATTCTATCAGATATTTGGCTTGGTATCGTTTGTCTTGTTACTTTGGTTAATTCAGCACGATTCTCCTCCTGTGTCATCTGCCAGGGTTCTTTACCTGGTGCTTCGACAGGAGCTTCAACAGTCTCTAATTCAGATTCTACGGGCTTTACTTCTGGAACCTCGACTTCCTCTGGCTCAAATAACGTTTCCTGCTCTGGTGCTGGCTCTGGTGCTGGTGGTGCAACTTCCTCGATTCCTCCCATCCTCGCTTCCAGATCACTCTTTTCCGCCAATAGCTGTTCGTGTGCCGGTGTACCTTCCACCGTTATACCGAGATCCAGCATCCTGTCAACCTCATCAAGCTGACCTTGTAAACGTGCCTTTTCACTTGGCAGCTCTATGGCTTTTCTTGGCGGTGGTGCCTTTTCTACCGGTCGCGGTTTTGGCATCGGTTCTTTCGGAATTACTGCCGGTACGCCACTTCTCAGTATTGTTGCTTGCGGTGCGTATGGCTGGCCTTCGCCACTGGTGGGCGTTTCCGGTCGTTCTTTCGGCATAAGCTCATAACGTTTGTCTGCTGCTTCCTTTCTTCGACGTGGACCGGTTCTCGCTTCGGTATCAATTATTTCAAACTCACGTATAAGTTTGTCCGTAACTCTACGTATATTATTCAGGTCTATATCTGCTACACCGGTTTTGGGATCTACTCTTAAAGTTCTTGCTGCATCAGACACCATAATATCTGCTAAAGTGTTTATCTGTTCTGGTGTCATTGCCTTGCGTCCTGTACCCACGTGGCGAGCGTTTATCTTAGTAAGCCCTTCAACTGCTGTTGTACGCAGTCTTTGCAGTGCTATGGCTCTGTCCGCTTTACTCAGATTACCTCGACTCAATAGACCGAAAGCTATAAACGTAACTGCTGTTCCCAATGCCTCTTCATCGCTGGCACCACTTAACTTGCTGGTAAGATATCCATACGAGCCTTCGGTGGTTATTCTTACTCCCGGCTGTGATATTCCTCCGCTAATAGCACCAAGACCCAGACCAAATCCGGCTGCAGTAAGAATTGCAGCAACCTTCTCTTCCAACGGCAGATCAGACGTTACCTGGCGGATCGCTTCCACTGCACCGAAGTTTGTGCCTGCATTGGCAGCTCTTGAGAGCATATTGATCAACCGTTCTTCCGGTACTTTGGTCAATCTTTCTAACGTTCTTACAAACCTTCCGCCTGCACTGCCAGGTCGCATAAGCTTAGCTGTTTGTGCAAACACAGACCCGCCTGTTATACCGCCAACCATATATAGCGAGGATAGTGTGCCTGCCAGCGGCAATAAGAACTGTTCTACTTTTGTGGTGTGGAAGTTTGATTCGGCTAATCTTGACGGATCTACATCAATGATACCGCCAATATACTGTGTAAGGCTGTGTACAAACCTTTGTACACCGGTTCCGCCACGCATTTGTTTCTTGGCGGCGTTTTCTGCCTGAAACATCAAACCTTCATAACTCAGGCCTGGCTGCTCTCTGGATATTTTGGATATCTGTTTGTTGTAATTTTCCTGATACTCTTTTAGCAGCTCTGCGGATCTGTTAATGTACTCTTGATGTTTAGCGTACTGTTTTTCAAATTCAAGCCGTTTAACCTCACGGTTTGTGGCAATGTTATAGGCTATTTCAAGGTGAATCTGCTTGTTGCTCTTTACATTCATTGGTTTGTATTTCCAGCTGGGATAATTCTTGTCGAGAATCTTTGCGTAAAGGTCAGCAGCACTGGAAAAGTCGCCAAGTGCCAGAAATGTATCGGCCCTGTGCTTGTCAGATAGTTTTTCTCTATCTAATACACGTTTTGATGGTGCCTGTGTGAAATACTTTTGTTGTTGTGGTTGTGGTGGTTGTGGTTCTGGAATCTGCTCTACATATACATCAGTGGAAGTTGCCGATACATTGCCCAGTAAAAACTGTGTTAATACTGCGGTTTGTACCTGTTCCGGCTCGTTTTCCAGATCACGTCGCAGTTTCTTTGTGTCACTGAACTGTTCCGGATCGGACACTACTGTATCGTCTAACTGTGTATATAGACTGTCAAGCTGTTCCCGATTCTCAATTATCTTCACGACTTTACTCTTAGGCTTTTTATGGCCTGTTAACAGTGCGTCAAGAGTTGGTGTGTCAAGTTGTGGCGGTGGCTGTTGATCGTGTAAATCTTTGGATGCCTTCAAGGCTTTCTCGGCAGTATCGAAGGATGGATATTTCTCGAGTCCTTGTTTTACTGCTATTTCCCAAGCCTGTTCATTGGAAAGCTGTTTACCTCCAACCATTGTTGGAATTACGTAATGCCTCCCATCAGATTCAAAGGTTCCTAATCTTACATTGCTTTCCGACCCGTCCGGATTTTGAACCATAGGATGTTCTGTTGGGAATATAGGCTTTTTATAGCCTGTTAACAGTGCATCAAGAGTTGGTGTATATACTACTTGATCGGGTAATGACTGGTCAAGATTCGGTGTTGCAGAATTTTCATTTGCCATTAGTAACCCAAATCTTTAAGTGATAAACCAGCTTCCTCAATCATTCTAATTAGTTCCTTTTTAATTTCTGAATCGTGCATACCAAGCCTTTTCATTTCAGATCCTTTGGCTTCCATATCTTTCTTGAAAGCGTTCATAGCTTGTATATTACTATTATCTTTAGTCTTAGGATCCCTAATCCGATAATCGTGTTTTATATTAATATCCGCATTATATGGCGGTTCTTCCATATAGACATTTCGACCGTCTGATGTAGTGGCATAAGTTGAGTTGATCATCCATTGATTACCCATTGATACACTCTTGCCTTTTGCACCATCCGGTGTAGTCCATTCATATACTCCATCTGGCCTGGTTGTGGCCTTCATACGTCTCTTAAATTTTCCTTCCGATTTCTCACTACCAGCTTCCGAATGAATTTTTCTTATGTTCCGTTCGTATTCATGTCGTCTATCTAAATATCGCTTGTAAAGCTGACGGTCGGCTTGCTTGCCATCTACAAAATAATACTTCCCATCCTTGGCTATTACCGGTAGTTCATCAATCTTTTTGAGCCAGTGATCTATTCTTTCCTGGTGTGTTGGTTTCTTAGTCCTTTCCAATCGGGTATTTTTTAATTCAAGCCTATCTTTTTCTATTTTAAGCTCTTTTAATACTTGATTCAGACTATCAACCTCAAAGCCTTTGGTTCCGCTTGTTGGATATATTGCGTCTTCAAGTTTTTCTATTTTAAGCTCTTGTTCTCTTTGTTTTAGGCTATCCATAGCAGCATCGTGATCGGACTGTTGTTCGGGTTGTTTGCGTTGCTCCAGCACGTACTTGGAGTATTGTTCAGGACTCAGATACAGCGTATCCGCACCAGCTCCAGTAGAATCTTCAGGTATGATCATCTTGCGGTATGCTTTGGCTTTCTTTGCTTCCTCTTCCGCTTCAATTTGTTCTTGTAGGTTTTCTTTAAAAATTTGTAGTGGTTTTTTTCCTTTTCCGTTGCTCATCATTAATCCCCAAACCATTCTGGATGTGCCTTTTCGGCCAATTGCAGAATCTGAGTAAGTGTTTTTGTGTCTTTAATTGTACTAAGATACTTCAGCATTTCGTCTTCCGAATCAAACATGGTTTCTTTATCCATTGCACCAATGGCTGTTTGTATTCCGCTGCCGGCTTCATCCCAGCCTGCTGTGCGAGCTTGCTGATACGCAACTCTATTCTGATACTTCCGCAACTCATCAGCACTACCGACATTGTAAAGTTCTTTCGGTGCAGTGTGCTTACTCATTTCATTCTTTAGTGCTATATCTCTTGACGTTTTAGCCACATTGTAGAGCACGTCTCTGTCCACGTTGCCACCGGCGTAACGGTTGATAAGACTGCCTTCCAGACCTTGACGTTCAATGTTCCCACTTATGGCTGCCTTAGACCTATTGGCATATTCCTGCAAAGGCTGTGTGGTCTTAAAAAGCATTTCTTTTTGTGTGCTCGGTGAGAACATTCCTTCCTCTTTTACACGCTTCAGATAGTCCACATATTGTTGCTGGTATGGCGATTTCTTCAATTTCTTGGCCTGGCCCCACCATCCGGCTGCCTGACCAAGACCTTTAATGGCTTTATATCCACCATATAACATCATAGCTGTTGCAGGTTCCATAATTAAATTACCTCCGTATCAAAAATTCGGTAAAACATTCTACCGTTCAGTTTTATGTATTCACGTACTTCATCGGTTGCAGGCAATGCTGGTGATTCTGTCTTTGCAGACACATAAGCAACTGCCGTCTCGTTTTCTTTTAAGTCTGCCGGTTTCAATCCTCTTGTAAACTGCTTTATCACCGGTGATTTCTTTCGTAACTCTTTTTCTACAATCTGAAATCCTTTGGCCGCGGTCTTTTCCTTCGACTTTACACCCACTTTGGATCTGCGAACTGTCTTTACATCCCTCATTTATCCACCTCAATTTCAAGTTTATCTATCTCCACGTTGTAATTTGTAGAACTTTGCGTTAATAGCTCTATCTGAAAAAATCTTGCTCTTTGTCCGATTCTCAGTGAATCATATTTGCTTCCTGATGGAAGCGTACCACTCCAGACTTGAGAATCACCATTTCCGTCTGTGTATATTTTTACAGTAATATCATCGCTTGGCGATGTATATCGTGCGTTTAGCCTGCGTAAAATCTTTGTTCTGCCCAGATCCGATACCGGTATCCAACCAGACTTCCGTGTGGCTCGAAAGGCAGATTCATCACCAGAACTATCGGTTAACTTGAGTATATATGTTCTTTCTGGCGGTGCTTCCATAAAGAGACTCGCAAAATAGATATCCAGATCCTCATCAATGGTGAAGAAATCAACATCTGCTGTTATGTTTAGTGTGTTCCATACTTCCTGACCGTTTCTGGCTGCCATCAGATCCAGTGCATATATACTGGTCTGTTCATCGCCAAACCGGCACAAAAGCCTTTTTTTCTTTATATCGTAAAGTGTCCTGGTATTCTCCAGATTGGCATAACCTTGATAATCATCACGGATGGTAAGTGTGACTGGAAATATCTCAAAATTCGGTGTTAGCATATACAGATAATCGTATCCGGCGAAAAAGACAGCACCTTCCACCATTTCAATAGAATTTGGTGCTATGCAACCTACATTCTCATTAGCCTCAACTAACGACCAGCTCGACGGATCATCACTTGGCACACTTAAACGGTATATTCCGCGTTCCATAAATACCACCAGATCACCAAACATTTCAGCCAGACCAGTGATCTCTCCGCCTTGTAAATCTTTGACTTGTATGTAATTAACAATAGGTATTACGTCCGGCTGGGTAGATTCAGAAAACATTATCCAGTCTTTGTGTTCCTCAGCCTCACTGTCTGGATCCAGCATTACATTGCCCACGTACAATCTACTGCCCACATAAGCTGCATATTTATAGTTAACCTCGATGTTAGTCTCACCAAGCGGATGCCGAGATCCCTCCAAAAGATTGGTATCGTAAAATTTCAGTTCTACTTCATTAGCGTTGGCGGTGGACTGCCAGTAATAATTTTTACATAGATATAACTTCTGATTGTTGCCGAGAGAATTACCGGCAAAATCAGTGCCTATCTTAATAGCTTTATCTACATTGTTTGCAACAGTATGAACGATCAGCGTAGAATCGTCATTACCGTTGGTATTACCACCAACCATTACCCGCCAGTCGGTGTGTATGTCTTCACGATCAAGAGAAAGATCGCCATCAATGACTGTATTTATACCGCAGTAACCAGTTGAGCCGTTTGCTCTATTTAGTCCAACATAAAGTGCGTCAACATAACAATAAGCGGATCCCAAGGCAGTTTCCTGTAATATCCTGACGTAAAGTGTGGTACTGCTTGTGGTATAACTTCCTCCAATTACCTGCCATGCATTACCAGCTGTACTACCAATATCTGTCCAACTTGAACCATTGCTACTTGCTTGGAGTTTCCAAGCTATCAGTGAACCTGGGTTAATAGCAACAGACAGATAATAGGACGTACTGTTTGACACACCTGATATTGGGAAATAAGCAGAACAGTTGGCTGGCCCAGCATCACAGTCCAGCTTTCCGCTATATGTACCTGAAAACGGTGTGGCGATTCTCGACCAGGTTCCGTTATCTGTTGTCCAGTCTATATAATTATCAGTCTCAAAACTGCTTCCGCAATTTGCATCAAACACATTACTCTGTATTATACCCCATTTAGCGTTGCCCCAACACTTATCACTTATTTGTGTGGTCGTACCCAATACATCAGTACTATTCGTATCTATTGTGTAGAATAGGCCTTCAATAATAACTTTTTCACCAGACCAACTACTCCAGCTTTCACCTGATGCGTACAGACCATATCCACATTCTGCACCAGACTGATAGTTAAGGTTAGAATCCGTGTTGTCCAGTGTGCTCACTGTTGCTATATGGTAATACGGTCCACCATAAGCGGTAGAACGATAGACCTTGTACGCCGTCAGCCGTTCGTTCCATGCTGTATTTACATCGGAAAACGTTGCTGTAATAATATGTGTGGTATCATCACCGGCTGAGGCTGGTTGATTGCTGATGTAATTAGCCGTTAACGGTGCTTCCTGGTTGCCATCAAAAACAGGCACAAACTTGTAATAATATGTATTTGCATTATCCAGTGTACCGCCGGATGTGGTTTCTTCCGCAATGGAAAGAACCATTGAAGCGTCGTCATTGTCTGGTGCTATATCATCGTAGTCGTGATCCGTGAAGGTCTTTATACCACTATTCCAGAAATAGTTACGATCTATATACTGATATATTCCTGGCTTTTTGTCTAAGCCATTGGCAAATCTCAACCTTGATCCGAAGTTTAATATCTTGATATCACTTACACCAGTAAGCGTTTTGGTATCTTCCTCGTTAGACCAGTCACTATCGTAGCGGTAGATCTTGTCCTGTTGTTTGCAATAGACCAGCCAATAACTGTTTCCGCTGGCTGGATCCACCCACTTGGCAATCTGAGTAAAACTACGAGATGTCTTTGTAGCTTCCAGATTGGTGGGATCTCGCTTATATATCAGCCCTGGTTTGTCCAGTTCAAAGTTTGTGGTAGCTACACACGCTTCAAGTGGTATATCCTCAGAATCGTATTGAGTGTTTAGTCCGCCGAATATGGGTATTTCTATCATCTTTCCCATATTTAATTGCTCGCATAGCTGCCGTATCGCATCACATCCTTTATCTGCATTGGACCTGATCTAAACCTTTCTGCGAATTTCTGGCGAACATTCTCACGATTCATAATATATTTCTGCATAAATCTGTCGGATACATCAAAGATAGCACGATCTTCATATAACTGTGCTCTGGCGTAATCAGGCAGATACTTACGGTAGTCCTCGTCAATATCTGGATCATCACCGGCTGTGCTGAAAGCGGTTGCGACTCCATTGGTTACAGCCACACCGCCTGACGTACCAGCAAGAACTTCATCGTTCTGGAAAGCGGATGCCGCACTGGAAAGTGTAAGTGTGCCTGTCTTTTTATCGTTGTCGTCAAACTCCACTACTCCAGTATGACTTGAAGTACCACCTGCTACCGTTTCACCGCGTACAAAATGAGCCGTAAGTGTATCATAGCTTAGTTTCTTGTATGTGGTGTCAGTATCTAAAACGTTTGGCCGATAGACATACCACAACGTCAACCATCCAGTCTGAGTTGTTCCAGGACGGAGATAGAGACGGTCTGCCTGCTGGTAATACTCCAGCGTCGAACCGGTGCGGTAGGATGTGTCAGTCTGATGGAGAGTATGATCGTCGAATATATCTATCGGCTCAATTCTGTTGCCTCGCCACTCTACACGATTTATGGCAATAACGTCCACCGGCAGATCCACGTATTCCGTGCTTGCCGTGAGATATAGCCATTTTGTACGCTCCAGACATCCTGTTTCGAGAATAAAATCTTCTTGTGCTTCAACCAAATACTTTTTTACGGTTAACCTCGATACGTCCTGATGATTAAAACCTACCAGAACACGATCTTCCAATTCTGTCCAGGTCATAGCTGCCGACCTGCTGTACCAATGCCTTTAGGTCTTTCTCCCACATATCTTGCGTTCAGTGCTTCAATAAGAGCAAGCCCACTGCCTTGTGCTGCCTGAGCTCTGTCTAACTTGTTATCCATTTTCCAAAGCTGACCTTCCGCAAGATCCGTAACTATTTCGTGTAGTGCCGGATTCAGCTCACATTCAGCAGACTTGTTCAACTGATTGCCGGTTGCTCCAGTGGATACAAATTCTTTAGGTTCTTTCAAGTACCATATATCCGCTATAGCTATTGATGCCGGTTGAAAGTAAATAAAATCGCCAAACACATAACAGACTGGATTGGCGGCGGAACCGGTAAGATAAGAGTTTTCAGTACGCTTGATGTCCTTTGCCTCAATAATGGAGCAATAGACATTGTTAGTATCGTCATAGACGACGGAAATCGCTTTCCGGATGGGCGTATAAGATAAAACTACGCTCATTTGTAATTTACCTGCTGTAACAGTCTTATTATCGTCAAGTGTCTCCAGCTCGCTCAAAAATGCACTGTCCACCAGGTTCACCACCATTTTAATCGCAACATTCACAGCGTCAAGTTTGGTAGCCTCGGTAAAATTTGTCTCACTTGGATCCTCAAGCCGCAAGCCTAAGAGATCAAGTATCTCTGATCCTGTCATTCTAACCTCGAAATATGTATGTTAATAAGAATGGTATCCGGACGATCCAGACAAGCCAGACCGTCCTTCAACCCGAAAATCAGCTTATGGACGGCTATTACCTCCGTCTTTTCGCTGAACAGCTTTTAGAGCATACCAACTAACTGGGCCACGCAAGCATCCTGACTTTCTATCGTTGTATCAGCAGCAAGAGCGAATCCGAACACCAAGTGTTCTTCGCCGGCTGCCATAGTACTGGCTTCACCGTCAACAGTATGGCCAATGAGACCATCAGCGGCAGATACACCCGCGTCAGTCCTTACCATATCACTGTTACCGGAAACCTGTACCCAGCCGTAGTAAGCATCGGTAATAGTACCGATAGCTACACCCGCGACTTTTTTGGTGGTCGCCGATCCACCGGCGTAATCAGTTGTTACTTCCCAATCATCGGGATCAGCAGATGCTGGGTAAACAACCTCACCAATGGCGATAGCTTGATCCTCAGCTCGAACATAACGATAAGCTTTTCCGTCAGCCTCGAAACGCAGAACACCCAATTCTTCCTGTGCGGAAGAATCGTTAGCTGTTAATGAAGACTTAAATACCTGCTTAATTCCTGATGCAGCCATTATTTACCTCGATTAGTAGCTTGTCGGCAAGTCATTAATAACACCTTGGTACCGGCGGTTTGAACAAGTCAAAGCACCAGCCCAAAATATCTTAGAGACACGCACGTTCTGGTTTATGGGCTTCTGGAAACCTTCGAATCGGAAGAACTCGTCTTTATGATGCCTGAACTGCAGGTAATTCTCATTGAGCATATACATATGTCCGTCAGGACAATGAGCATCTGCAACAACAGGAACGTTCCGATAGAGCAGGTTCAAAAATCCAGCATCAGCAAGAGACTTGCTTGAAGCTCCAAACCGTTTCTGATCGGACAAACATTGATCATAAGCATCAAAGATAACCGGAGTCGTGACAATAAGCGTAGGACTGTCCTGATCTTCAGAGCAATCACTCCACATCTTCCGCATCAACTTAGGTAGGTAAACATCCTTACTTGAGTCCACAATTTCCTCAAAATTAGTGTGGTCGTCTGAGTAAGTTCCACAACCGTCAAGCTGTGATTGCCACCAACTGTAAGTTGATGAGTTAATTCCACCCACTGTTCCGTTGTAGTTCTCAATAAGATCGTAGAAACCTCGGAACTTACTGGAAGTGTTTGAGGATTCGCTGAATACAGCGTCACCAAACGTATCCTTGAGGCTTTTCTCTGCGATCTGCATTTTGGCTTTCAGTAGATTGATAACCTGTTCCGGACCGGAGTTCTGGAGTTCTTCTTTCCGCGAAATGGTAATTGCGGCGTAAGCGAACTTCCAGTCATATTCGGCTGCGGTAATCTCGTCAGTCGGCGAGATATCCAGGACATCATAATCATTGTAAAAGCCAGTCGTGCCGGTAGAATAGATCAAAGGTTCTACGATCTTTTCGCCACCGGATACGGACTTAGACTTTTTGAGCAGTCTGTGGGTTAGAACATTGGAAGTGAAGATATTGTCAACGAGCTTCGGAATAAAATGCTTCCGAGTCGTGGCTGTTATCTGGTCATAGGAAAGTGCCATATACACTATCCTCCTATATAATCTTCCAGAGCACGTTGTGCCGCCTCGTCATAGTCTGACGCGATTTTCTGATATTCGGTAGCTTTAGCACCTTTCGCTGTTCCACTTGCGGTAGGAATCGCTTTCTTGGCCTTCGGTTTGGACTTTACACTATTCAGTTCACCGGCTACTTGCGAGAAATTAAGATCTCGGTAAGCCACTTCCAGATTAGCATTGATATCCAAAGCGTGTTTTATGACCTTGCTCAATTCCTTTTGATCATCCAGTTCAGGATAAGATTTTACAAGCTGAGAAACTTCCAGTTCGACCTTTCTGTCTATTTCCTTTTGCTCAAGTTGCTCTAAACGAGTTTGCACTTGGAACAGGTCGGAGCTTTCCGGTGCCTGGTTTGCAAACTCTACTACCGTGTCAGACTGACTTTCAGACGGTTCTGGCTTCATGTTGCGTAGCGGATTGTTGTTGGATCCATCGAAGTAATCGTCGAGAGCATCCATCAAATCTGCGTCGCCGTACACTTTGGTTAGAGCTTTTTCCTTCGTTGCAAGTTCCTGTGCAGCTTCGGTATTTGACTTACGCCAGTTACCAGCATTGTCCAGGTCTTCCTGCATTTGCAGAAAATCACCCACTGTGTACTCTTGGCCATCTGGTGTTGTAATCACCAGTTCCTCGTCTTCCGCCAGTTCTATGCTCGTTGATTGCTCCGCTTCCGGAGATTCTTGAACATTGGCCGACGTTTCGCCACTCTGCTCTACATCAGTCTCGGTACTCTGGTTCTCGGCGGCGGCTTCTGCCTCACCATCCTCGACTGTTGCAGCCTGTTCGGATTTCGGTTGGTCTTCAATAACCATAGACTCCAGTTCCTCATCAGGTATTTCTACATTTCGTAAATCATTATCACCCATTATGCTTTTCCTTTCAGTTGGTCGTTGGACACTGTGTTAGGCATTGTTTAACTATCATGGATTCTTCTCTTTTTCAAAATCTTTTTGTATGTCTTCTTTTTTCAGGCTATTCAGCTGTTTCAATGTGGAAGAGCTGTGCTGCGAGCCAATGTTTTTGTTGTCTTCTTTTTCTTTGCGGTTTTCTTTCTTTTCTTAAGACGATACTCCTTCCTGCCTTTCTTGAGATACCCCCACGGCCCACTTCCTCTCTCTATGTGTCCCTTTGGGTGCCAGAAACCTGATTTTTCCTCTTTAGGTTTCGCCTTACCTATAAGCGTAGTTTCTTTTGTGAGCGTACTTTTTTTCGGTCGTATTTTGGGTTCAGTCTTTTTCTTCTTTTTGACTGGCACAACCTTCTCGCCTTTATGAAGTTTATATATACCAGTCTCTTTAACCGTACCGCCTTTTTTCATAGACCTTGGCTTCTTTCTCTTGGCTATATCAACTGCTTTGGGTGCTTTCTTTTCCAAAATCTTTTTGGCTGTTTCAGTTGGGTATAAACGCCCATCCCAAGTAAAAGTCTTTTTGCCTGCTGCCTTGGCATCTGCAAATGCTTTATTAAATTCTCCTTCTCCAATATACGGTCTCTGTTTGCCTACTCTCACCATTACTTCAGTTTTACCGTTTGACATTATATTGCTCTCCTGTCTATTTCTCGTACTATCACTCTTTAACTTTCCATAATAATCAGGTTATTATCTAAAACTTTTTGACAAAATAAAATCATTGTGGTTGTGCCTGGTTCATAGCCTCCAATATCTCAGGATGCTTCATCAACACTTCGTTAATAGCGTCCTCATCAGTTCCTTGCATAATCTGCTGTTCTTCCGGTGTTAGGTTGGCCATAGCTCCATCACCACCAGCCTGTTCTTGGCTCATAGCCTGGCGAACAAAGTCCTTTGCTCTACCTTTGTCTCGGATGAACTGACTGGCATCAATCACCATTTCTGGTGGTACCATACCGGCCTGTGCCAACATCATCGTCTCCTGGAACTCTGCCTGTTGATCGTGCGGTAGTGTGGATCCTACGGCTATCTCATAATCGAAACTGTTTGAGGATATACCTTGTGCTCTCATATCACTGGGATCCGTTGTCTGAAATCCCATTTGACCAGCATCATCCTTCACTCTCTGTGTGATCGGCTGATCCATCATTTCTGTAATGATATACGCCCAATGTTCGGCAAGATCCTGTATCATTTCGGTAATTTCCTCCATCTTCGGTTGCAGCCTGCCTACGGTCTGCATCCTCAAGATCTGTGCGTGCCTGCCAGATTCACTTGATGACGCTGACTTACCTCGATATGCGTCTTGTACACCGGTCATATTGTCAATCTTAGCATCCAGGTATTGTAGTGCCGACAGTACATAGTTCGGCATTGGTGGCGGTGTTTCCCAGGCTACCAGTCCTGGTGCGTTTGGTGACACCACATTACCAGGCTCGTTGTTCAGCTCGTTCGGTCTTATACCGGAAGACTTGGATACTATACGCTGTGGATTAGCGGTGAGCCTGATGTTATCCACTATCTGTGATATAATCATATTCTCTGCCTTCATCAATGATTCTACCTGGCTCGCTTCCGATCTACCCCAAAATGAGCCTGACTCTGAATAGTTCTTGCTCATAAAGAACGGTAGTCTTCCATACGGATTCGGACCATCAAACAGTATCTTGTCCTTTTCTGATCGTGCAATAATGGTGACTCTGCCTTCAGGATATTTCGGCATTGACATAGTGCTTTCTGATTCTACCACCGATCCATCTGGCATTGTGATCGTTTCCGGTATTTCTTCCACTGATTCGTCATAATACCAACACTCAATGATTAAAGCCTGTTCGGTGGAATAAGCATATCCGCCAGTACCTTGTTCTTCCAGTGTCTCTACACGGCTATTGTTAGTGTCACCGATTGGTGACTTGATGGTACTTCCACCACCGCCTGGTGCTGCCTCAACCTGTTCCTTCCACTGAAGAGATCTGAACTCGTCCAGGTTGCCTTCTGGTGCTATATCCACACCGAATACCCGCTTAACATCAGATACATACATCACTGGTGCGTGAATGAAATATGTCTTTTCGCACTCTCTTAAACTGCTGGCATACGGATCAGGAAATGCCGTGAACACATCCACCACATCCACTGCAATCTCACCAGTGTACGGATCCATCGTTGACTTCATAAATCCGTTACCGTAAGACATCATATTCCGGAAAGCCTCACGGATCTTGCGGTTCATTTTCAACATACGCCAATAACGATCGAACTGCCTTTCCAACATTTCTGAATACTCCATAGATTGCTCATCATTCGGCAGCACTTCCAGCTTCGGAGCTCTGGCCGTTATGATAGGTACAATCGTCTCTATGGCCTCAAATACAGCGTTTGAGGTTATCTTGGACTTGTATCTCGGCATTTTCGAGTGTTTCCAGTGGTTGCCGTATAATAGATCTTCCGAATTACGCCAGTTGGATGTCATAGCGTCACGGTGTGTCTTGGCAAAGTCAAACATTTTTACCACGCGGTCATAAAGTTTCTTGTTTTCAAAGTTCATTTTCGGTTGTACAGGCATATCATAGTCTCCGTTTTAGTTACTCATCCAGTCGCCGGTGTACTGTTCCGGCTTCATCAGTTTTTCAATTCTTTTTCCGAGCTGTGTCTTTTTATGCTTTGGTTCTTCCAGTGTCAGTAAGTGCATCATTGCATACCGGTCGCAGTCGGCTATATGGTCCTCACATTTCTTGTCCACATCATCAGGTTTCTTGGGATCATGTACGACTGACGGCAATAGTTTAATAGTGTTCAGACAGTTCGAGAATATGCGGTATCTCGGTGGTTGTGTAACGGTAGTGGATCCATCGTCAGCCGTCTCGCCACGCCAATCCAGGACTTGTCTAAGCCTGGTCCATCCGGATATACGGTCGTTATTCGCTTTCAGCAGTGGTATGCCGGCTGATATCATTTGGCTTGCTATTGACTTGTCGGAATAGGCTTTATCGTTTCTACGGCTCATCGGGTTAGTGATCCACATAGACGGATCTCCGACTGCCATTGAGACATCATCATTACTTGACAGATCCAGTATCTCTTGAGCCAGGCCATACGGTTCACGTTCGGTAACATACAGTTCACGGTACTTAACTATATCGCCATCAAACGACCTGGCGTACCATCCAACGGCACACGGTGCAGTCCAGCCCCAGTCTATTGAGATCATTTTGAACCACTCCACCGGCACATCAAACGGCTTTACCACGTGGATATCATTCCGCCACATTTTGAAGAACTGTCCAGCAAAGACATTCCAGTCGCCGTCTCGCCACGCTTTCCGCAGCTCGTCAGGCAGTGCATCCAGGAACCTCACATACTCAGGATCGGAATCCATCAGTGTTGGATTGTCGGATATCCGTGCCGGTATAAAAACTCTTGTCCGTCCTGATTCCAGGTCTGGAAATAATTCTCCAGGCAGATTGGGATCTACGAATCGTTCCTTAACCCATTGGTGACCGGATCCGCCTGGATTGGTGGTGGCAAATACTTGTGGTTTTATATCCGACGTGGATCTGCAGCTCGATATAAGTTTTAGATAGTCATCCAGTGTCGGTATGAGCGTTAATTCTTCAATCACAATCTTGTGATATTCGTGGCCGAGATACTTGGTATATGCTGATTCATCCTTCAAGTGACCGGTTCTGATAATAGCACCGGACGGAAATCGGATCACTGCCGGCTTGCCTACCACTTCCGCACCAAATGGTGTATAAAAACGTCTGGCACGGTCTATCCAATCATTCAGATCGTCAGCATTACGCCGGATGACCAAAGCTCGATATTGAGGATCCTTGTGATCGTAGAGCAGCCAACCAAGTCCAGCCTCGGTTTTACCTCCACCACGTGCACCACCGTAAAGTGTCTCGTATGCTGTGGACTTGAGTGCCTTAGTCTGTGGACCAGGATGAGGCTGCCACACTATGCTTTTAGCTTTGTTCATGCTTCCGTCATTTCTTTCAGGATCTTGCAGGATTTATCACATTCAAAAGGCATTATGCGTCGGCTCCGCCAAGTTCTTTCACGATTTCCGGTGTTAGCTCTAATTTCTCGTCCTCGTCCTCATCCTCACGTGCCGGCAATAGCACCATACCATAACTGACCTTGCTGTCAATATCCAACTTGTCCTGGCGTATCACTGGCACTACGCGGTCAGCCACGATCTTACTGGCCACCATTGCGTCCTTGTGCTCACTTTTGGTGCCAAGCGTGTTGGCGACAGCTATAATCTTATTCATCACGGTCAAACACTTCGGATTCTCTCGAAATTTCTTGATTATCTCGTTCGGTTTGCGACCGCCTTTTGGATTACCTGATTGGCCTGGTTTGAATGGCATTTTTTAATTGCTATTTTATTGCTATTTAAGCGTCGTATTGGCGGTCATCCGGATTTGGATCCCAAAGCTGGTCAATTATCATCAGATCAGATCCTTCCTGGTGAATTTTATCGCGTTTTATGTCTTCCAGGACAGTTGGCTGATTGCTTAACCTGGCTGTAATCCAATGTCCGATGTAAAAGAACACTACCGCCGTTACAAATACGCAAATTCCTGTTATCATTACTTTAATGTGAGGTAAGTTATATGATATTGTCTAAAGGTTTTTGACAAACTAAAAGAGATTAACTTGCTTTGTTTCGTCCTTTATTCTTTTGTTGGCAGTATCAACAAATTCCTGGTTGATCTCACATCCAATCCATTCTTTGCCAGATCTTATGCTGGCTATTGCTGTTGTTCCGGATCCCATAAATGGATCGAATACGATATTACCTGGTGTTCTTGCTATCAGTGGCCTGTAAGCGTCAACAGGATCCTGTGCAATATGTAAACGTTTAAGATCTCCATTGTAATTTGTCTGCGGTCCAACAGCACTGATCAGATCGAAGGTTGTGGCACCAGGTACCTTATCCATTTCCATTGTATTATGCGGCCAGCTCATAGCTATTGGTATTATGGTCCTGGTCCATCCAAATCTTTTTGCGTTCCTGCCTGCTGCAACAGAGTTCGGCTTGTGCCAGAATAGCCATTGGTGAAATCCCATGAGTGACTTTTGGACTGTCCACATATTATCCTGGTTGATGAAAATGTAAACTGCATTTTTTGCCAGGCGTTCAAGTTCGCAACCTACAGTCGTGAGCCAATTACTATAATTCATTCTTTTGTCACTAAACTTAAAACCATAATTTTTTCCAACATTAAACGGTGGTGATGTTATTGCTATGTCAACACAATTAGCGGGCCAATCTGATGTAATATCAATATAATTTCCAGTATAGATCTTATTTAGTTTTGGAGCTATACCTGGTTTCGACTTAGGTTGAGAAACGTCCATATACGCTAAATTAGACCTATTGTTTGTTGGGAACGAGTGCGTTTTTATGGTTAACTCTCTCTCTTCTTTTCATTATTAACATTATTATCATTATTGTTAGGTGTCTGTCTGCGTTCCGTCTGCAGTTCGTTTGCTCGTCTATTTGCTCGTCTATTTGTTGGTTGGTATTTATCGTAGTTGAGAATAGTTATCGTCGTGGAAACATTCGTTTTTTGTATGTCTATTTGCTCGTCTATTTCATCTGTTTTTCATAAACCCGTCCTGCCAGGCTATTTACTATTTCGGCTGTTATTGGTTTATTCTCTTTCAGTAATTGTTGGATCACTTTCGCATATATGCCGATTATGGTGTTATCGTATCGGCGGCAGTCAGCTTTATTCAATAACATCAGATACCGTTTGAGTATAATCCTTGGTATTTTATCACCACGTTCCAATATAGAGCTCATAACATCCTCATAAGTTTCAATAATGGTCTGGCTACGTGTGTTGGGATTGGTCTTGGCTTTACTGCTCATCATCAATCTCATTCGGCATCATATCAGACAGACTTATGTTGATCTTTTCTTTGGACAGCGATAATCCACGCAACCAGTACAGCCATTTGATATATGTTTTTTCTGACATATCCTTGAAATCGCCAGAGATCCTTTCTCTTGCGGATCTGTTTACTGGATAAATTCTATACGCAAAAGGATTACGCCAGTAATATGCAGTGAAAAAAGGTAGTCCAGCATTATCGCATAGCTTAGTCATAGCCTTGTAACTTGCTGAACTGGTGGGCGGTGGCTCTGGTGCTAAGTGATATTTATAGTCTATTATTGCCACTGGAATAGAGTGACTGTACTCCACCAGCAGATAATCAATGTCCAGGCACGGACAGTTATCTCCGTAGGCCAGGTGCCTTTGTGCCAGGTCGAGATCTCGGAAATACTTTGGGTGTCTTATCTTACTTGCCATAAGATTATGACGGCCCGGCCTGGGAGACTGTGTACCATTGCGAGAGAACACACGTCTGAGGTAGGGTTGTGTGGTGTGACCGAGCCGTCAATTTTTATCCGCGAGGTAGAGGTACATCTGGATCTTAGTGCCAACTATGACTTGTCATTACTTCTTACCTTTATGTTATCCAGAATAGATCTTACTTGTCCTTTGGATCTGAAAATCTCAAACTGAAGTATTCATTTCCAGAATCTGTGGTATTACGCCAAGCAGCAACATTTTTCTCGATGCCTTCCACGTTCACTGTACCAGTCATATCCGGATGTTTGTCCTCGTTCTTGTAATCGTTCTTGAAGATACTTCCAGTATTGTCTTTATGTTTGAACTCACCTTTTCCTGCCATTTTGGATCCTCCGTTTTGTTATTCATTCTGCCATATTCTTGATGTCTTCCTTGATCTCCACAACCAGGTCAATAATCTGCTGGCGGATCTGTACACCAAGCTTATCTTTAGTTTCTTTGGCTGCTATGTAGCCTGCCTGGAGATCATGGATCAGTATATCACATTCTTCCACGCTACTTAGAATTATTACTTTAATTGATTGTATGTTCATTGTCAAAACTCCAATTCATTATGATTTCCGTTCTTGGTTTTAGCGAATAGTGCTTTGAGGTTCTAATTCTTACGATCTGCTTATCATCAGCGTACAGTATGGAATTGGCAGCGTCTTCCACCAGCTTGACGAGATTGCTGAGATCCGGACGAATCGCGTGTGGCACTATCTCTTTTTCTGCTTTCGCTTTCCTGTACTTCGGCCAAGATTTTGGTATTGGCATATAAAACCATAGATCCAGAGTAACCGGTCCTTGTGGCAAAATATCCGGTGCCTGCTGCTGAATCACCACCGCAATATCCTGCTTGTCAGCCTTGCTCGGATCGTATGTATGACCTGACTTGATGTGCCGGTGGCGTTTTAATGCCTTTGGATTACCCAGGACTGTTATCTGTATTCTTTTCATTTCACCCACTAACCATCCTTGCAGGCAATATCTTACTCTTGTGGCATCGTGAGTCTTGCCAGACCTCAAACTTGTCGTAAAAATCTGACACACCGCAATCAGCACAATATCCAATAAAATGTCCGCCCACTGCGGTAGTCTTGAAATCGTTTAAGTTGACCTTGGTATGCTTGTTAGGTCTGTTGGGATCGTACCTCAAGTAATCCTCGAAAAAGAACCGTATGGCAGGACGGTTTAATATGCTGCCAGCCTCGTACTGACGATTCATTTCTTCCAAATATGGCTCGTAATAATCAAGAGACTTGTGCTCCAAATGCTGCCTGATTATTCGTGATTGACTTAGATTGGGTAATTCCTGTGGTAATAGCTGTGAAGACTGTTTTCCAAGATATAAAGCGAAAAAGCGAATCAACAAACTTGGGGGCGTGTTTTCTTTTTCTTTTCCCATTTCTTTTTCTTTTAAGTCTTTAACATCTATTATATCTATACATCTTCTTGTAGTATCACCAAGCGTATCACCAAGCGTATCACCAAGTGTATCACCAAGTGTATCACCAAGCGTATTATTTACGGCTTTTTTGTTGACTTGATATTGCTCGTAATTAACTATTTTTATTAGAGTAAAATCGTGATCGTTATTGGTAGTTATCATTGTATCACTTTTTAACAGTTTTATGAATCTGTATAGCCTTTTTTGTGACCAATTCCATTTCCTCATCAGTTTTCTCATTGATACAGGAAAAGCTCCACGATCAATAATAATTATGTCGTTTTTGTAGATTCTTTTGGTGGGTTTCCAGTTGGCCATAAATAGCATATCAATCCACGCTCTCAGATACTCAGGATCCTTCCAAAGCCAGTGGTTTTTGATCTGTGTATGAAGTTTAATCCAACCTGATTTCATTTGCCCGCAAGTTTAATTTTGGCACGTCTTTCACGCTGTTTGATGTATAATTTTCGACATTGTTTAAGTATCTCTTTAATATCATTGTCATTAAGGTTAATAATAGAAAAGCCGATGCCTGACTTGAGGTCCGACACCGGCTCTTTAGTGATATTGCTACGGATGGAAAAGACGCTGATCTGGCCGAGGTAAACGACAGCTTGCTTGTATCGTTTGTCCAGATCACGCCTATCACTCACGCACCGTCCGATTTGAACAAGTTTGGATAGCGTGTGAGTAGAGTCTCAACAAGGAAGACCAACTGATCTTTCCTTTTCGATTTGAGATTACCGTCACCCACCAGTTCACCAACAATAGCCTTGAAAGCCTTTTCGCCGATGGCTTCGACCGCACGATCATCAATCCATTTGAGGATCTTATCTTTCGTGTAGTTAGCCACATTCGGATTGTCAATGGTTGTTACCTCACCATTCTTAGCCATTCGTTTCTTTAGTTCGGCAGCTTTATTGTCGGTGAGTTTTTTTACCGCACTGCCACTATCATCCGGAAGATCCTCGCCGTACCACAGACTGAGACCAAGACCGTGCAGTGCAATGGCTTTCACCAAACACCGTTTAATGGCCTTGTTCACGTCCATAGCATTTGGCGAATCAATCGGTTGATTGCGGTAGTTCAGTACAGGCAGCAGTTCAGTTTCCAGTTGTTTGAGAATACTCACTGTAACCTTAACGTAGTAGCCTGTACTTGTTCTCAAATACGGTACTTCCTGTTCGACGACTGTTCCGCTTTCCAGTGTTTTGGTTACTTTGAATGTGTGAACCAAGAATGAAGCCTCTGGATCCACATCCTTCACCAGCACCCACGCCTTTGCCCAAGGCAGATAGTCAAACTGACCTTTCTGCTCAACGTAAGGCATAACGTCAATAGCGTTCAGTCGCTTGAACATATTTCTATGTCCGTACTCGGCTATTTTTTCAGTCATATTGTTATCCTTCCTTTCTTTATTTAGGATAGATCTTTAGTGGTCGGCTCACGGATTCAGCCAGATACAGCTTGTAGTCTTCCGGATTATCTGACTTGAACAGTTTGGACTGGAACCGGCGACTTACAATCGGTTTGGCGTGAACACGATAACCATCACAGTCAACCGCTTGTCTGCTACCGACAAGATCCATTAGCTCTGATTTACGATTCTTCAACAGCAAGGCAGCTTCGTCCTGCAGTTCTTTTGCTTCAACGACGAGCTCCACAATGTCTTTAATGGTATTATCAACCTCAATTTCGCCGTTTGATTCTACCGACTGCAGTAAGGCAAGACCTTGACATTGCGTACGAAATGAGCACTTGGAACATCGCTTATCACCTGGATCCAGTCGGCCTGGTGTGGGCCCGTTCTCTACTGCTCTCCAGAACCGTGATCCCGCTTCCTCCAACAGTGCGATCAGTTCATCATCGCGATCGTAGTCGAAGTACAGGAACCCATCAGGATACCAGGAATCTGGCCAAAGTATAGCATAACTACCCCAGGCATAGCCAGTGATCCATAAGTACCATTGTAATTGTAGAACATAGCCAATCGGCAGACCTTCAGACTTGATCTTATAGAACATTTCTCGTCCGCTTGTCTTACACTCCAGTATCCCAGGACCATCCTTGTCCTTAACACCGATGATCTGGCGATCTACATTGGCTCTTGCCCAAGAATACTTTTTATGTACTCTTGTTTGATGCCGACGGATCATACGACCAGTGGTTTTGCGGTAGAACTTCGCCACAAACAATTCCAGGTCATTACCACGCTCCATTATACCAGTGGTAATAAGTGGATAATCTGGCTTTACACTACGCTTATCGTACCACAGTGATCGCTGGCATCCATACGGACGTTCATTCAGCAAGTGGTGCGTATCAGATCCGCCAATACCAAGCCTCCGTTCTTGTATTTGTTTTTCAGTTAGCATTTGTTACCTCCGTTCTTCTTTTGTTTTTACTCTTGATGGATCTCTTGTAGTAGATCCCATACAAGCTTTATGGTAATAATTGAAATGATGATGAATCCAACATCAAAAACGTTCATATATTTATACCTCGTTTGGTGTATACGATGGATCGTGATCGAAGTCCTCTCCGCAATCACGGCAAAAGAGTGTGTCAGTTGGTTCATCACCGATTACATACGGTTCCAGGTCATTATGCTCACAGCTATTATTAAGTGCCATATTTGCCTCGCTTAATGAAGTGGCGGTTTCAAGTGGTAAAGAATGAAGGCAAAGAAAACCACCATCCACCGCCGATTGGGTTATTGCCACCAAGTCCTTCATTCTTTCTGGCGTACCCATCAGATTAAAATCTTCCATTTGATATACGAGTATTGTGATAAACACTGTTACGGTACTCACGCAGATCCGAGTAACGTACTCTGTAAGTGCCACCAACTTTTTCGTATGGCAGCTCGCCGGAGTGCATCATACGATATACGGTTCTATATGATATATTGAGAATGTCAGCAACCTGCTGGGCTGTTAGATTGGGCTCTGTAATTGAAACTTGTACCATATCTTTTTTCCTCGTATTTTGTCTTTGCGAGAGTTATTTGACCGTCCTGACAACAAGTTTAGCCAATATAGTTGGCATATCCAAGGTAAAAGCAGGCAAATATGCCAAGATAATATGAGTGTAAGAAAAATACTCGACAACATACGTCAAATAAAAGGCCTAAAATCTGACGCTGAAACGTTATTACTTAGTTTGCACTATATATGTAGTTGATTTGTAGTTAATTTTTTGAGTGCTTACAATTTTGAAACCGCTCTTCGACACCATCCGTACCAGAACTTCATCTGTGATGGTTTCTTTTGGACAAGCTTTGCATAATGCAAAACATTGTATGCAACCACTCTATCAATTTCAAGCTTCTGACACGCCTCTGCTGTCATTCGTCCAATCCTGCCGTCCACTGTAATTAATTTATCTTTTATGTTCTTATCGTTAGCCGCTTTCTGTAAAATCTTAATACCTCGCCGACCTTTATTAACTACCATATCAAATGTGATTCCGTGCAGATGTTCTGGCAACATCTCTATCTTGAATTTCTTCCAATAAAACTCCCAATATATCTTGATTGCATCTGCCTTAGTCAAGTCAAGAATGTTCGTATCAGGAAATGCTCTTTTACTAATCCCAAACTTAGTCTCACCCCCAGCATCATCAGGATCGCAGACATAACCGCCTTCGTGTTCCAAAACTTTCTCAACCTCACGAATGAAGATTTTGTTGTAAGCTAAATCCAAATTACTTACTTGCTTTTACCGCATTCTGTAACTTTGATAACTTTGCCGAGAAAGCTGCACCGCACCAGATGATAACAAACGGCATTAGTGCCTCGTAC
>Ga0080013_1002220_pt1 | contig 23381 bp, 24 predicted proteins | sample ETNvirenome_6_85_FD_69236 | JGI IMG/M metagenome (GOLD analysis project Ga0080013, IMG submission 69236) | Marine viral communities from the Pacific Ocean - ETNP_6_85 (SPADES assembly) (version 2) | ecosystem: Environmental > Aquatic > Marine > Oceanic | place: Pacific Ocean | collected 2013-06-19
TCCTGCGGATCGACAGGAGCCCCAGCACCCGTCGATCCTCGGATGTGCATGTGGTAGTACGGCGCTCCGGCCAACTCCGCCGCGGTGGGGAGACGTCCCTGGAGCGTGGGCAGTGCGTTGAACGTGGACCCTGCGGGGGTCAGAACCAGAACATCCGTATCGAGGGTGAAGGTGACGCCCGCGGGCAGGGGGCTGAACCGAACGACGGGGGAGTTGTCCCATCCGATCAGCGTGAGAAGCGAAATCCGCTGCTGCGCCATGTCTTCTACCTCAAGTTGCGGAGAATCCCGTGAACACGGACCTCGTAGTCCTACAGTTCGTCCATGATTACCAGAAATTGTGCGGCGGGCGTACCCCCTCTATCCGGCTGATTGCAAAAGGCATCAGTGAAGGAGCGGAGGTCAGTCTCAGTCACCAGACCGTCTTCAATGCCCTCGATCGACTGGAGAAGATCGGGTACATCGAGCGCAAGCCCTTCACCGCGCCGACCAAGGTGCGCGACATCACCATCCTCGAAGACGGTGAAATCGCTCTGCGCATGAACAAGCCTCGGAATCCCGAGGGCGACAACACCCTTCTGGACCAGAGCCCTTCCCTGGGCGCCGAGGGCTGACAGATGGCACCTCTCCCCACGCAATTCACCCAGGCCGATCTCGACTACGACGGGCAGGTGAAGCTCGCGAAGAGGGGCCTCTTCTGCACTAGAGAGGGCATCCCTCACCGCTGGGAGATGGCGTAGGCCCCCAAACCCAACACGCCGACTGTGAGGAGCATGGACATCACGCGTCCGGCGCTCCCTTGGTAGTCCTCGTTGATACGAGCCAAAGCGTCGATGTACTCCTGGCTCGCTCCTCCGATGCACCGTCGTCGTTCTTCCGGGTCGGTAAGTTGGTGGCACGCGACGACGGCGGCGTCGTACGCAACCTGAGCCGCCTCCGCCGCCTCTTCCAGTAGCTCGGCGTTGATCCCGAAATACTGAGAGAGCACGTCGAGGCTCATGCGGTACATCCGCAGCACGACCACCGCCGCGATCGTGTAGCCGATGAGTTGCACGACGAAGGGGGCAGCAGCCAGGAGCGCCGCGGGGGCGACTCCCATGCCTGTGCGTCCCATGGGGGATACTGGAACGCAGACCATTTCAGTCCCATCCTCCCGATAGGCCACTGGCATCCACGCACCGTCAGAGGCGAAGCGAACGCCGTCACAGCCTCCCAAATCTGGGACCGTCCCTTCTACCACCGAAGTGCGGCAAGCCTCCCTGCCTGCCGCACACTCCGCTCGTGTCTTCAGGTAACGGTCCACGTCCGTCAGGATACGCGCAGCCGCTCTCCGAAGCTGCCCTGCGGTCGAGTTGCCGTAAAGAGGGATGGCCAGAACGGGGTCGGCCGTCATGTTCAACGCGATCTGCGGCGAGGTGGCGTGCTCCAAAATTGCGGCCGTCGCGGAGAGGGAATGCCCCAGAGCTTGACGAGCGCCAATGAGGGTTCCCAGGAATCCGACTTCTGCCTCAAGCGCACTCGCCCCTTCCATGCTCCGCGTCTCGGCATATCGGGCAGCGAACTCGCCTGCTCGGGTGTTCCAGTAGTGCGCCCACTCCGCAAACGCGTGGACCGCGTTCTGGTCGAGCGGGATCAAATACCCGTCGACAGTCTCCACCCCGTCGTAGGTCTGGTCGGGCACACTGAATAGAGGTCGTGCTGCTGTCATGGCTTCCGAAGGGTGAAGACCGCGAAGGTGAAGAGAGCACCTAGCACGACCCCGTTCCGGAACCTCTCTCGGGTTCCTCGGTGGCGAGCCTGCTCCTCCGCGAGAAGGAGTTGCTGATGGTGAGTCTCCTCGATCGCCGGCCAATACGGGTCCAGATGGGGCGCGGGGAAGTCCAGATCCGGGTAGGTCGCGTGGAGAGCCTGCCTCAGGTCCGAAGCGGGCTCGGCGATGGCTTCGTCGTCGTACATGGCCGCGCCTGCGAGAACCGATGCTGTGGCTGCGGGTGTCATGCGTATGGCGTCAAGTAAAGGCCACCGTCCTTGCGCCAGATCCGAAACCGCAACGGAGTCGCCCATGGCCGCGACCCGAACTTCTCGTAGTGATCTCCCCGAGCCTCCTGAGCTTCGCGGATCAAGAAGCGGAGGTCTTCCTTCTTGGCTTCAGTCCACGAGAGGTCCTCCGGGAAGATGGACGCACGCACATACACCGGTCCCTTCACACGGATCTCCGCGAGCGCCTCCGGCGCGCTAACGACACGCGGGCTCATCCCTTCTCTGCGAGCAGGTAGTACGCCGCCAAGGCTCCCGCCACCAGTAGGGGCGTCCCGATGCCCGGCGACTCGGACGAAGCCGTGTCATCCGGTGCGTCGTAGAAGTCCTCTGGCGGGGCCAACATCGCAGTCAGCACGGTGCCCGCGTCGCACACGTCGGGTCCGACCAGGAGCACCTCCTCGCGGGCCAGTGCGCGCACCGCGTCGAAGTCGGACGTCGCCGCGATGCCGTAGCTGGTCGCAGTGGCCTGGAGAACGGCTCGCATCTGAGCCGGAGTGGCTTCGGTGGGCTCCTCGGTATGAGCGAACACGAGAGCGACACATGTAGGCGACGCGCTGGCGGGAAGGGCGGGCGTTCCGAACACCTCGGGCACCTCCGCGATGGTGTAGACGAAGCACGCAGCCCCGGGGCCGAACGCCGCGCTGGTTGGCGTAACCCTCGGGGGATCTGGCGATCGAGCGAAAGCGCGTGCGCCCGGCGATAACTCCGGGTCCTTGCCGAGGGATCCAACAACATCAACTAGGCTCCTCTGCGAGGATGTCCTGACCTTCTTCACCGGGGCTTGCCAAGGGACCCAAGGGACCACGGGTTGATCCCTCTCGATAGGCTCTGTCAAGGACTCCGAGTCCGCGAGCGGATCCACTTCCCGGGGGAAACGGAAACGACCGACCTTCCCTATCTGCTGCGGGCGCGTGCTCTGGCCAAAACCGTTGTCGAAACCGTCCATCATGTCCTCAAAGCGGAGTGCAGTTCAAAGAGAGAATCGCCCAGGGCGGCTGCGGTGACAAGGACGGATGCCCCGGGAATCAGCAATCCGGGGTTTTTTCTTCGCTCCCGGGCTTCCAGGGCGAACTCCAACCGGTCCCCGTCCTGGAGAGCCAAGGGCTTGGAATCGCACACGTACTCGTAGGTGAAGCTGCTCAACGACCCGAGAATCCCGGGCAGCGCCTTCAGCGACGTGTCGAGGTCCTCGAACCCGAGCGTGGGATCCTTGGTCGTCACCTCCCTCACCCCGGGCAGACTCGTGGTCTTGCCTTCGGGAACCATGCGGTAGGCAGACCTCACAGGCTCGCCGTCCACCGAACACGACGCCGTGAGGTAGTAAGCCCACTTCGCCCCTCCTTTGGCCTCCTTCTTTGAAGTTCGGTGCAACACCAAGGAGAGCTTGTCATGCGAACCCAGGCCCTGGACGGTCGGATTCCAGGGGGTGACTCCCGCCTGGAATTGACGCGGCCCTCGCCTCATGGTGGGCGCGTAGGCGTGCTCCATCTCGACGTAGTCCTCCTCGGCTCGGCGGATCTTCCAGACCAGCGCCTCGTGAGAGTGCTTTTTGAACCTGGAGGTATTGGACTTGTTCAGGCGATCGAGGATTTCCTGGATTCGAGGAAGGGCCGCTCGAAGTTCTGGACCAAGATCACGCCCTTCCTCCGCGACAACGGGGGCCTCGCTCTCATCGTGCAGGGCTCGCGTCGTCTTCGAGTGCGGAGTCTTGCCGACCTTCCCTCCGCCTAGGAGTGCCGGGAGGACCTTCCTCAGGTTCGCGACGAAGCCCTCTCCGTAGTGCATGGCCACGAGCTTGAGCGTGCGAGCCAACGCCTCCTTCGGGGACCTCCCGGCGAGCCGGTCGCACCGGAAGAACAGCGTCGCGAACGCCTCGTGCTGGTACGCGCTCCCGAGCTTGGACGCGGCCTTGGCTCGCTGAGGGTCCTCTGTGCGGATCCCAGCGATGACCCCCCGATTCAGGAGGTTGAGGTCGGCGACCACCTTCTGGACACTCTTGGCAGTCAGCTTCTCGGGAATCGGCGGACAAGCCGGGTTCTTCCGCCGAGCCTCACGGCGGCGCGTTCGTCGGGGGTTTTTGCTCCTCGGGGCGTCTGCGAGCCTATCCCACCGATCCAGCGCCGTGTTGGGCGGAAAAAGCCCTACGTCAAGATTCACCCAAGGCCCGTGCGAGCCCACGATTGCCACTTGCAGCCGGCTATATCCCCCGTCCGCCAGATAGAGCACGTCGTCCAACCTGCCGGTCTCCAACAACTCCTGAGCCACGGCTCGGTAGTGGTCTTCCTGGGTCCCTCCATACGCCGCCTCGCGCTGTTGCGTGAGAGCTTTGTCGAGATCCGTGAACAACTCCACCAAATGGTTCTCGTACCTGGAATTGAGAGACGTGTTGTCCCACCACACCGGTCCTTTGGTGTCGATGTCTGCTGCACGTGCCTCCAGGAAATCCCGAAGGTCGTGGAGGGGGTTGGAGGCGTTCTTCCGCCGAGCCTCACGGCGTCGCTTGCGTCGGTCGTAGGTCTCGGTCCCGGGTCCCCACTGCGTGCGGGCCTCGGCGAACTGGTCCTCGTAGTAGCGGCGCGTGGGATTTTTTCCCCTCAGCTTGGTCACTTTAGAGCACCTCTTTACGATTCGAGCCTGGAGAACCCTTCCCTCCCACAAAACCGACGTTTCGTCTGGTCTTTCTTGGATTCTCCACACTTCCACAGGACCTATCGCCTCGACCTCGTATACGAACCCTTCGCCGCTCGCCACTCTTGTCCAATACGCTGCTCTGTCTGGAACCGAGGTCACACTGACAGAATTGCCTGATTCCTCGAAATTCGTTCCATGTCCCGGCTCAAGAATGTCTCCTGGCCGAAACACCTGGGCGCTTCCGTGAAAGAGTTTTCCTCCGCGAATCTCGTGTGTCCTCCCTGACCAATCGATTACCTTCAGGGTCATGCGTAGCACCCTGTCTGCGCCGCCCGGCGCGGGTCCTTCTTCCCGAAGACGTCGTTCAGTGCCTGGAGAAGAGCCTTGCGGACGTCCGCGGCCTCCTCGGACAGTCGAGCCAACACCTCGGGGGCTCCGTCGCTCCTGGTGCCCTTCAGGTCCGCCTCCAGGGGATACTCCCGGTAGGTCTTCAAGAGGTCAGCGAAATGCTGCGCCGCCGAGGGGGTGAGCGTAAGCTCGACCTCCTGCCCGCTCTCTCGGGCACAGTAGATGCTCTGAGCCAGTCGCGCGGTGTCCTCGCCCTCCTCGGTAAAGGGCTCGGCATCGAGGAAGTATTTCGCCGGGTCCGCCGTGTCCATGTCGACGATGCCGAAGACGGCCGCGAGCTTCATCACCACGGCGGTGCCTGAAGGTCCCTTGCGCGCCTCAGCCAGGAACAGAGGTGCTTTGAAAACGAGAGCGACCGCCCGGTAGAGAGCCCCACGCTCTCCGTACTCTTCGTTCTCCCCGTATACGGCCTCCTCGAAGACCTTCTCTCCGTAGACCTTGGACGCCTGTTGCCGCTGCGCCACGGTCGCTCGATTCCGGTTGCCGAAGGTCCGGTCCCCGGTGAGGATCTCGAACACCTTCTCGTCGGATTCCAGGAATCCGTCCTCTCCCCTGCGGGTGAACCGCGTCAGGGCCTCCAGGCGGAAGACCTCCTGGAGATAATCGATGGTGGGTTTGCCCCCCAAAACCTGGAAGAACTTCCGGAGTTCTGCCTGGGCCTTACTCCGTTTCCGGGGATTTCGAGAACGCTGCACGTCACTCTGCGCAGCCAGAGCTTCGATCCGATCCGCCAGCTTCGTCGCCACCCCTCGTTGGAACGACCCGTCTGCTCGCTTCACGTCCTCGACGCGTGGGATGGGCTTGTCCTGGAGCCGGTATCGGTCGAGCACCTGATACTGCTCTCGCGTCAGGGGCTTGCCGGCTGCCATGGCCCGCGCCGTCGCGGCTCGCGGGTCGAACCCATAGGCCCTCGGCACGTCGTGCTCGTAGAAGACCACGAAATCGTCGAACAACTCCCGATCCATGGTGAGGTAGATGAGCGCCCTCACGGGCTCCCCGTCCTCACGCGGGACGTTCCCCTTGGAGTAGGCCGAACACATCCCGTGGGTGAAGGGGACCTTGGTCGAGCGGAACCTCACCGGTCCTGGTCGGTCCTGATCGAGAAGGGCTCCCAGCAGTGCTCGCTCCTCCGCGAACTCCTTCCGCTGTCTCTGAGCCTTCCTCTGAGCCTCCCCCAGCGCCTTGGAGCTTTGGATGGTCTCCTGGATACGCCCGAAGGCTTCGGTAGCCTCCACGAGGCTCTCCCGTAGCTTCTCGGGCGACAGTGCCTCTGCCTGTGCCTTCTCCCCGTCCGCCAGGAGCGCCTTCATCAGGGGGTCGGTGATGCCCACCATCTCCAGAAGCTGGCTCTCGGAGTACGCGTTCAACTGCTGTGCGATCCCCGGTTGGGCTTGGTCGAGTTGGTCGATCAACTCGTCCTGGAGATACCCACGCACCTCGTCGTAGGCGCGCTGCCGTGCCAGGGCCTCGACATACCTGCGCGAGACCCTGGGCATGTGGTCCACGTGCATCGGGTCGAAGACGTGGATGGAGTAGGTCTTCGACCCGAGCTTCACCCCCTTCCACTTCTTCCCGGCGCGTTTCTTCTCGGCGAGAAGCCGGCCATAGAGTTCGTCCCCACGCTTCTCCAAGTACTCACGCACCGCCCGAGCGAGAGCCTTCTGGTGCGTGACGTAGATGGCCTCCAGCGCGAAGGCGTACGCCTTCAACTCGTCCTTGGTCGGCTTCCCTTCCCGTCCCACTGCCTGGGACAGTAGTTCGGTCGCGTAGATGAACCCGATCTCTGGGGAAAGCCGCGCCACGGCTCAGTACATCCCGGCGAAAGCCGCGTCCGAGGCAGCGTCGAGGTCATCGATGTCGAAGTCGAGTTCGAGTTCGGATTTGGATGCAGCCGACTTCGATTCCTTGAATTTGGCCTTCTTCGAGGAAGAAGCTCCTCCTGCTCCTCCCTTCTTCACGAGCTTCTTGGGATGGGCCGACAGGCTCGGGTGTTGGTTCCCGGCCAGCGCCTTGATCGCAATGCCGACGCCGTGCTTGACGTTGGAGATGACCTCGCCTCCGACCTCATACCCCTTGCGGAATTCGGGATTGCTTCCGTCGAGAGTAAGCTCGGAGAGGAGTTCGTAATCCCACGCCCCTCCACCCTGCTCGAAAACCTCCTCCGTGAGCACTGTCTCGGCGAACTCGTTGGGATCGTCCTGGGCCAACTGGTCGATCTCGGCGATGGAGAACTCGGCCATGTCCTTCACGCCGGCTGGACGGATGTCCTGCTTCCCTTGCGCGTTGAAGGAGATACGACTCCCCTGCTTGCTGGCCTTGCTCTCCTTGGCCACCTCCTTGCGCAAGGTCTCCAGTTTCACGGCTCCTCCGCGAGGGGCCGGAGCCTTCTTCGCGCGAATGGCCTTCAGAACCTCGGCCTTGGGCATCGCCTCGCCCATGGTCTCGAAGTACCTCCACGCGGGCTTCCAGACCTGCTCGACGAGGGGACCGACGTTAGCCACGCAGTACCGAGCAGCCGTGCCTTTCGTAGCCACGCCCTTCGAGTTCTTCGTGGTCGTGTAATAGTGGCCCTTGCGGATCAGATACGGGGCGATGATTTCCTGTTTCCGCGACGCTCCCCACCCGACCTTCATGCCACCGACCATGCGGTGCGGCACATGATCTGCGTTGCCGATGGGGTCGAACCCGAGGCTCATGCGGAAGGGCTCCCTGAGGCGGAGGCGTGGCTGCTTCTGCTTCGCGAGCCACTTCGAGACCTTGACGAGGAACGTCTTGTCCGAGAGGAGCTTGGCAATCTCCTCGTCGATGCTCTTCTCCAAAGCGACCGGCATCTTCCGAGGGTCCTTGAGCAACTCCGCGTGGTACGCCTTGCAGTCGTCCGCCGCGTTGAACCCCTGCTTGAAGGACTTGAGCAACGAGGCCCACGGCACGCTCGGCGCGTTCTTGCCTCCGGTGTAGTCGTTGTCCAGGAGCCTCTTCGCGAGGCGGTTGGCGTTCTTGGCGGGGTGGTCCTTAGCCGTAGCAGTGACCGCCGCTTTGACCATCTTCGCGGTCTTGGCCCGGTCCTTGCCTGTGAAATACGCCTTCACGCCCCCTCCTCGGGGAGCGGCTCGGACGTAGATGATACCCTCTTCCTTGAGGGCTTCCTGCGCCGCTTCGTAGACCTTCTTCTCCTGTGCCTCGTCCAGGTCGAGCCCTGCGGTCAGGGTGGAGTTCACCTTGGTGGCCGGCGGGGTCTTCACCCGCACTCCGTAGACGGTATAGGGCTGGCCGGCGGCGTGCGGGGACTGCCACGCCTTGGAGGCGACCTCGTAGGTGTAGAAAGTGAGCAGCGCGTTGGCGACGGTATGGATCGCGCTCTCCAGCCGGGTAGCAAGCTCGGCCTTCTCGGTGACCTTCTTGTCGACAGCGGCCTTCTTGTCAGCAGCCTTCTTGGCGGCAGTGGCCTTCTTGTCGGCAGCCTTCTTGGCGACGTGGGCAGCCCGCTCGGCTTCGCGCTTGTCAGCGCGGCCCTTGAACTCTGCCGACTCCTCACGCGCAAACGCGGAGGACTTCTTCTTGGGAGCCTTCCCCCGGAGCTTCACAGCGACGAACCTCGCCACCATCCGACGCTTCTCCAACGTGTCGTTGGTGGAACCCCGATCGGCCTGAGAAGGGTCGCCGCCGAGGTGCTTGATCAACGCGTCGAGCGCGTTCACCGGAACCAGCGTGGCCTTGGCACCCACGTCCCGAGCCTTCTGGCCGGGCTTGGCTGCCTTGAGAGCCTTGGTGACGGCGGCCTCGAACTTGGTCAACTCCGATTTCGGGAAACTCTCCTGCTTGGGCGAGACTCCGCCTCGTCTGGCCGCAGGAGCAGCCTTCTTCTTGGTGGTGCCCTTCAGGGCATCCCTCGCTGCCTTCTCCGCCGCTGCCTTCTTCTCTCTCGCAGCCTTGTATGCAGCGGTTTTCGCCGCGAGATCCGCCTCACGCTTCTTCGACGCCTCGCTCTGCGGCTTCACGGTCTTCTTCGGAGCCTTCTTCGCGGGCGGTCGTACCCGAGCCTCCTCTTTCGGCGGGGCCTTCACCTTCGTCTTCGCAGCCTTGACCGGAGCGACAGGGGGGATGGGGGCTTCCCTCACCTGGGTCCGAGAATCCGGCATCTGCATCTGCACGTCCCCGCCGCTGGTGCTGAAAAAGAACGGCACCATGCCCCCGAAGGAGGCATCCGGGTTGCTGATTCGCGGGGTCACCTCGTGCCGACGCTGGACGATGCCTCGACGATCCGTCTCGACGACGAACGCACTTACCGGCAGCGCCTGAGCGATGACGTCGTCCCACTCCGAGGCGAGTTGCTTCTCCGCATCGGTCTTCGATGGGAACCCGGTCCCGATTACCGGGAAGGGCTCACCGGGAACTACCTGCTCGTAGAAATCCTCGGTGGGGTACAGGATGCCGTAGAAGATCCCCATGTGGAGTCACAGATTGGTAGGGGAAGAGGCAGTCCCGACGAGGACTGCCTTGAAGCCGGGGAGAGTCAGCCGAGGGGGGATGGGCTGGCCCGGGTCGACCACGTTGGCCGTGATCCGTACACGAATCCTCGGGGTAGCCTCGTCTGCGACCTTGCCCCCTCCAGCTTGCGTGCCTCGGACGTCCAACTCGAACTGTTGCCGAACCGCAGTCCCCGCAGCCGGGAAAGTGAGCCCTTGAGGAAGGAGGAGATCGACAGGATCGGCGATTCCACTCACTCCTCCTGACGTCAGCACCAACTCACTCCGCACCCCGAACAAGAACTGGTTCAGGTTGACGATGTTCTCCTGGAAGTTGGCCGCGTCGAAGGTGCCGATGAGGGTGCAGTACGCGTTAGCCGTGGTGTACTGGATTCGCTGGTACATCCCTGGCTGGCCTTCCGGCACCACCGCCTGCTTCACCAACTCCTGGGAGCGCCCTCTCAGGAACGCGACGTAGACCGCGTTTCCCGGCGTCGAAGCGTAGGGGTCCAAGAAGAAGATCAGAGGGACATTCTCCAGCACCTTCTGCTGGCGAATGGTGATCTCCAGGTGATCCAGGGAGCCCCTCGGATCCTCCATGTACCCACGGGAACCGGTCACGTCAGACTCCCTCGACCGGGAACCTCATGCAGTGCAGGGTGATCTGGACCTCGTCGATGGTCGCCACGCGCGGGTCGCACTCCAACTGAATCACGAGGGTCTCGGCGCGGGTGACGAACGGGATGAGGTCGAACACGTACTCCCGAGCGCCGTCGCCGGAGACCTGATCCAGCGAGACGAAGTCGCTGAAGAGTTGCTCTCCCGAAGACCTCACGATCTTCGATTTGATGTACTCCCGCACATCGAGTTGCCCGAGGGTCGCCGCGTCGGGCGCTTGGTTCTGGGCGAACTCCAGGTGCCTCACCGAGGAGGTGATCTTCCGCACGTAGGCGTAGAAGGGGAAGTAGAACTCCAACGCGTCGGTCGTCCCACCCACGAAGTTGAGGATCGAAGCCGGGATGAGGATCGGCCTGAGAATGGTCGCCGGCTGGAGCTTGATCCCCTCCGACGCCGCCAGCGCCTCCAGACGCCTGAGTTCCGACTCGTCCCGCTCCGCCAACCACGCATCGCGGTAGGCGTTGCCGCTGGCCCCCTGGTTGTCCGTGAGGAGAGGTCCGAGACCCGAGCCGTCACCGTACTGGTTGGGCGCCGGGAACGACCGGTCCTGGTGACCTTGGTTCAGAGCGTGCTGAGGAGCCGGACGCCCTGGGTGTCCTGGGTAAACGTGAGCTTGAGCGGGGTGACCGGGGTGTCCGTGTCCGTGCATGGCTTGCTGGGGGTAGGTGGGGCCGCCTGACGGGCGAGGGGTGGTGACGTATCCGGTGGCCCCGCCCTCTCTGTACGTTCGGTCGAAACTCATGGGCGGTCCTTCGGGCGTGTGCCTGCGCAAGATTAGGGGGCTCGCGCGAGGGCTAGAAACCGATTCCCTGGAATCCTACTCGGGAGAGCCTCACGCAGTCAACCCGGGGTGGAAAAGGAATCTCAGGAATCGAAGAAGTTCTTGGTAGATCAACTTCATCCTCCGATCCTGCTGGGCTTTCTACGTCACGCAAAACGACAGACGCCGGAGCCCGAAGGCCCCGGCGTCGAAGTCGGAGTCGCCGCAGCGGATCAGGTCGTGATGACCTCGAACTGCCAGCCGAGCATCACGACGCCCAGGAGCACCTCGGCGAGGACCGGGTTGTTCGGCCCGACCGCCTGCCCATTTGCCGTCATATTGATGGCCTGGGTGGTGGTGACGCGGAAGTCAATCTGCTGCTTCGCGGGGAAGTAAATCTCACCTCCCTCCTGGAGCCGGGTCATGGGCACGCGACCGTTGACGCCGTACTCGATCGTCGTGTTGGCGATGGTCGTCGCGACCGACTGCGACTGGTTGCCGTACGCGGCGCACGGCCAGTACCGCGTCGCGCCACACGTCCACTCGTGGGAGAGCCGGTGCTGGGACAGGAAGCTCTTCTCGGTGAAGAAGGTCTTCATGTGGTCCGGCATCGACGGGAACAGGTCGACGCCCAGGTGGTCGGCGATGAACTCGATGCCGCCCGGCAGCATTCCGTCCGCACCCTGCGGGAGGCTCGTCTCGGCCGCCGTGAGTTGCGCGGCGAAGCCGTTGCCCGCCTTGCCCCGACCGGTGCCGTAGAAGAAGATCGAGCCCGGCTGGAGGACCCCCGCCCCATCCGCGAACGTGGCGATGTTCACGATGGAGTAGTAGGGCATCCGGTAGACCTTCTGGCCCGCCGCCTGACTCTGGAGGAAACGGGTCATGCCCGTTTTGGCATCGGTAAGCTGCATGGCTGTGGCTCCGTGGAGAACGCGCGTTACGCGGAATCGAGTTGGTTCGAGGAGGTTGAGCAAACGCCGGGGATCAACCCCCGGCGCTCAGGGGATCAGATGCACTGCCCGTAGGCGGAGCCACCCGACATGAGACCGCCGCCGTAGTACGACCGCCCGCCCTGCATGGCCTGGAGAGCCGGCTGGGGCGAGGGGTAGACTTCGAGCGAGCCGCGCATCGGACCGCTCATGGGCAGCATGTTGGTCCCACCCATCCCGCGCGCCGTGGCCAACTGGTTGGACAGCGTGGGGCTGGAGACGATGACGCCGCGCATGTTCCGACGGCGGCGGCCGGTACCCGAAGCGGTCTGCTGCGGGTAGTCCGTCTCATCCGCCTTGAACAGCAGGTCGATGCCGGACGCGAGGGCGACGGCGGAGCCGGCGACCGCGAAGTTGTCCAGGGCATCGCCGTACGCCTTCGCCATCTTCCCGGTGCCGAGGAGGCGCGGGTTCTGCTTGACGTAGTGGGCGAGCGCGTAGATCCCGACCGAGCCGAGGATCTTGATCATGCCCAGGGACTTCTTCGCCTTCGCGTCGACCACGTCGGCCTTCGCGAAGGTTTCGTCCATCCAGGTGTTGATGCGGCCGGAGACGAACGCACCGAGACCGAAGCCCACGGTGGCGACGGCGAACGACTTGAAGTCGAACGCGGGGTTGCGACGGCGGGCCGAGGCACGACGGCGGCGGGCCGGGTTGGTCCGGCGACGGCGCGTGCGGCTCACCGAGGCCCGGCGACGACGCGGCGGATTGGCTCGCCGACGTGCGGGAGCCGCCCGCCGCTTGCGCGATCTGCTGCGACGCCGCTTGCGCGACGTGGTGCCCCGAACGCTCACGCGAACGGGCGTGCGGCGACGGCGGGTGGTGCTTCGACGCTTTGGGGCCATCTTCTTGCTCCGGCTGGAAGGATTGGTGAGACGGGTTTGGATGTATTGGGCCATTACCGGCTCGCAAGGAACTGTTTGGTCGGGTCCAACAGGGCGACGTTGGTCGATATCGGCGAAGTGTACTCGGGGAGAATCCAGCACGTCAAGAGTGATTCCCGGTAATTGGAGTGATTCCCTGAAATCCCCCTACCAGCCGGGTTCTCGTCACATGAAGATTTTTATGTGAGAACAGGAAGTTAAGAGAAACTCTTTCCCTCTTCGATTCCTGGGAATCACATGCACCTCCAAGCCCAAACTCACCAATCCGGATCAGATCGTTCCCCTCAAAAGATCACGTCAGACGTGCTGGATCAACTAAGTGCCTTGGTGTCCAGCATCCAAGCCACCCCAGGATGCAGGTCGAGGTCGTCCAACTCGTCCAGGTAGAACCAGTCCGCGTCCTCGTTCTCCCAATCGAGCACCGGCTCAAACTCCTTGTCCACCACCCCAAGATGATTGTGATAGACGAACGTGCCTTTGGAGAACGTGGGGAGTGGAAACAGATCCATGTCGCCGTCATAGCCTAGCTCCTCCCTGACCTCGCGACGGCTAGCGCGTGCAGGACTCTCTCCCTCGTCGATGGCCCCTCCTGGAATTCCCCAGGTGTGGGGCTCGTTGACGTGGGCACTGCGGTAGGTGAGGAGCACACGCCCGGTGTCCTGTGCAACGATGTAGACCCCTGCTCCTTGATCGCCCCAGAACTCCGCCATCAGAGAAGGATTGTCGAAGCGCCTCTCCCTCGCTACCTGGAGCCGTGTGTGTAACTTCGGAGCACGCCGGTCCCGCTTCTTCTCCAGGTGTTTCGCGCTCACGAGACGCACGTCGTAGAGATCGTCGATTCCCGAGATTTGGGCAAGCTCCCTCTTCGTGTACTCCTCCCCTGCTTCAAACCCCAGGTCCTCCAAGGCTTTGGATTTTTTTCGCCGCTGTTCGTGTAGTCCCTCCTTATCCGAGGGGTCATAGAACAGCTTCGAGCGGCTCCCGCCGTCCGCGAAGATGACGATGCTGTCCTCGGGGATGTTGAGAGTCGTCTGCTGGACGATCCACTCCCCCTCGTTTGAGTAGTAGGAGCCTCCGATGACCAGGGCGTGCTTCACCGCAGCCAGGAACTCTTTGAAGGTGTATTCTGGGTGGTGCTTCTGGAGAATCTCTCGTGCTCCCTTGGTCACCTCATATCTTGTGGATCGGATAACCGCGTGGTCCCAGAGGATGCGCGCGAGGTCCCCTGCACTGTCGATGTGCCATTCCCCGTCAGCCAGCTTGTCCGCCGTGTCGTAGTCCGACAGGCCATAATACTGGATCGTGTTCACCAGATACACAGCCCCCGACTTCTCCGAAAGCGTGAGTGCTTGCTTCAGTTTGTCCGAGAACTTCGTCAGCCGTGAGGAGTAATCAGAGCGAGTCTGCTCCGGGTTGTTGTAGAGCCGTCCGAACAGCATCATGTTCTCTGCGGCGAGCCCATCTGGGTCGTCGTAGTCGATCTGGCAGAGGATCGGGGAGTCGTTGACCTCCAGCAAGCTCTCCGAGGGCATCGCTACCGCGCACGAACGCAGCCACAGGAACTCGTTGAGGATGTCGGGGGTGTCGGACACTCCTGTCAGGCCCTCAAAGGACCCGCGCGCTAGGGCCGGTAAGAGGTCCTCGGGGTGGCCGACAACGTAGAAGAACTTGGGGCGGCTCATTGGGAGGCTCGACGCCGCTTCCGGGCCTTCCTGACCTTCTTGGGTCGCGCGGCCGGTCCTGGGCGCTTCGTGAAGGGGATGTCGAACGATGTGCCCTCACGGTACTGCTGAGGCAGGTAGTACCTCACGTACACGCGACCAATGGGGGTGATCCTCACCGTGCTCGTCCCCGGAATGGGCCGGGAATACCCCTTCGCCGTCCGACGAATCATCCGGTCGACCTCGACCAACCCCAGGCGCTTCAACCCCTGGAGCGCCTTCCTCTGGCGCGCGTTGAACTGAGAGACGTCCGGCGCCTCGGGACCCTTCGAGGGGATCTTGGTCCGCGCTCCGGTATGCTTCTCGACCTCGGGGCGGTGCTGGGCATTGTCGTAGAACGCCGCCATGGCCAGGATGCCGGCCTCCGCTTCCGTGAGGAGCAGATTCTTCCGGCCGATGTTCTTGAACGCCTGTTCGATGAGACGCTTCCGCTCCGCCAGCTTGATCCGCGCCTTCTTGGGACGCTGGGTCCGCGTGACCTGCTTGGTCACCCGCCGAGGTGTCGGGGGCGTCGTCGGGGGCTTGGCCTTCTTCTTGTCCGCCAGAGCCGCGGCTACGTCCAGGCCCAGAGGCGTGAGAGACACCTCCCACCCGCCTTTTCGGGAATCGATGTTGAGGAGTTTCTTCTTCTCCAGGCTCACGAAGCTCTGCTTGTCGCCAGGGCCTCCCGAGGTTCCCGGACGAGGGTGAGCGCCGTAGAGCACGATCAGGACATCGCGCTGCTTCGGTGTGAGCGCGATGTCCATCAGGGCTCCCAGTCCTCGTAGAGATCCACCGCTGCGAACAGGTGAAGCGCGTGGCTGCCGGTGCTCCAGGCGAAGTCTTCCCCCGCCAGTGGTGCAGATTTCCTGACCACTTCCAGGTAATCGACGACGCCGTGCTCTTCTATCACTCGCGTCACGTCTTCCAACGCGCTCACGTGGAAGACCCCATCGATCTCCACCGTGTCCCTTCCCGCGGGATACACTTCCAGCGGGGGGACGGGACGTGTCGACCAGTCAGAGGTAGGCACTGAAGGCAGAAGCGCCTTCCGGATCACGGCGCTGTCTTCCTCCTCACGAGTCATGCGTCGTACCCCTTGTTGTCGCGCCCCCTGTAGTAGGCTTCTCGTTGGTTCATGTCGGGTCTCTCAGGTGTTCAGAATCTCTCTGCGGAACTCGGCCTCTTCCTCTCGGAATCCGTGGCCTTGCGGGGTCCACCAATGGATCCGAGACGCCTGGGCTCCGGGCACCGGGAGAACGTCCGCAGCCCAGCCCGAAGGCCCTGGCTCCCAAGGAATTTTGCCTTCGACGGCGAGGTCCTCGATCTTCTCCTCCAGACGTTCGAGCTTCTCGGCTCGGGAAGAACCCGAAAGCTCGTCCTCGTCGAAGTACGCCTCGTTCGACCAGAACGGGTAGCCAACCTCAGCAGCTTCACGATCCCCGACGTGCTCTCGTACAGACTGAATCTCGCGAAGCTCTACGCCGGATCCGTCGAACCGGGCAATCGTCGCGCCGTATTTGGCCGCGTCGAGGTCGCCGTCGATCTGGTACCAGACGTCCTGCATGTAGTGAGTTCTCGGTGCCTTCAGTCGACGATGCCTCGTTAGAAGTAGGTGTCGATGATCGTAGGGAACTTCTGATCTGTCCTCTTCCTCGGCAGTCGGTTCGAGGTCATAGCCCTGCTCGCGGAGACCCTTGCGGATGCCGACGCTGAGCCCCTCCTCGTACTTCTCCCAGAGGGCTTCCCGCCGCCAATCCGGTTGGGCCTTGTTCATCTCCGAGGCGAAGTTGATGAACCCCGGCGAACGCCCGACGTAGAGGCGGTTCCTGGCCCAGCCCGGCGGGGCGGGTAGTCGACGAGAAGATTGGCTCCACGTCTCCTCCAAGACCTCCTCCAGCTTCCAGGAGGTGGCGTTGGCCTGGGCCGCAGTCCACGGAAGCTCCACGTACTCGGCAGCGTCCTCCCCGTTGTCGCGTCCCTTGGCGTAGGCTTCTCGTTGGTTCATGTCGGGTCTCTCAGGTGTTCAGAATCTCTCTGCGGAACTCGGCCTCTTCCTCTCGGTGCCATCAGTCGACGATGCCTCGCTCGTTGATGTAGGGAGCACCGCGACGGTGCTCGATACCGTAGGGGACCTCAAACCGGCTGCCGAGGAGCACTGGCCCTCCTCCGGACTTCATGCACGCCGTAGTGGTGCAGACCCACAGGAACGGCGTGTAGACCGTCTCCCGGTGGTCATCTACGACGATCTCCAGATCGATGAGGCGCCCGAGAGCGATCACGTTCGCGGGGTTGCTCACCCGAACCGTGTTCACGTTGGCGTCGCGACTCGACTTGTCCGGGGCTTCGAGCAGGTACGGCCAGCGGCCCCCCTGCTTCTTGAACTCGTGGCGCCAGATGGCAGGGACTCCGTCCTTCACCGTGACGTAGGAGCAGGCCCGGATCTCAGCCACCGGGGTGGCCTTCTGCTGACTCAGGATGAGGATGTCCTCGGTCTGGATCGGGGGCGTGCCCCAATGCAGGGCCTCGTACGCCTTGTCGGCCGGAGTCGAGGCTCGGTTCTTGCGTCGCCGCGACCTCTTGGGCGCGGTGCGTGTGCGGGTGCGTGCCATCAGATTTTGTCCTTCACTACTTCGGCCAGAACCCAACGCGCCAAGTCCCCTCGGGAACTCACCGCAGCATAGATTCGGGAAGAGGTCTCTCGGGTACCTTTGAGGAATCCCTTTTGGATCAGGCTGCGGAAGATGCGAACACCTCCTTCTCCCTTCTCGATGAACCCCTCGTAGTACACGTCTCCTTGGAGCGTGGCATTGCTGAAGATGAAAAACATTTTCAGTTCTTCAGGCCCCAGGGTTACAGTCCCGTCCGGCAACTCGATCGCCACGCCTCCATCTTCCTCGGGCACGACGAAGATCGTCTCCTTCCTCCGAGAAGGTTTTCGACGGGGGGGAGTCCGCCTTCGAGAAGAAGCTCTGCGACGCGACCGAGCCATCAGCCCACCCCTACGTCGATGACGCCGCCGCCGTCCGGCGCTGGAGGCGGCCCTGGAGGCGGGGGAAGTGCCTCCTCGACCTCCTCCACCCACTCGACGAACTCCGCGAGACTCCCATCCGGGTTCTGGGCCACCACCGTCACAATGTCGTCCACGCGACCAATCATGAGACGTGCGCCTCGGCTCAGAGCGTTTTCGAGGTGATCGAGAACCTGAGCCGGGAGAGACCCGAGGTCGGTGACGATCTGGAAGCACACGTGCCCCTCGGGGATCCGTCGCGCTTCCTGGAGCTTGGCGAAGGCATAGCCCCCGCTGGCGATGAGGAACGTGTTGAACAGCTTCCAGATCATGAGTCGTACCGTCCCTGACGTTGGTAAGAAGGATCCGTCTCGAACCCCACGTCGCCGCCTCTCTCGAAGAAGCCAGAAGTAGGGTCGAAGTCCAATTCCTCGTAATATACGTCGAGTTCGCTGACCGCCGCATCCGGGGCCATCTCGTCGTAGGCCACCTTCTTGTAGACCTCGCACGGAGTGCTGGCCAACACCGCCGCCGCGTTGGAGACCGCCACGGGGGCCTTCTGGTCCTTGTGGCGAGTACCTCCGCCTTCCTTCCGCCAACGCCAGTCGGCCACTGTCCGGCCGGCGCGAGCACAGTCGTTGACCTCGGGGTAGCTGGTCTGAATGGGGACCTTCCGCATATTCCGACCGCGTCGCGTAGGAGACTTGGCCGTGTAGGGAGTCCGACTCCTGCCCATCGCCACAGACGAACCAGGAACCAGCCCAGGCTGCGTCTGCCCTACCTTCACGTAGACGTTCCCCTTCTCGTCTACGATGGCGTCGTGAGGCGTGCCTGTGTCGTCTACGAAGATCACCTGAGCGTTGTCGGAGCCGGCAACGACCAGGGTCTCTCCATCCGACGCCACCACAGGTACGTCCGCGGGGAGATCGTCCCCGGTAGTGACCGTCTCGAACGCAGTATCCGCCGTCCGTCCTCGGTCGGACCGGAACACCAGAAACGCTGCGCCCGCGATGAGAAATGGAGTGAGATTCATGACGGGGCTCAGAGTACGCCGATTCCCTGTTTTCCGTCAACCCGGGATGGAAAGAGAATCTACTCTTCGTCCAGAAGCTGGAGATTCGAGTAATGAACCACGAACAGGCGCATACGGTCGCTCGGATACCTCACCACCGCGTTGGCCCACCAAGCCTTCCCAAGCCGCTCATACCCCTCCCGGATTTCGGGGGCGGCCCCGGGGTACGAGTCGTCTTGAACCCAGCCAACGAAAATCACTTCCTCCGAAGCTCCGTCCCGGGTGTGGAGAAGTACCTCGTCGAAGAAGGGCTCTCCTCCCAGGAACTCGATGGCCTCTTCCACAACCAGTGGGCGCTGCTCCCCTCGGATCATTTCTTCCCTGCCACGAGAAGGAGAGCGGCTCCTGCCACAAGCGCGCCTGCGACGAGTCCTGTGGCGGGCTTCCCTTCGTCGTCCCCGTCCTCGTCCTCGTCCTCGTCGACCACCAAGGTCCCTGGGGGTGGTCCCACCGACCCCGGGGGGATGACGGTGACATCGATCTCCGGTTGCTCCATCTCGTCCAGAAGGATGGAACCAAGTTCGGGCCGAAGGATGGGACCAAGTTCGGGACGTTCCCACGCCCCAAAATCGAAGAGTTGCAACGGCTCTTCGATGCCGAGGATCTCCTGAACCCGGCCACTGTTCTGGATGGCCCGGAGGGCAACGTCGCCCCGGGCTCCAGATAGGCAGATCGGATTGGGGATGTGAACGGCGACGCTGCCGATGCTGTACTGCGGGAGGTCACAGCGATGAACCTGCTTCGTGACCGGCGTCGGTGGCCACGGGTAGAAATAATTTCCCAAGTACTCCACGAAATTCGCCGCGACTTCGTCCGGAGACAGGAGACCTGCGAAAAACTTCCCGTACCCGTACTCCATCATGCCGCCAAAGTTCACCCGTCCGTAGAAGGCGCCTTGAGGAGGCAACAGGCCCAATTCCTGAGAAGAGGGGATCTGCGACGTACACCACCGAATCTTCTGGTACGCGCCGGGGGCATCGGCCAGCGACTGCCAGATCAGCGGCAGGAACGTCACGTACCGGCGGCCGTCTGGGTAGGCGACCACCATCAGGTAGCCTCCTTCCATCTCCGGGCGATAAGTCCAATCCACGTGAGGCCCCAAGGTCCACGCCCTGCCCGAAGTCCCGAAAACCTCCCCTCGGTAGTGGTCACCCCTGCTCCTGCCGTAGGGGGCGATCTCCACCTCGGTGAAGTCCTGGAGAAGGGTAGGCCCCTCCCTCCAGAGCGACGTGCTGATATCGCCTCGCCTCGTCGCGCTGTACCCGCCTCGGGGACTGAACGCTTCGCCCGAGGGGTTGGGGTGCATCTGCCAGATGGCCACGCTCACGCGCTCGGTGTAATCCGTAGCCCCCGGCCAGACGGTGCGATAATCGTTGGTCATCTCGGCTGCCTCTACTTGTTGGAAAGGATGAGCGCGCCGACGCCGACCGCCGCCAATGCAAGCCCCGTGCCACCTCCACCTCCGGTCGGTCCTCCGTAGCCCCCGGAACCTCCCGGAGTGGACTCCGACCAATCAGGCGACTGCTGGTCCTCGGTATCGAAAATCGGGAAAGGAGTCTCCTCTCCCAAGTAGTGCCGAATCAACCCATCGTCAAAGGTCCCGAACGGAGCCCCAAAGTACGTCTCGACCGGACGGACCGCACTCTCCCGATCCGTCCCGAAGGTGTCGTAGAACCCGTTCCAGAACCGGAACACGTCGATCCCGACCTCACGCTGATACTGGTCCAGGCCCCCCATGTCTCCGTTTGCGTGTAGACGGTCGCGCTGCTTCACAGTGGAAATGCGGAGCGTGATGACCTGGGCCATGACAGCCAGGGTAAGACCGAGCTTGAACTCCCGAAGACGGTCTGCCGACGCCGAACAATGGCCGCCATAAATGCAGGCGTGGGTGATCTCCGTCACCATGCGAATCAGCGCCTGAACCTGCTCCCGACCTTCCTGTACAATCCGAAGAGTCGGCTCGCCTTGGTGCTTGCAGGCGTGGTCGATCCCCCACGAGTACCGACATCCGTCCATGAACCCGAACGAATCCCGGGCGAAGCCCATCTCCTGAGCTTCACGACTTTGGTGCCCCCACTCCGCCATCTTGAGCAAGGACATAATTCGAGGACCCCCCGGAGTCTCCTGAGTCAACACCTTCTTGAGATGGCTATCGTACTGGACAGTCCGAACCGCACAACGCCACCTACGGTGATTGGCACCGTAATTGCCTGACGTGATGGTCACGAACTCGTAGATGCGTTGGTAGAGCCAGAGCGTCTGAAGAGCCGAATCGACCGAACGGCGAGGATCTCCGCAAAGCTCCGCGCAGAACTCCAGGACCTCCCGATCCATCGCGTCGCTCTGGTCTTCGGCCTTATTGTGCCTCCGCATGTTCCGGACGGGACCCGCGATGCAGCACGCCAAGGCCACCACTCCTGCGACCACCACGTTGACCACCGGGATGGCGGAGGTGGCGGCAGCCGCCGTGATGAGCCCTAGCGACACTCCGACTTCGATTCCGGCTGTAACCCCTGCCGCAGTGGCGCTGTAGTAGGAGAGTCCCGATTTGGCGATCTTCAGAGCATCGTTGTTCCCCGAAGCAGCGGCGTAGACACTGGCGCCGTTCTCCAGTCCAGCCATCGTGAGCGTAGGAGCGGCTCCCAGGCCGGTGATCCCCTTAGCTTCCAGGTCGTTTCTCACGTCGTTGAAGTTCCGGCCGCCGATGATGCCCTCTGCGAAGACTTGGTCGCCTCCGTTGGCTGTACTCCCTCCGTAGCCAACGTCCTGGCCGAACTGGTAGATGGCCTCGCCTGTGGTTGCGATGTCCTCGAAGAATCCCTGACTGCTCGTGGTGTCATCCCCGGCTGCGGCGCGGGCGTCTATGCCAGCCCCCCCTGTGAGATATTGGAGAGCCCCCGCGATCGTCTCCCCACGACCGGTCGTGCCCATCGCCCTCGGCCGGGACATGGCCATCGAATTGGGAGGTCCCACGTGAATCCGGCTGCCTGCCATTCGGGACTTGTCGTACATGGGGCCTCCGTCATCGACCGAGTAGGTCTGAGCGGGATTGAGGGGATCGTTGCGGAACTTCTGCCACTGCATGAGCGCCGGATCCCAGATGAAGGCTTCCTGCCCCACCGGAATCCCCTTCATCTCCAGAGGCTTGTTGGGCACTCCGCCGTAGGATTCGTCCTTGGACAACTCGTAGAAGCATTGGTTGTCGGCGCAGTACCCCATGGCGTGAATGAAGCTCCCCTGGAAGGGACCCTCACACACCCCGGCAAAAAAGCCGTTCAGCCCTGCACCGCGACACAGCGTGGCGAAGAGCAGGGCGAGATCATCACAGTCGCCAACGCCGATTCCCCCGAATCGGAAATCGCCGATCTCAAGCCCTGCTGGCAACGTAGTATACGGGCCTTGGAGGATTTCGATGCCCGGACTCTCCTGACCGTACTGGACGTTCTCCACGATCCACTGAGCGATTCGCACCGGCCCGTCACGGAACACGTCCTTCGTGGGACCGATGATCCGCATCGCCAACCCGCGGAGAGGAGCGTCGGCTGCGAACTTGTACGCCATCTCGTTCGCCGCCTGAACGTGCTCCTCGGGAGACATCACTGCGTCGGCGAACTTGTGGGGCATCGAACGCATGGACTACATCAGATCGGTTCCAGAGTAAGCCCCTGGCCATGGGAGATGTCGCCATCGCCCTCGGAGCCGGAAGAGCCGGAGGAGGCAGATTCCTGGTTATCAGAGTTGCCTCCCGGCAACAATCCCCCACTGAGGATGTTTGGCAATAAACCTTCGACGAGAGAGTCCAGCGGAGACCTCTTCTCGGGCTCCGGATCTTCGGGCAGGTTCAGGCGATCTTTGATAATCGCAGAGGAATCGATACCCAGTTCCTGCGTCACGGGCAAGAGAGCCTTGAGATCCTTGATATCCTGGGAGAGCCCCTCGTCGGGGACGTCGGGCTTCATCACCTGGGCCAGGAGCGTCACCTCCGCCATCTTGCTCTCCAGCGTTCGATTCCGATCCTTGAGGTCGTCCCGCTCCTCGTGGAGGTCCTCGATCTTCTCCTCCAGACGTTCGAGCTTCTGCCGGTGCTCCCCGACCAACCGACGCTCCTCAGCCTCCCACCGGTTTCGGACGTCCCTCTCCAGGTCCTCGTACCGCTCTCGGAGTCGGGAGCGTTCCCGCTCCAGTTCCGCGCGCAAACGCTCCTGCTCCTCGTAGGACTCCGACCGGAGTCGGTCGTACTGGCTCTGGACCGCGTCGTGACGGTCCCGCCACGTAGCCGCGTCCGCCTGAGCCTGCTTCACCTGGGCTGTGAGCGTCGTCGAGAGGATGGACTGCTGGAGGTTGCTGTGCTCCTCCGTCGAGCGTGCGCGGTCGTCGAACACGGTCTGGAGCTTGTCCAACACCGAGGTGCTCTGTTCACGCAGGCTCACGACCTCGCGTCGAGCCTCCTCCTCCACGCGCTCGGCAGCCTCTTCGGCCCGACGAGCCCGTTCCTCAGCGGCGTCCTCGGCGAGCCTCACCCGCTCCTCTGCGGCCTCCTCGCGTTCGGCGATCCTCTCCTCGTACAACTCCTCCTGCCGTCGATGTAGGGCCTCCCTCTCTCGGGCAGCCCGGCGCTGACGTTCGGCATCGTGCTCCAACAGCTTGGCAGTGCTTGGGCCTCCTGAGCCTTCGTCGTCTCCTCGAAAGTGAGACGTGCGAGCCAACAGCCCAGACATCGGGCGCCCTGGGAGGCTGACCACGA
>Ga0080013_1002221_pt1 | contig 23375 bp, 31 predicted proteins | sample ETNvirenome_6_85_FD_69236 | JGI IMG/M metagenome (GOLD analysis project Ga0080013, IMG submission 69236) | Marine viral communities from the Pacific Ocean - ETNP_6_85 (SPADES assembly) (version 2) | ecosystem: Environmental > Aquatic > Marine > Oceanic | place: Pacific Ocean | collected 2013-06-19
GCACTTGCTAAGTTGCCATATGCTGACATTAATCTATTTGCCATTTATAAACCTAGAGTTATACCTTAATAATTTACAACTTTTATCCATTAATTCAAATATAGTATATACATTAACATTATGATGTGTGAGCACTGTCTGATATACTGAAATCAGCAGTCTCTCCAAATGGTTGAAATGATACGTTTATCTGGGGTCTAACAACCGCTTTGTCAGAAACAGCAGATTGAGCGCTAGTAGCGTCTGGATTATTCCCTCGAAGTCCAATATCAATTACCAAATCCCACCAAGTTTGAACATGAGCGGCATTAAGACTGCTATGAGACCAAACTGTACTACCGTCTGATGGATGGTCGTGTGATTCAAATACTAAATGATGCTTACCATATATTTTGATAGTATCTACGGGAGAATAGTAAGTATTCCCATCATCATTAGAACCGCCTCCTGCTGTTTCACCAGCCGTCCTTATAGATGATTCAATCCTCTGAAATCCATTCGAGCTTGATAAAGAAGCAACGATAAGAACAGCAGTATTAGACGTACTTCCCGGGTCTGTAAAAGTAATTTCTTCATCAATAGCATATCCATCTCCACGATTAACTATAACAAAGGTAGCGGCACCAGAACCGTCTGTTACTATTTTACAAGTCATACCCGAACCAGAGCCATCCGTTGAAGTCTGTGCAGTAGCTCCATGAGTTTGACTTGCTTGCCATGCAGTATGAGTTGGCGTTAAATCATCAACAGTCTGGACACCCGCAGAGCCATAAGCCCCCCTCGTGGCAAAGTGCGCAGTTGTTAGTGCAGAGCCTTGAGTATCTTTATCGTCATAGATACCATGAGACAAAACATATTCATTACTAACAACTGCGGGGTCAGCGAGGTTTGAAACAGCGGCTGTTGAAGTGTGATATGTTTGACGGTGCATAGGTCTGCTTTTAAAGAAAAGAGGATTGCTCCCAGCTGAGGTGTTTAAACCATGCCCAGATGCGTTGTTAATGCGAGATACTAAATGGTATTTAATAAAATGGGAACAAGCGTCTCCAAATGGGTTAGCTCCACTATTATCGTTCAATTTAGTCCAGTTTTTAGCATAATTACCTGTACCATCCGAGTGGTCATCTAACCAAACCCCCGAACCATCAACATATCCAGCGAGATTCAAGACTCCTTCACTATTGTAAACTGTATTAGCCGCAGTAGGTGGCATTATCCCACCTGATAATGACATGCCTCCAGCAACATGAAATACAAAACAATCATAGTCGGCAAATGAATGTTTCATGTTAGTTCGACCCCTGTCTTTAAATGCATCCAAATTACCAGACCCATCAACAAAAGCATCTGAATACTTTGAGCCATTGGGGGCAGTATGGTCGTTGCATTGTTGAATAAAATCGTCTTCATCGTCATTATCATTATGATTAACAACATTAACATACAATAGTCCAGATATTAGTCTCCTATCTGGAATCCTAATATATTTAAACTCTTGCCATGCCCTTTTATTAGTTTTTAATAGTCCCATAATTAACTCGGATACGCCTCGAACTGTCCAGCCGATAAGACTTCATACTCGCTTATTATTGTATAATTTTGGCTAAAATCGCCATTTCCTGTTGTAAAGTGATACAAGTCTTTTTTATTATTTATTCCATAATTATTATTATTTAAATTTTGGGCATAGGCGTGTAAGAAAATACTACCATCATCATCAACAAACATTCTTTGGTTGCCTCTAGTATTCACAATAAAATCTGTAATGCTAGTTAATGTAATTGAACTACTACCATCTATTGTAAACGCTCCATTAACATCAAGCTCTGGAGCATCTTCTAAATTAAATATAAATTCAGCCGTACCAGCTCCATCAGTTAGTGAAATATCCTTACCAGCGGCATCTAAAATAATATCACCATCTGCATCTAAAGTTAAATGACCTACGGCTCCATCGCTATCAGCAGTCGCAATAGTTGTAGCTCCATTAGCCGCAACAGTTAAAGTACATAAATCGTCTGTATCTCCTGCGAGATAAAACTTAGTAACACCGCTATTTGCATCAAGTATTATATCTCCAGCCGCATCAACTGTTAAAGCAGCATCATTAGTTATAGTATCAGCTGTTATTACTAGACCATCAATAGTAAAGTCAGTAGATGCGTCTATTGTAGTTCCAAGTAATGCGCCTGCAAATGTAGATGAAAGGTCATCACTAATAGTTAATGCAGTTGCAAGAGCATTTAATGTACTACCAGAACTACCAGCATTAGCTGTTGAGAATACAATATTACCGCCAGCTCCACTGCCCTTTCCTTGACCTGCCTCAAATTTTAGAGACCCACCAGCTATATTATTAGTTGTCCCTGCTGTAGTATTACCTGCTGAAATAGTTAAATTTTTCCCAGCTGTATTATGAGCAGTAGCAGTAATTGTGTTAGTAGCATTTTGAGTATTACCATATACAATATCGCCACCAGTAATAGTTAAATCAGTTCCTATAGTCGCTGTAGTTGTAGTTGTTAATGCTCCCGTTACTGCTAATGTACTACCATTAAATTGTAAATTTGATTCTGCGTTCATAGTATCTGCTGTAACAGATGTTATAACATAATTATTAGCTCCATTAGTCATAAAATCTGACACATCAACAGATAACACAGAACTAGCAGTATCTAGTCCATTCCCAGCTAATAACGTAGTTAAATCTGCAAGCGATTCTTTTCTTACTTCGTTTGACGATGAACTATCTATAAATAATATACTGTCACCATTTGCGATACTTGCACTTGTTAATGCACTAAAATCTAAATCTAATTCTCCACTAAATTGGTCTATATTAATAAAACTAGATTTTCTTATAAGACTTTTTGCTTTTTTATCTATAAGAGGAGGAACGGATGAAGGATACATTTTAGATGAATATAATTGATTTCTATATTTTGTATACAAAACCAATCCAGTACCAGTAATATACCTATGTTCTATTTCGCCTTCTCTTATATCGCCTACAACAGGAGTTCCTATTTTTATTCTAGCCATTACTTAACGCTCTTAATTCTATATATTATTGATATATCATTGATTTCAAATGTAGCAGGAGCAGAACCTGTTCCACCTTCACTAGCTGTTATTATTGTAAATCCAGTATCACCATCAGAGGCATTTGTCCTAGCCTGGTTTTGTACATCTGTAATTATTACAGCAGAGCCATCAACCTCAGCAGTTGTGTGGGCTCCAGCATCTTCATTAATAGCAGAAGCTAATGCAATAGCAACTCTCTCAGCACTATCACCAGTCCCTACTTGAGTTACTTCTATCGTATCTGCATAGCTACCTGTACCAGAAGGAGCGCTAGTACCACTATCATCAGTATCAAACCAAATTAAAGTTTTACCTCCACCTGTAGTAATATCAAAATATTTCCCATCTAAACTATCGCTAACATCAGCTACACACTCTACTCTCGTAATTTCAGGAGCAGTTCCAGCCCCAGTTTGCCCCAATATGCGGAGTTGGAAACTATATATATTATTTGCCTCAGATGATGTTGCTGGTTTTAATTCTACATGATGCCAAACAGTTAAATCAGTTTGATTGGCTAATGGTTGAAATGTTTCTGAACCAGTTGGTTTTCCAGTCGTATCATCGGTGTCTTCAAATTTGAGAAATGTATCTGTATCACCATTAATAGTATATTCCACTCTTAGTGAATTAGCATCTCCCTTATATGAAATTCTAACTCTATAAACCTTTTTTCTTAGTGAAGGATGACCAAAATCTATATCTTTTGTTTTAAAATTAAAACTATTTGTAGATGCTGATGTATCACTCCATTTCTTAGGAGTAGCTGACGTGGCATGGACTAAATCGCCATTCCAATCTGTTATAAAATTAGATTTTACTGCATCTGCAAATGTAGCTGATGTAGCATTTGTCCAACTAGCTGTTACCATATCATATATATAACAAGCCCCATCACCTGTAGTTGATATATCATCTACAACAATTATTTGCCTCTTTTGTGGAAAGTACCCAACCATTGGTGTATCTATAAAATCACTCCATGTATCTTCTTTTATTCTTTGTATTCCACCTTTCTCTAGTAAATCTACGACTTTCCTGCCGTCATATAAGTAGCATCCATGTTGATTTGCCCATGCAATACCATAATCTGTCTTGCATATTGCAGCTGGATTACTTACTCCTTTATGCTTATGTGTAGATTCAAGCACTTCTACCTGCCTTGAGACATTTATCACATATAAAGTGTTCTGTTTAAATTGGAGTATTTTATCAGCAAATTCAGCTAGCCCTGTAATCTCTTCACCATCATTAACAGCAGCTTCTATTTTATTGTAAGATGCAAATGTATCAAATTCATTTACTACTGATTTATACATAGAATCACTTTCTACTTTAATACTTCCATTGCGTCTATTGAATACTTGAACATTACCAACATATGCAGTTCTATTAACAGTAACGACATGCTTATATTTTAATTCTATGCTATATTCATCTTCAGCATGCATAGGCAGTTTTTCAACAAGTACAGGAGTTGGGAATCTGTATCCTAAATGATGTTTGCCTGGATTTATCTGAGCATAATCAGTCATTAGATTTCTATGTACACCCTTTTAATCTTATCAAGTCCCATTGCTCTATGCTTAGGTTTAACGAGCATTACTTGTTTTTCCCATAAATTACCATAGATATTATTGTACTTAATATACTCCCAATCTTCAAGTTTTACATCACTATAAACGTATCTATTCACCATTTCATCTCTATTATCATACAATGTGCTACCACTCATTCTCATAATAACATTTGTCATTTGGTCTATCTGAGCATCAATAATCTTTCCATCTGATTCTTTTTCATTAGAAAACATACTTAATAATGATTCCCAATCTTTATTATCATTATTATTATCATATATTGCAATATCATAATCTTTAAAACCAACTTCATTACGAGCATAGCTTCCTGTAAGATAGTATTTAAATCTATCTTTATATTTAGACTTACACTTATTCACAATATTATTAACTACTTCCACCACCTGAACTTCCATATCCGCCATCTTCAGGATAGTCTGGAGCTGAAGAACCTGAATCTGCTACTGTTTTCTCAATTTGGTTTGTATATAAAACATCATAATTTTCATCAAGTACTTCTAATACAAATTTTTTCTCACCAGGTCCTGGGTTTACAACATTTAAAGTAGTATTTTGAGTACTTGTACTATTTAAATCTACAGTAGCGTATAAGGGAGAAACTTCGAATCCGCTTACTCTTGCTATTCCTTTTCTACCAGTACCCATAGCTGTCCCAGGAGTTACAGTTAAAACAGCAGTTGTTCTTTCATAAGAATCCAGACTTGCAGGGTCAGCTAATGCAGCAGAACCATCAGTCCAAAAACCAGTTGCTGTTTCAGTATCATCGTATTGAGTCCATCCATGCTTACCACCCTCAAGTAAATCAAACTTTTTTAATAAAAACCATTCATCAGATGTATAAGACCTTGTATATAAATTTAATCCAATTATTCTATCGTCTTTTAAAGGATGTGTTGATACAGTTCCGCTATCTATAGTTGGATGACATATAAATAATTGCACATTTAATATTTCGTCATTTAACTGTACTGTATCAGTTCCTACATCTGAAATTGGACCTTCTTGTCCTCCTAAATAAACAGGAGTCATTCCTAGAAAATAAGAACCACTCCAAAATCCATCTTTAGAAAGCCAATAAGCAACAATAATCTTATCACCTACTAAAGCAGTAGCATCTGGAGATGCGCTCGAAGAATCATCTAATGCAAGTGTTATTCCTAATTCATCTAATGACCTAAGATGTTGTATTTCATTATACCATTTATTAGTAGTGTACTCAGGCACTCCTACTGAAGTTTGAAAAAAATTATCATTTAAATACCCATACCATTGATTCATATTAAGTATATCAACTTGAGCATTATCTTGATGTTGAGCAACTTTTGTGCCAAACATACCTCTTGTAACTGTTATTGTATTCGTTGATTTACCAGATATATAAAGTATTTCATCATCAATCTGTATATAATTGCCTACAGATAATGTATAATCATCAGTAGTTCCATCTCCATCATCTACAGCAAATGAAGTTTCAGTAGTTAAAAAATGGCTACCATCATTAATATCAGCACCAGAATCATACTTAGCAAATTCACCAGTTGAAACTCTAACTGCTCCATCTACAGAAAAGAAGCAAGGTCTAGCTGCAGCTGATGTTGTTTTCCCTATAAAGTTTATTACGCCATTATTAGAACCATCATCATCCCAATCATCTATTGCTTTACTATATATCCATACCTGAGCATCTGAATCATCATATAATGCGAGATAATCATCATTAGTTTCATCTTCTGCACTACCAGCGTCTTCACCACCTTTTCTATCATGTGAAAAATAAAACAAACCAGCACCTGGCGTTTGAGTACCAGTAGCTCCAGTATTATTTAGTACAGGAGCGTCATGAGCAACATTACTGCCAGAAAGCCTTACACGACCAACCTCATCTACCATTACATTGGTAGCTGCTGTTATTTCTTTGTCGTCAACATCCCTAGGGTCTGAACTATTATTTAGACCCCCATGGAAATTATTTATTTTATAGACTTTCTTTGGCATTGCTTATACGGCATATTGTACTACTTGCCTTTAAATACGCCTTCTAAAACGTCTGTAACAACATCAACAACTTTTTCAAAGAAAATCTGTTCTTTATCTTCTGAAACAAATGGGATGTCAATACGTTTATTAATTGCACTTGCAATCTGCTCAGTCATTTCATCTGAAGCTAAATGCTCCATAGCCTGTTCTTGCATTTTCTCAGCTTGCTCTTCAGCAAGTTTTAACAACATTGATTTAATATCCATTACATTACCTTCATTATTAGGTTTACGATTATAGGAATAGCAAACATTGCTACACCTCCCCAAGTTTTTATTTCCACAAGCCTTGACTCATGTTCAGCTACCTTGCCATTAACTTTATCAAGATGCTTATCAATTCTTTCTATATGTTTAAAAATAGATACTTGTCTTTCATTTAACCTTGTAAGTAAACGAATAACTTCTTCTCTGTGAGCTTCTACTTTCATTTGCCATTCCCATTCATTCGAGACATAATTCCATCCATACGAGATAATTGTTTTTCTACATCACCCATTGCTTCTATCATAGCTTCATGTCTCCTATCCCTAACTGCGTCTGAGTCATTCCATCTTGATATAAGTTTAATAATCATACCTTCCATATTTTCTAATGTTTCTGACTGCCCACGGTTTTCTATTTCAAGATTCCTGAGAGACTCTTGCTGAGATTCGGACTTCTTTGACATTGATACTACTAGATAGACGAACATCACACCTACTATGCCAATCATCCCTGCTTCGCCATAAATCGCCATAAAATCCATTATTCATATTACCTTGTAATTTGGTTGCCATATTTCGTAATAATCATCAAACTGTACCGACTGCCACATTGCCCATTGATATAAGTTCCCAAGACTATCTTCAACCCATTCATCCATCGGACTATTAAACCAAAGCAGTCTGTCTGCAAAGTGACCTATATGATAAAACAGTATTGATAGCATCTTTCTCATTCCGATGATTTATTACTAATTTTCATACTCAATCCGTGTTTTTCATGCTAAATGTAGCATAATTCGCACATTTTAAGTGGTTAGTCAGACTACCCATTTACTTCTTTTTACGCTTTCCCCAAGATAATGGGTTAATGTTAAATTCTTTCTCATAGAAGTTCACTTTCTCTTCTAATTGCTCTCTCTGTAGAGTTTCTTCCACGATATGTTTGCCAAGTAAATCCCCAATCTTAATGTCAGCCGTGACCATCGCTTCTTCAAGGTTGCCCAATCGAGACTCAATACGCCAATACCCGTAAACAAGCATCCCAACCAGAACAAGTAACTGCCCCAACCACTTGAGGTTAATACTAACGATAGCATTATCATCAACCACAGTACCCTTGTAACTTCGAGCAGTCTCAGGTTTAGCCATTTAAACATACTATTTGGTGATTACAATCCCGTATAAACATATTTTACAGGGATGTCATATGATGTTGAAATGTTATTCATACTATACCTTTAAATGTTTAGATACTTCTGTATCCCCACTATACATAGGGACTATTCTTGAAAGAAGTTCTGATTTAGTTTCACTTCCACCATAAACAACTCCACGTTTATCATAGAAGTCTTGTATTTCTGCTTTAGTATTTGAATCTGTAGGATAATCTGATTGTGTAGTAGCAACACCATTAATGATATGATGACCTCCTACTATCAACCTACCATGACCATCACCATGCTTCTTAGCACATTCATCAACAAAGTATTCTTCAACTACCTTAAAACTATTACTTTTCTTAGCTACTGTACCATCTACATCAACAAAGTAATCATAAGACGAAGGGTACGTCAGAGTCTCAGTAGACCCATCTGCATATGTTTTTGTGCGAGTTGCACCGGGAGTTGTATTTCTATGAATCCTAACTCGATGACCCTGACTACACCTTCTTACAATCATAACACCATCCACCATGCACAAGCAGTAGCAATGAATATATCAAGGAATGAATCTTCAGCCCATGCTCTTAGTGAACCATAAGGTTTGTAATTCTCAAATTTCCATTCAATAGCTTCCCATAAGAGAGCCATGAATAGAACAAGCATTATAACATCCATGCCTTGAAAACCACACCACATGAATACTTTACTTAGGAATAAACCACCAAGTAGATGCCAGAAACTCCAGACATTTAACTTAGAATTAACCCATGAGAAATACTTGCTTATCTTCATTCGTCTATTTCAGCCTCAATTACTTCAGGTTCAAGAGATGAACGTAGCATATTAATGAATGCTTCTTTTCCAACAGAAAGCTGGTCAGCCATAAACTGATTCGTATTCTGTTTGTTTTGCAAATCGTTAATGTGATTTACCATCATTTTCTGTTCGTCAGTCATGTCCTCAATAACATACTCTTTGTCATCTAAGTTCAAAACTGGCTTTTCTTTTTTGTCTTTAGCCATTATTGACTCCTTGTTTGTTAGTTAATTATTTTGCTTCTAATGCTTCCACTTTCTTCATCAAATCTGCTATTAATGCGGCTTGGTCTACTGGTGGTTCAATATCCACCCATGCTTTTTTAGCAATAGTTTCTTCAGCCTTGATAGTGATTTCTACACCATCTATATCTGTGCCTTTGACTTCAGCAATCTTGCATCCATCAGCAATCCATTTGTCCCAATCATCTTCAGTTGAAAATTGAATATTCTTATCATAAACTTGATATAGAATGTTATTGAGATGTTTAAATTCTACCGAATCACAATGAGCCTGTAACGCATCGCCTTCCAATACGGGAGTATTCATAGCATATTTGTATGAATCACTACCTTTAGTAATGGTTACATGAACAAGCTGAAGTTCATCGTTAATTGCTGTTGTTTTGTCTATTTGCATTTTAATTCCTTTATCTTAAATGAACCTGAGTAACGTGACAATAAACACCCGACATTGTTGCTCCCGCTTCTTTAACTAATTGATATATGTCTCCATTGCTGTCACATTCCACCATACCCGATTCTGATTGGTAAACATTATTTACCACAGGATTGCATCGCAATGACGTTGCGTTAGCTGAAGAAGTACCCCATTGAATACCTTGGTCAGATGTGATTGAACTGTTTAACGCTTGAGCTGACATATATATCGACTTACACCCTTTTGGAATTTTACCACTTGATATTGCTTCTAAATTTAATATCTTGTCATCCGCCGCCGCTGGTGAGTCATTGGATATAGTAGTAATAAATGATTCACAATTCACAACCTCACCTTGCGGTCTGGTGTAGTTGCCTTCACCGATTGAATTACCGAATACGAGCATTGGTTGGGAGATGTATGCGGCTTCTGTTCCACCCTCTATAGCAACATAAGCAAAAGTTGCGGCAGATGCTACGTTTCCTGTTAGCTCTATCCACTCCCAGCCACTTCCACCACTATGATACGACGAGTATGTATAGCCTGTAACGCTGTCTCTAAAATATATCCGTGTCTGTGAGGCTGTATCTGCCCAAGCCCATACACCAAATGTAAGAGTGCGACCCTGAACTTTTGCCAACCATGTAGGCTCGGTATTGGAAGAAGTCCCTCCACTCCAACCAAGCTCAAGACCATTGCCTGTAATTTTACAAGAATAGAAAGAACCATCTTTTGTTTTTGTCCCATCGTGTTCACGTAAAACATCTATAGCGGATGCGGTTTTCCACCATCCATCCATTGCTTTCGCATCAGCCGCCACACAGCCCGGGGTGACTTCGTAGAGAGTGACAGAATCAAATAATACGAATGTTCCTGAACCACTGCCCGCAACTTGTCTGAGACGAATACTTGTTGATGTCCCAGTGGCTTCAAAAACAACATTTATAACCATTGATGTCCAATCGGCTGATGCTTCTTGTGTCTCGGAATCGTAATTATTATAACTACCGATTCCACTGTCACCTATATTAACTTGGAAACTTGCTTCGCTACCGCCACTATTCACATAACAATTAAATTGATATAGTTTACCGACTACTGTTGTTACAGTTATCCCAGCATTTGGATTAGCTCCTCCATTTTCAAGAATTTTTAAGCAATTACCAGTTTTTCCACTTCCTTCCGATGAAAGTGTCGCAGATGCACCAGCAGTCCACCCTGTAGTGGCAGAATCGAATCCACCATTTGTGACTAAATTATTTACCAATGCGGCATTTGCTCCATCAAGAACAGGAGCCGCACCACTCGTGGCTTCTACCAGCGTACTATTACTCCAAACATCAAAGCCAGAGTTGGTGAGTAGGTTTTCTTTTAAGACACCGCCAGTAGGCTTAACGTCTAAGCAATGAACTGTAGCCCCACTATCCGATGCCATATACACAGCAGTTACATCAGCATTACCAAGTGTTACTGAGTTGTCTGCTACGCCTGTTGTGGATTGACCAATGACTGTTTGATTTTGTGCAGAATTAGCACTTACGTCCGCCCCAATTCCAATGCAAGTATTATAATCACCCGTAGTAATTAAGTCACCCGCAGATTTACCTATCAGCGTGTTATATTGTCCGTCAGTTATAGCTAATCCCGCTTGCCAGCCCACCGCTGTATTACCTGCGTTTCCATCAATTCCTGTTTGTGCAGTTAATGCTTGGTATCCTACGGCGGTGCTATAATCTCCAGTAACTTCTACTTTAAGAGCTTCAAAACCAACTGCGACGTTACCGATTCCAGATGCGAGGGATTGGAGTGCAGATGCGCCGACTGCTACTGTTCCATTTGCATCTGTGTGAGTAAGAGCACCACCAGCATCATAACCAATAAGAGTACAATTATCTTCATCAGTTATTTCATAACCAGCCGTCCTTCCAATTACAATATTTTTTTCACCTGTAGTTAATTTAGCTCCTGCATTATCTCCAATAGCAACATTCTTTTCACCAGTAGTAATCGCAAACAAAGCATTTGAACCGACACCGACATTGTTTGCTTCTGCTCCAGAAGCACCTTTACCCGCACTAAATCCTACATATGTGTTATCTGCTCCTGTAGTGAACTCACCAGCAGAATATCCAATGCCTGTATTATTGTGGGTTGAATTAAGGTTAAGTGATAATGTCCCAACGGCTGTATTATAGTCTCCAGATACATTGGTCATAAGAGAATTGTTCCCAACAGCAGTATTCCTATGACCATCCGTGCAAGAACCCAATGAATTTGCCCCAATACCAGTATTGAGTTCACCAGCCGTTATATCTTCTAATGATTTATACCCAACTGCTGTATTATAAATAGCCGCTAAAGTAGTTCCTGTCCCCATTGCAAGCTCACCGATTGCAATATTGAAATCTGCACCAACATTTCCAAGTACAGTTCCAGCATTTGTTAAAGCATGATAACCGAAAACTGTATTTGAAGTATTACCATCATTATTCGATAGCGAGATTCGGGAATTGGCATCGACTTTTAATTTGGTTGAATTAGCAACCATTAACTCTACAGAAGTATCAGTTACGCATTTAACTGTCCAGGCGGCATCATCAGCTAAAAATCCTATAGCCCCCCCCGTTGCATAAACATATCCATCTGTCGTGTTCCCACTATCAACGAATTTAATACCAGAACTAACTCCAGAACCTTTAATTATTAAAGAAGTATTATAAGCACCACCATGAATTTCTAATTTAGCGACTGTTGGAGTTGCTCCAATTCCGACATTGCCAGACTTTAATGTCATTACACTATTCAGACTACCAGCATTCATAGTTCTAAAGTGCATCTCCGCATCTTCTGAGCCATCTGAAACATCAATGTTTTTTACATATATTGTTCCATATTCAGTTTCTTCAGGCGTACCAGCATCATTCATTCCTTTAAATCTAATAGTACCAGAAAGGTCGTTGTCGTTGGCGGCTCCGCTTGTTAAAAATGTAATCCCACCAGCATTTGCATTATTCCCAGATTGTTCTATTTTTATAACTGGTTTAGCATCTGTAGATGATTTTAAATGAAGCAATGTATCGGGAACTGTTTCTCCAATTCCGACCAGCCCAGCGGATGTGATACGCATTTTTTCAGTAGCTGAACCAGCAGAAGCAGTAGCAAATGAGATATATGCATCGTCTTTATTAGTAGTATCTGCACCGCTAAAGAATCCCATATACCCAACAGTAGTACCATTCCATTTACCATTAAATGTGCCTATTGCACTCCCAGCTCCTGACCTATTAGCATCCATTATTAAGGCGTTTGATGTATCCCCAGCACTATGAATGGTAATACCTTCGTCTCCAGCATCTGCTTCGATGTGAAGGTTATTTGTAGCTGTATCTGTACCTATAGAAAGGTTGCCATTTGCTGAATCAATAGCAACTCTGGTTGCGTTACTGTCATCTGTATCTCTAAACTTAAATTTTGCACCAGCATCAAATAACATATCTTGACCAGTTTCAAGAATCCTAAGCTGTAACAATCCAGTAGTGGATGATATAGTAGCAATGTCGTGAGTAAAAGTAAGATTGCCACCCATCTTTAATAATGAGTTCGTAGTATCTACTATAAATACATCCCCACCATCACCATCCTTGCGGACAAGGAATGCTTCGGTATCGGTTACATCAATTACTTGCGTACCTTCTAAAATCTCATCAAATGATAAACTACCACCACCAGATACGGTCAAATCACCGCTTATAGTTAAATCACCATCTATCGTCCCACCATTACCGAAATCTTCGACAATGGCTTTGAGCATTGAACTCTGCATACTAAATCTCCACCACTTTCACTGCACCAGTAGTTGTACTGGTTGAGTTATAATTGAAATAAACTGTATTACCAAAACCCTTTGGAACAGTTATAAAAGTAAGAGTGTTTTTTGGAATCACTAAATCATTTGCTGCGGTTACGTCGGTAGTTGTTGTAGAAAAATTAAAATAAATTTCTACCGCAGAATAGACTCCTACTGTAGCAGTACTTGATGATAATAATTTATGGGTTGTGTTTGCGACATCGGCTGAACTGCCAGCAGTTCCTGCGGTTGAGACCGTCCAGACTCCCCCAACTGTTGCATTTAAGGCTTCCTGGACTGAATGTGTATGTAAATCTGCCATTTTTTCTTCCTCTCTAAGGTTTGACTACCGTGAACGAGACCGTTTCAGGGGTAGAGTTATTTTTTGATCATTTTTTTTGCTGCTTTCTTTACAGCTTTCTTAATAGAACGCTTTTTAACGGGCTTAATATAGGGCATATCGCTATGTTCTCCCTGTACCCTTATAAACCCATGACTTTTAAGTTCATCGAGTTTTTCGGGGTGTTTTTTAAAGACATCATCCTCAAGCCTTTCCATTCTTCCAATTTTTGGTGATTTCCAATATTGCATAGTTTCTCCATTAGACTCAGGGGGTCAGACCAACCAACCCCCTAAGTCATTTGTCATCCTGGAATTAATCTACGTTAGTAAATTTAACTCCTTTGATATTATCAGAATCATCGAGAATCTTGGCTCCGTACACCATATCGGCGACGATTTTGGTTCCAAGAGCATCAATGGAATATTCCGATTGAACACGAACATCCTGTTGAACGGCGCAAACTCCAGCAGACTTGTGGAATATAGCCCCTGCTATTGTTGAGCTTGTTCCAGCGGTGCTGACTGTATTAGACATATAGACATCAATGCCGTATAGACTTCCAACCATTCCAGAACGCATACCTCGATTACCTTCACCAACTGCGTCATTACGAATAAAGTATTGAGCAATTCCAGCAGAAGGATTCAAGATGTCGGCGAATAAGGTTGGATTAACAACCATTGCACATTCACCATCCATATAAGGGACATCGTTTTCGCCTAAAGTAGCAAGTGTTGATTCAAACACTGCTGCCGTTAAAGTATCATCGGCAGATAATGCTTGAGATTGATTTAAGCCATCTAATTCAGCCCAAATATCAGCATCTAATTGTCTTGCTAAAGCCTCACCCATCATACGAGTGTACTTTTCAACAAGGTCAGCTTCAGATTGAATGAGCGTAATATCCTCAAATAATTTTCCAACATATTTATGTTTATTTAAGGAGAGTTGAGTTTCGGTTGTTGCAGTTGCATCATAAGAAACATCTGAACCAGCCGCTTTATCTGAAGCACTCGCAATAGAGATTTCGGGGACATGAACCACATCGCCATATCCTTTTGATCCTACCAGCGCAGAATAATCTTCGATCAATCCTCTGAACACAGTTTTACGTTCAAAAAATTTATAGATGCCGTCACTCCAGATTTCAGGAATGAAATATTGTTCAGTAGTGTTTGTTGCTGCACTACCTTGATAATGTTTAGCCATTTTTTAAATTTACCTTTTAATATAGCCCTGTAGTATATCGCCCCAATTTGAACGCCTTTCTTCAGCGGTCATATCCACCCAATTTTTATTGGTAGGATTAGTTGATCGTGCAGGGGTTCCACTTGTAGGGACTACATTATTAATTTCTTGATTTAGTTTATCAGTTAAAGTACGAAGTTGAGTCACGGATAAATCTCCGAATGATTCTTTATCTTCATCACTTAATGCGTTAAGCAGTTCATCACGATAGGCTTCTTCAGCACTCTTCAGTCTATTGTAGTCGGTTTCCATTGAATCTATATGACTTTGTCTTTTCTCGGCAATTTCTTTCCATTCGTTTTGTTCTGCCAATCGTTCATCTTCTTGCTTTGATATGCCAGATTGCAATTCAGCAAGTTTAGTCTCTGCTTCTTGTGCCCTGTTTCTATACTTCTTGCTCTCTGCAATCGCAGCACCCAATTCAGGACTGATCTCAGGTTCTTGCTTCTGGCTATTAGTTGCCACCTCTTGTGCGGTATCTCGCACGGCTTCTTTGTTTAGTTCAGACATTCTGTCCTCATTTTATTATGTTTAAATTAAGTCATAAAATATATTTTTAAAAAATAAGATTTGTACATTTTACTTTTCCGTGTATGTATGGGCTACCAATTGACATTTACAATTAGAACCACATACACTGAACCCCGATTGTGGCAATCCTATATTCGCTATTTCTTCTAAGGTTCCTATCTCATCATGTCTCATAGCACAATCATCGCATATATTCTTACCCCTTGTTTCCCATCTAAACTCTTTTACGCCCGCTTGTTGAAATTCGCTCATGGCTGATGTATTAGCGGAATAGGTGACTCCATTTCTAACCGTGGATTTGAATTGATTTTTTAATGAACCGAATATTCTACCTCCAGTTCGTAGGTCATTTAAAAGAACATCTTTAATTGCTTGATTTGTCATTCCTGTTGCAAGCATTGTGGATACAGTCGTGTTTATCTCGATTGCTTTTGTAGCCGCAACTCCTGATAACTGGTTAGACAGGATAATCGTCATTGAATCTTCTACGGGTTCAGGCACGGATCAACTCTCTATTGATTCTATTTTCAACCATTTTTAGGACACGCCCTTCAACTGTCTTAGATATTCCAAACCATTCTCTTTTAGGTAATCCTGGATGATTTACTTTCTTAGTATATACTATCCCATCTGCGGTTTTAAATCTAAGAGACTTTGCTGTTTTTGGGGTAATAGTATAAGGACTTGTTCCAGCTTGATGAAATTTCCCTACATCTTTTTGAGTTACCGATGTCCCTGGATATTTTCTTTTGTCTCCTGGAGATATTGTTACAATCTGTTTTTGCTTAGTTGCTTTTTTAACATTCAACCTTCTCATCTTGTCAGAATCAACTAATATCTTACTATGTCCTTTACTGGCAACTGTATTAGGGCTTAATGGTGTCATGCTTCTCCCATCTACTCCTAACCCCCTATCTAATCTATCAATATGATCTTGCCTAACAATGAACCCACCTAAATTCAATTCCTTAGAGATGTCAAATTTAATTTTTTTTAGATCAAATTTCTTATCAATTCTTATATTAGTTTTCATCAAGTACCCTCTTTGCAAATTTCTTACCAACCTTACTGGCTTGCTCTATCTCATCAATATGCTCTTTTAAAAAAGCATCTCCAAGTAAAAGCATATATCCTTCAGGGTCTTTTAATAGTTCATCTAAATTAATAACATCTAAAATCTTTTCAGCGTTCTCTGATACAATATCTTCTAAAGCTTGTAATTTATTTAGATGTTTTTCAATTAATTGTGCCAAGTTTTCTTAATCCTTCAAACGCTGGTTGAACAGGTTGGGTTGCTTCGGCTGTGATCCTTGCTTCTTCTCTTACTTCACCCATTTTAGAATCCAATTCTTCATCAGTCATATCGGGATTGAAATATAATAACAATTCCTTTTGAGTCATTATACCCTTAGCGAGTTTCCAATCAAGCCATGCACGTTCCTCTTGGGGTGACATAGGATAAGATACTTCACCGAAATCAACAGCGTAATCTTCAGACAAACTTAATAATCCGTGCTTTTCAAGGATTGTTCTGTCAATTAAATATCTGCTATGCTCCCACTCTCTAAACAAGGACTCATCTGTTTCTCTTGATTCTAAATTTTCTATTTCTAAAATTCTCAATGCTTCACCACTCGGAGTATTACCGCCTGATTCGCCCCATCTAATTCTGAGTTGATTGTTCTCAGCAGTTTGATTTGCCATAGACTTAACCGCTTCAATGAGTTCGGTTAATGTACCGCCTGGAGTAACGTAAGAGAAAGATGCTCCTTCAGGCAGGATTAAGGCATGGTCAATTCCACTTTTTAGTTTAGCTTGCCCTTCTTCAATACCAGTAAAGACTGGTTGCCCTAATCTGAACCTAACACTCAAGGCGATTTCAGTCATAGCCAAACCTATATGCAGCCCAGCCCTTACAACGTCATAAGCATTAGAAGTGTATTCAACCTTACTGATAGGATTAATTCCATAAGGGTTAGTCATGTCTTCATTACCAGTTACTGCATATCTTTGACCTTTCTCATTAAACTCAAAGTGCATCCCTGGAATACCGTCTCTATCTTCACTCCAGAATACATATCTCTTTTTAGTGCCAGTCGATTCTATTTCATAGGCATAACCATAAGGCTCTGAATCACCAGTAAAATAAAACTCTTTGACATGGGGTAGGACTTCGTATTCAATTCTTTGCTTTCTTTCATTAAATCTCGTTTTCATCCAACAACAACCCAGCAACCAACCTAACTCAGCGAACTCCCTTGTCTTGCTGTTTATCTTATAAGTAACAGCATTGTATTCTTCACTCACTTCTCCTCCAATTAATCTTTGGGGAACTTCTTTATATAACATCATCCTTGCTCTCGCAAATCTGGGTACACAAGATTGTACGAATGGAGGAACCTGACTTAAACTATCTGAAGCAAACCACGGTTCTATGTGGCTGTCTAAGTTTTGATTGTAATAGAAATCAAGACTTTCCATTAGATTAGAATTTTGCTGACTGATGTAATTCTTATATGCACTCTTTACGGATGCAAGGACTACAGACTCAGATAGTTCAGGGATTACAACACGATTAACTGACCTGCCGAAATTATACATTTTTCTTTTTCCTTTTATGGTATTGGATTGATGTTCTCCCTTGCTTTTGTAATGCTTTATTCAATTTTCTTCTCTTTCTTTTGCGGTCTTTGGCTCTTTTATTTGGCATCAGTTACCATCTCTGAGTTGAGCCTATCATTCTACGAATAGGAAACTTGTGTGAAACGGCATATGAACAAGCATCGAGTGCGTGAGTGAGTTCCATATTATCTTTCGCCAATCCACCTCGCTTATCTCTTTGACACTGTTCTAAGTCTTTCACTAAGTAAATACAAGAAGGATCAACAGTCATACCGATATTCCCATCAGCATCTTTCAGCTTTCTATTTAAAGAATTGAGTCTGTCTATGTGGCTTGGATGCGCTTTCTTTGCTCTTATTAGAAATCCGTGCTCCCTCAGGATTTGATGATCACTTCTCCTTGAGGTGGTTGAACGTGCCTTGCCAGCAGGGTCTGGATAACACTCAATGTTAGGTGCAATCTTTTTCATCTCAATAGCCAATTCTTCTGTGTTGCTATTCTTCAATCGTATCTCATCAAAGAAGTGTATTGTGCTGTCGGTGTATTCACAGGCAAGAGTAGCGGTCATGAAATCCACGTTGAAGTCCACTCCCCACCATAGCTTATCAGATAACTCCCCTGCCTTAGTACAATGCGTCTCTCTGTCAAAATTGTATGCTGCTCTATTACCAGTGGTTTCAAAACTTCCTTCAAATTCTTGCTTAAATATGGACAAATCCATAGTCCTTCTGGCTCTTTCTATTTCTTCCTTAGGAACCCAACCACCTTCCAGGGTAGTATATTGCCAACTACTCCAATCATCTTCAGCCTGTCCCCTTTGATATAGATCATACATAATATCAAATCCTGAAGGAGTACCAATGAATAATACTTCACCATTAGTAGTGGCTAACATAGGCATAATGATTTCTTCCCATACATGGGGCTTAATGTAAGCCATCTCATCCATTACGCACTTAGTTAATTCAACACCTCTTAGATTGTTCTCGTTATCTGCCCCCTTAACTGCTAACTCAGCACCATTCCCAAAGGTTACACTCATCTCTGATTCATTTAACTTAGCATCTTCAAAGGAATTAAACATCTGCCTCAATACTGGAAAGACAATCATCTTCCCTTGTCGGTAAGTCGGTGTTATGAACCATCTCCTTTCATTGGGTTGGAAAGCATCTTTCAATAAGTACATAAGACTCAATATAGTTTTACCCCATCTACGTCCAGCAACAATAACCTTGAAACGAGCAGGGTCATTAAGGATGTCTCGCCTTGTTTTGTTTACCGACCAATCAATCATCTAAATTATAATATGTAGTATCCCAAATAAATCCAAACCTGTTAGGGTTTTTCATTACCTTAGGGTAATAATCTCTTTGAGACTTTGGCAAGGGTATCTTAGCAATTATCTTTGTTTTATTCTTCATCTATTACCATCACTTGAATTGGTTCTGATTTAGTAGTGCGTTCCTGACGTTCTAACGCTTTACCTTCTAACCTTTCTACAATGAATTGTATGGCTCTTAGGTCGCCTCTCTCAGCCAGTTGAAACAGTTTAGCTATAACTACTTCCCTTCTCTCTCTTTCACCCACCTTGCTGAAACTGAACTCTTTTATTAAATCGGTATATGCATTGCGCCTTCCGTTAGGATTACCAGACTCACCTTTCTTCCATCTATTACCTATGGTGTTTCCTTTCGCAAAGTCGCCATTCTCTTTATGATTTGGGCGTTTCTTTTGCGTTTGTTTATCACTCATACTCTTAAACTCAGTTCGGTTTTTATTTCTTCTTTTAAATGATTCACAACCTTATCAATGAAATCGGTTTGTCCTAAGTCTTTTTCAATTACGTTTAGCTTATCAAGTAACTCGTCAATAGTTGAGTTTTTTAATTTATCTGCGCAGTATTTTTTTTGTTGTTCAATTATTTCATAATGTGGTTTTAATGCTATCTCATAGTCAGCTATCTTTTTTAAGGAGTGCAGCTCTTTTATACTAAAGCTGTGTATCTTCTTATAAAATTCTTTATTATCCATCGTATTCAACAAGCCCCATCATAAAAGGTCTATTTAGTTTTGTAATCAATTCTTTTATCTTTTCTGTGTCTATTTCATAAACGTCAAACTCAAGCCGATAGTTCCCTGTGGACTTGAGATTTTTAATACCAACTAATTCAGTTGTGATAGCTATTCCATCTTTGTTCTTTTCTTTAGGCATTAACTATAAAATTTTACTTTATAATTTAAAAACCTTTTACATATTATTAAAAACTAAAAAAGCCCCAGAATTACCCGAGGCTTTTTTCTTTACCATTTAAGATTACTGAAAGGTATTTAGAGCATAATCTATAAACGGCTTTGTGTGAATAAATTTTATACTATTTCTTTAATAATTCCCTTTGCTATACATTGTCTTATGAAAATTTCTTCCAGGTATTGTTGGACTCTGAGCTTTTGAGAATATAGTGATTCCATTTTTTCACTACTTAATCTTTTTTCCGCTCTTTTAATTTTATATTGTGGGTATACTTTTCTTCTACTTTCGTAGTTTTTTTCACCATCCCAAGCAACGACAACTTTATCAAAGTTATATTCTAATATTAATTTTTTTATTGTGTTTAAAAAATAGAATACCGCTCCGAGATTTTCTTTATTGTCTTGGAAATTTTTTAGTCCGTGAAATCCTAGTTGTAGTAGTGAGTTTCCGTCAACTATAAGGGTTTTAGTCACTTTATGATAATTAAAAGGTTAAACACTATTTTTCTATTTCTAAAAGTTCAATTTCAAAATTTAAATCTTTACCAGCCAATGGGTGGTTCATATCTAATGTAACCTCAGTCTTAGTGACTTCTAAAATTGTAGCAGTTGCTGGTTTGCCACTTTTTGTATTACCTTTTATTCTCTCATCAATTATAAATCTAAAGTCTTTCGGAAATTCTGTTCGTGGAACTTTTAATATAGCCTTAGGATTAACCTCCCCGTAAGCTTGTTCTGATGATATATTTACTGATTTTTTATCACCTACTGACATTGTTCTAATAGTATTTTCAAAATCTTTTAATACTTTACCTTCTCCTATAACCACTTCTAAAGGGGTTTCTCTTTTTACTGAATTATCAAATTCTTTACCATCTTTTAAAGTGCCCACATAGTGTACTTTTACTTTACTGCCTATTTTTATATCATTCATTTTCTTTTTCTTCTTTAATATCAAAGTCGCCTCCTATACCTAATTGTTCAGACCAAAAGGAGGCATATTCTTGTTTATATTTTTCTATTGATTTTTTTTCTTCTACAGGCTCTCTACCAGCTAAAAATCCATGTGGCGTCATTAATATTTTACCATCTTCATAACCCAAACCATTAACATGATTTTTCATAATAGTTATTTTAGTTCTAGTTGCAAATTTAACTTTTCTTTTTTCTTTTACTGCTGAAATATTTGTGGTTCCAGCATTTTTCTGATTACCAAATCTAAATACTAATGTAGAATTTAACCATAAAGCTTCTCCACCTTTAGCTTTAATTTTTGGTTGCCCAAAAGGATTATCGGGTAATTCTACCCACGGTTGGTTTACTACCACCAACGTATTAGTGTATTTTGAATCTTCTCTTCTAGATTTTCCTATTCTTTGATTAATCCCCATTCCTATTTTATCAGCAAATACGGCAGCATTATGCATTTTTCCACCTTTTCCATCAAATGTCATTTTACATGGGATAGAGCCAATCGAATCCCATAAAAATAATAAATCATATTCTAATTCTCCTTTTTCTTGTGCATTTAATAAAGAATTTATATATTCTGTTATTTGTTCTATATAATCAAAATCATTATTAAATAAGAAAAAACCATCCCAGTCTATCTCACCAGTATCTTCATCTACTACTTCTTCACAATCAAAACCTAATAGTTTTGCATAATTAAAACCCCATTTCTGTTCTGTTATAATTATTACGGGTAATATTCCTTTTTTCTGTGCGTGTACAGCTGTTTTAATAAGTGCTGTAGTTTTACCAGTATCAGAATGTCCTAAAAACATTTGTAAATGGCCCATAGCGGGTCCTGGTATTCCTGTAGCGTCAAGGAATGCCGGACCTAGGTCAAAAAATCTATCACCTTTAAATTTTGCTTTTTTTGAGAATTTACTTTTTATCTCCGCGAAACTTCTTTTCTTTAATGCCATTTGTTAAAAATTTAAAATGGTAAGTCTTCGTCTACTTTTTCGTTTGCTTGTGGGTCTAAAGAAGTAGTTGTTGAAATTATATCAACAGTACTATTTGTTTTAGAATTTGGGTCATCATAAGTATACTTCTTTAACTCACTATCCCAAACTGGTTCTGCCCCCTTAGAAATTGCTTCAAGATATTCTATTGGTTTTTGTGAATAGACATCTTTCCAAATTCTTTCATCTGAAGTCCATTCTTTCATTTGATTTTCATCATTAGTTAATTTTCCTGGGTCTTCATACATTACAGCAGATACTGTTGTATATTCACCTCTTCCACCAGGTAATGGAACTGCTTGTAAAATAAGAATTAAATCTCTTCCTTCATTTAAATCACTAATATCTCCTTTATTTTTCCAAATAGGGATTATCTTATCAATTGGGCCATCTCCTCTCCAGTTGTGTTTAAATCTCCAAAATTTAACACCATCTTCTTCTTTATCTCTATCGATTATTTTTACAATATAAAATTTAGAAGAACGATATTGTCTTGCTAATTCTTTTGATTGTTCATCTCCAGATAGTCGTAAAGCTTCCTCAACTTCAGTAAGAGGACTTCTATCGCCTGTTGGTTTACCGTTTGAGTCTTTTCCTGGGTCATAAATTTTCAACCATCTTCCTTGTACTTGGGTGTTGTGGAAGAAAACTTCTTTAAATGGGGAAGACCCGTCTTTTGTTGGGAGAATTCTGATTCTCTTTTCTCCTGCTTTCACACCTTTTGGTAATGCCATTGTGAAATATTGTTTTAATCTGTCTGCATCTGACATTCTTGGTGCCGATGATGTTGCTTGTTTGTTTTTTTCGTATTGGGATAATACTGCGTCTAAACTTGAATTCATATCTTTTTATTTTTTTAGTAATTAATTTCTTGATTAATAATAACTAACTTATCCTAGGTTGTCAATTATCTTATAAAAAATAATTAAATAAAAAAAGCCCTTTTAAAAGGGCTTTAAATATAGTGTATTTTTATAATTAATTATAAATTAAAACTTT
>Ga0080013_1002222_pt1 | contig 23365 bp, 30 predicted proteins | sample ETNvirenome_6_85_FD_69236 | JGI IMG/M metagenome (GOLD analysis project Ga0080013, IMG submission 69236) | Marine viral communities from the Pacific Ocean - ETNP_6_85 (SPADES assembly) (version 2) | ecosystem: Environmental > Aquatic > Marine > Oceanic | place: Pacific Ocean | collected 2013-06-19
CCACATACACCCTGCATCATTTAGCTCAAAATAACGCATTTCAAAATCTTCATGGCCGAAAATATCATCTAACCTTTCTGTGCAAATAACTGATGTGCGTCGTTTGAGGCCGATGACTCTATAGTTCTTTTCGAGTAATAGCTCTGCAAGATATGAGCCGTCTTGGCCGGTTATGCCAGTTATTAACGCTGTTTTCACTTTATCCCTCTCATGTTCGGATAATTTATTATAACCCATTTATAAGTTTCTGTCAAGTCTTTTTTCAAATCTGTGTAAATTTTTTGCTTCCCATCCGAGCAAACTTTTAATTTTTTAAGTATTCCCAATCATGGCTCTGACGAACCTCTAAATTCCTTTCCCAAGCCGCGATTAAAACAAGCGGAGAGATGCCAGCGTCTTGAATGGTTTTTATAAAGCCGCTGATGTCTTTTGGAAAGCACTTCCCGCCAAAGCCCATATACCCATCATGACCGGGAACATCAAGATGAGAATTGCCAATGCGACCGTCTAGTACGAAACCTCGCCTTGCGTCTTCCCATTCAACGTCTAGCGATTTAGCGGCTTGAAACATTTCATTCATGAATGATATTTTAACTGCAAAAAAGCAGTTACACATATATTTTATAAACTGTGCAGTAGCAAAATCTGTTTCAACAATTTCTTTATACGGGAATCTATCTCGATACAGCCACACTACTCTGCCAGTAGCTTCCGGGTGACCGCCCAGCACGATTCTAGAAGCATTAATAAAATCCAAATTTGCACTGCGCTCGGTTAAAAACTCTGGATTTGAAACGAAGACGCCTCCAGAATATTTTTTTGTACAACCCTCTATTGTTCCCGGTGGCACTGTAGACTTTATAATAATGATTGAATGACCTACATTAAAATTCGTATGAGAAAAAAGTTGTTCAAGAACTGAATCTATTATTGTAAGATCAGCGCTGCCATCTGAAGCCATCGGAGTTGGCACACATATAAATATATATTCACTCTCAGCGATTTCTGAAAACGAATTGAGGGATCGATCAGGATCTTTATCATACACCTTTACATTGGCGCACAACGAAAACCCATTTGCAACGGCAGATCCAACAAACCCATTTCCAATTACTCCGACATTCCTCATAGTAAGATTGTATCCTCGTATGAGGTTTCATCAGTTTCATTATCAAAAATATATTCAATCACTGGTTCAACTTGTTTGTAATATTTGTCAAGCGGGCGCAAAAGATTACATATAATATATACGCCTCGCTCTAGCTTGTCCTCGTCCACGGACCACCAGCTACGATCAATCCACTCATTGTGAATATCGACATCCCGCGCAACATGCATCACTCTAGAGTCATCCCATTTGCTCAACAAGGCTCGAATTAGTGATTCATCCGAAAAGTTGCTTGGTAGACTATTAATTGCTTCCTTGTGATCCATGATTGATAGGTCCACCCAGCTTCTCACCAAGTCGTCATATTTTAAACTATCTGGGTTTATAAACTCTTTAAAAACCCTCCCTTCTGCCGTGATGTTGCTCATAGGAAACTTGCCAGCATGCGGCGTGCCGTCAAATACTTCTGCGCCGATGGCCAAAACATGGTTCGGCTTTCGTTTAGATATTCTATCTTCAAAATATGCACGCTGAAGAGGTATTGTATCTATGTCCTCTATCATACATATTTTATCTCCAAACTGCGAGGCAAGTATGTGGCGGACGACCTTTGCTTGATTCGCTAAAGGTATGTTATCAACCGGTCTGTACAAATATACTTTTCCATAGCGGCGCATTCTGTTAACATACTCATCGTCATCACTCCTATTGGTCACATAAGCAATATTAAGCTCACATTCTGGAAAGAATCTTTTCCAAGCCGCCGATACCACTGGAACATACTGGCTAAACATGCTGTCATCGGTACTTACTATAATTTTATCTAACATTTTTCAATATTCCCAATATATCTTTTTTAATCATATCAGACTCACTCTGATATGATAATCTTATGCCCTCTCTCACAAACAATTCTGTATGCAAGTATTTTTTTCCGCTGATCCCAGCCAAATATTCTGTCGCTCCGTTTTTAACACAGATTTCAACCAAGCGTTCGGTGCTTTTAAGCTCGGATGGGGAATCTATAACTATTTCTGTTTTTATATTCAGCAAATTTGCAATTTTTCTAATAATGGCTTCATTGGTTTTAATTAAGCTTTGCTGAATACAATTGTCGAATTCTCTAAGCTGTTTTGAATATTCAGGCATCGATGTTTTAATTTTTTGCCAATCTGATTGGGGGTTTACATATTGCTTTTTGTTAATGGGGTCCAAGCCTCTATACACGCTCATTGTCTTCCACTTGTTATCCATGTTAAAGCGGTTTTGATATCCATTCTTTTCATATTGACAATGAGACATTATTACGAACACGTCCGCATGCGCCATTTTCTGAAAAAATGGATACCATGGCATAAAATTTGGTTGATGGATCGCCACTGTCCTCACAGCACCCCCCTTATGAGTTCAAAGCATTCTGCGTATTTGGTTTGGATTTGAAGACCCCTAGTTCTCGCAATATCCCCAACATATTGTTTATTAATAAAAGCTCTGTGTGCCTGTGATTTATAACAATTCAGCAACTCAATTTTTTTATCTACATGCCTCTGTTCCAACTTAATAAAGAAATCTGTACTAAACTGCATACAGTTCCACGGCAATTCATATCCTAATATTGTTTTTGTTTTGAACGCTCGAAACGCTTCTTGTTGTACTGTCTGATGATCTTGATGCTGATCGAATGAAGAGTGACAAAAGATGACATCAAACTCTCCACTTAAATTATACAAATGATCCAAAATTTCTTGCCTGTATTCGGAAAGTCTTCTCGTTGGAAGATCTAACATTTCATACTTCGCCCCTAATACCCCCATCGATGTTTTAAATTCCTCTGCGACTATTTCACCGCTGTCGTCATCATGGTTTTTAGAACGAGAAAAGTTTACAACATAGATATCTGCTCCAGCTTCTGTTAAGCGAGCCAAAGTGCCCCCACACCCTAGTTCTATATCGTCAGTGTGTGGCGAGAGGGCTAAAACCTTCTTTATCTCTCCGATCATTTATAACATCTCCCTATGTTCGAGATGCAAGAAAAGGTTGTTGGCGTCATAAGCTTGCCCCCCAAAAGACAAACCGGGTCAATATCAAGCTTTTCCTTCCAAAGAAAAGACTGCAAATTCCAAAACGGGCTAAATTCCTCAGAACAACAAAACACTATCTTATCAATTTTCATTCCAAAAACTCCTTACCAAATGTCACCAAGTTATTAACCTTATTATCTAAAATATATTCCTTATACCCTTTAGTATCGGCTAGTCTATCATATACGCTTGGATCAAATTTAATTCCATCTATAATAAACTCTGGAGTTTTCTCTTCCATAAAATTCAACCCATTCACTACAGGGTCATACCGGGAGTTTATCTGTTCAATCGTATGACCGTATTCTTTATGTTCATAGTGTTTATACCACAGTTGCTTAAGGGCATAAAACCTCTTATTAATTGATTGTAGGTGTATGAAACCGGCATCTTTCATTAACGCCGGTTGTAAACTAACCGGAGGAGTGCGAGGAGTGTGATACTTGTAATCTGACATATTAAATTTTCCGGCATTCTCAACCGGTATAATAAACACACGATGATTTTCCCTATACAGGGGATCTCTCCTATAGTGTTGTAAACCCCCCACCACGTTGTACCAATAATACATTATATTACGCTTCTTGTTCATTTGCAATATTTTTTCAAAATTTTTAACAAGAGATGCAGACATAAGCTCATCAGCATCAATTGCAATTGCGAAGTCAGCTTTGCTGTCGCGACTATGTTCAAACATCCTAGATCGATTATGAGATTCATGAAACTTGGGCAAACGATCATTAAAGACGGTCGCCTTGTCACCAAAAGTGTCTTTAATCAACTCAACTGTGTTATCAGTTGAATTGTCGTCATAGAAGACCCATTCATCAATTTGATATTTTTCCCACATTGGTAACACCTGGGAGAGAAGAAGTTCTTCATTTTTTATCATTACATTGGCGTGAACCTTCATTGATCTCCTCTCTAGCCCTATCTATAAAATATTCTTCACCGTCTAGGATTCTGTCATCACCAGCATATGCCTGACCTACAAAATGTTTCTCGTCTCTAGGGTGTGGGAAGGGGCTATTGGCAAAAAATTCATCATGGACACATACGTTGCCCCTCACCAGGGGAAATATCTCATCCCTCAAAAAATTCTGATCGACTTGCCAGAATTCTCCCTTCGTATACTTATCAATTAACTGCCTCATCTGAGGCACCGCTCCTCTCTTGGCTCCCCACATACCACCTAGTATCGGCGCGCCGTGATAGGGATGATCCCTCATAATGTGAAATTTTTGATCGCCCGCGAGCCACTCATCGACCGCACTTCGTTCCCTTAACGTCAGGCGGCTATCAGTGTCGCGAGATATCATTACATCAACATCTGGCTCAGACGCAGGATAAAACCTCCAAAACATACCAGACCAGTCACCAGCCTCATTCATTATGAAAATTTCAGTGTTGCCCTTTTCAACAAGAGAATTAATGACATCTGTAGGCACAGACTTGCCGAGATAAAGACGGCATATCCATTCTGGATATAGCTCGCTAGCCAAGTCAACATTCCGTAGGGCACCAAGTGTATATCTCTCAGACTCGCCCCACAAACTAAATGAAATAATCTTTTTCACTGAGAAAAATACCCCTTATGGGACTCGTAATTGTTTTCTCCAAATACGTCCCTATATTCGTGAAAAACACCCCTTTCTTCTTCAAATTTCTCTTTTTGTCTGGTTATATCAGTGGTTAGTCCAGCCGGATTGTGGTAATACAACCCATGTTCCCCTTCCACTCGACTAAACTTGGAACCATTCTTAACGGCTCTAAGCCACATATCCCAATCCCCAGCAAACTTATATTCTTCGTTAAACAACCCTATGTCACCATGCATAGTTCTTCGCCAAAGGGGCATACAACCCGGCAAGCATTTAATCATATTCTCGGGAGTGAAGTCAGCCACAGGATAAACCTCTCTTTGCGATGAGTTTCGAGAATATTCTTCATTTGGCTTGTGTGTGACAAAACACTGAGAATATACCAAATCAACATCTGGGTTATCAATCAATTCTCCCGCGAATATTTCTAACTGCTGTAAAGAACGGCGATCGTCCAAATTAGCATTAGTTATAAATTCCCCTGTAGACAGTTCAAGCGCAATATTCCAACATCCATATATGCCAGGATCGTGATCTAGGCGCTTGTAAATTATGTTTGGATAAGAGGCGAGATACTTTTCTATAACCGCCTTCTCGTCCCCAGGAGAATTAGCATCAACAATTATTAGTTCACAATCATCAAAAACAGATTGCCTAACCATATTGCGCATGAAACCATCAATGTGCTCATCACCCTTATAAAGAGATGTTAAAATAGAGATCTTTGGTAACTCTCTTTTTGGGGTAAAATGAGAACAACGTCCAGTGGTAAATATTGATTCAATAGAATCAACAATCTCTTCACGACGCAATCTCATTTTCTCTATAAGCTCCACACCCTTTAAAGAAAACCACTTCTCTGAAGCAGCTCCTACGCGAGAGTTAGTATGTACTTGCATTCCAAGCATACGAGCTTCAACCGCCACTCGGGATAATGTTTCGGGAGTTTGAGGGAGAAATACAAATTTGTCATTTTTCGCAAGCTTCTTCAAAAAATCATGATAATTTCTGGAAGACACAAACTCATATGGGGCGTTTAATGATTCACAATATCTTGCAGCCCCCAAAGTATTTTTATGGCTAATGTTTGAATCTAGTATCGAAAATCCATTTTGTTTTTTTTCTGAGGATAAAGCCGCAATATGCTCCAATGATTCGTCAGACCAGGCATTGCCGGCCACATTTTTGATATTATCAAGCGAAAGATTACTGTGTAAAATTTTATAATGAAAATCACTCTGACAAAAAATACCCAAAGCGTTTTTATAAAACTCTTCATTAATTATCTCCGACGGAGGGGCAACATAACCAGAAAAAAAGGCTGGATTCCTATTTCTAAGATACTTGTGGTCATGTTCGTAAATGATATATGAAAACGAAGCCAAGGACCGCTTAATCTCTTCCGGAAGATGGACAAAATTGCCAACAATGAAATTATAATCCCAATGTTCAGTAATATATTCCGATGTTATATGGCTTGATTTTTGTTCAACAACTGTGTGCCCCCTGCGGCGCAAAGAGTCTGCTAGCACTTCATTATTTAACTCGCCGCCGCCAAGGATCTCATCAGCAAAAAAGTCAGCTATAAAAATTATTTGCATTATTAATCCTGTATTTTAATCTGTTCTTCGGTTTCTTCTAGCCAATTTTCCACATCAAATTGCTCTAGAGCATCTGGTAAAAGCTGTAAGATGGAATCAACATATTCCGCATACTTCTTTTCTTCAGAAAACTCTTTGCAAACCCATTTCTGAAGCTCTTTTGACCTTTTCTTGAACCGGCCGTAATCTTTATACACCTCTTCTAAGTTCATTTTGATTGAACCCTCTTCTGGGTAGGCCCACATCGAATCCTTTTCTAATATTTCTTCCCAAACGGCCTGGGGCTGGATCGGCCCCAGTGTATAGCTGATCCTGGCGAACATGTGCTTTTTTTTGTCCTTTTTCTTTCCTGGCTTATAGAGGAAATCTAAATGTCCGGACCAATCTGTCGCTATAACAGGAAGACCATAATATGCCGCTTCAAAGATCGGCAAGCCGAAGCCCTCGCCATGGGTTGTTGAATAAAGGGCTTTAATTTTTGGATGAGTATATAGGGCGGCCATTTCATTATCGTTTAAAAATCCATGCAACAAATAAATCTTGCACTTTCTATCCTTATATTCACTTATTAGTCGTTTAAGACCCTCATATGTGTGTTTTCGGTCAATAAGCGAATTTTTAGCCAAATTGGCCTTGATAATTAAGCCGACTTCTTCATTATCTTTAAACTTTTCCACGAAACAACGAATCAGCTGATCGGTATTTTTACGCGGACTTAGTTGGGCAACTGCTAAAAAGTTAAACTCAGTCTCAAGGTTTAAATCCAATTCAGCAGGCTCGAATGTTCTCACCGGGTAGGAGACATATTCAATGGGGCCTTTGGCCTTGACGTGATTTTTTTCTCCGGTTTGTTGATTGATTACTCCACATATAGTTTCTTCATATGATCGTTTTGAGTGCTCACTTATTGTGATTATCTTATCCATCAAATAAGACTTCTCAATCCACCGTGGGGCGACCTTTGTTGTTTCTATTCCTGCGGTTATACCGATATTAATAGGCGCAAGCTTTTCCCACTCATTAGGGATAGAAACCTGTAAAGAAATATCGAAGGTTCCATTCTGAGATACGTGAGCGCCCGTTTTCCGAACAAGGCTTTCAATATATCTTCTCTCTTCGTCATCCTCCCAAATCCAACTAGTGTGTCCCCAAGCAATCGGCTGTATATATATGTCAAATATATCTTTTCTTGTTTTCAGGGCCCTCAGAACCGTACGGGTGTGATGGCCGTAGCCAGATTGTGTGAGCACTGGTCCTTTTAATAAAATTTTCTTCATCTTATACCTCCAAAAGCTCCCATGTTTTTTTTCTTTTGCGGGTACCCCAGGATCCGTGATCTGAGTGTACGCCCTTGAGAATTTCATCCCATTTTTTACCATAGTTCTCAAAGTTATAGTTTTTCATAACGTGTTTTTGTCCGGCTAGCCCTATTTTTTTTCTTTCTTTAGGGGACATTTCATATATTTTGGTCAAGGCCTCAATAAATTTATCTTTGTTAATTCTGTCCTCATAAATATAGGGCACCTCCTGAGAACCTATTATGGTTTTTGAACAGGGTTCAATGCCAATACCAAACCAGTTTTCGCCATCAGTTACCTGCTCTTGTAGTCCCCCAGTCATGGTGACGATAATCGGAGTCCCACAAGAAAGTGATTCTAAAGTCGAAAGCCCGAACCCCTCGGCGTCTGATATACACACAGTCACATCAGCTATATTATATATTGCGGCCAGCTGGGGGAAATCTAGTTTTTGAGTTGAGAATTGTACCTGACCATTCGTAAGGCCCAAAATATTAATATTTTCAACCAAATTAGGGCCATTTGGATCAGCCGGGTCTGTATGCATAATTAGCATTGCGTTTTCTTGGCCAACTTTTTCTATAAACTCGGCAAACCAATGAATTAAGGAAGCCGGCTGTTTTCTTCTTGCGTTACGGCTATTCCAAAACACAACAAATTTGTTATCAGGTATATTAGATTGCTTTCTTAACGCACTAACTTCCTGATCTGACAAGGTTTTATAAAATTCAGGATTTACAGCATGCGGGTGATAAATATTGGCTGTTTCAGGGGCAACATTATTAACAATATCGTGAGTAACTTTTGAAATAGTCACCACCACATCAGTTGAATCATACCAAATCTTGTTATAATATGGGTACGGCTTGTTGTCCCAAACGTGGTAATAAACCATAGGGACCATGGCGCGGATTTCATCCTCAATTTCCCACAACCATGGGAAAAACCGAGGATCTGTCATGAACCAGAGGATATCAGGCTTCTCTGTTCGAATGACCGACCTAACTATTTCTTGTGTGCCATAACCATCAACAGGGTGTATAATCAAATCATCCCCCCACTGTTCATATTTTTGGGGCTGATAATTTTCATGTTTAATCGCGCCGCCAAGACACACAAAAGAATAATCTCCAGTTTGTAACAAGTGTTCAACCATAAATCTGGTTTGTGTACCCACACCCGAGGGAGAATATGGATGGTCTGCCAGAACTAAAATTTTAATTTTTTCTTTCATTTTCTTACCTTTTACAGTGTTCTGTATCATAAAATTCACATCCATAGCCGGATGTGCACGATAGGCGATTCTTTATACATCGACTATTAACGATATTATAAATCGCCTTGTTTAATAATTTAAGCGCATTTTCAATTTTTTTCGATCCGCTCGGGACTTCAAAAATTTCTACACAGTTCTTATTAGCAGTTCTTTTTAATAAAGCGAAGTGAGTCTTTATTTTAGCAGGGTCGATATCGTGCTTGACAGCAAAATATTTTTTATATAGAGTCAGCTGATATGTTAACATCCTGTCTGTCTTTTTTCGCGAGTCCCAGCCCCAAGAGCATGTTTTCCAATCAATAACATGGTATATACCATCCTTGGTTTTGAGAACCAAATCAATATATCCTTTAAAGTTATAGGGTACATCTTTGATTGGCACGTATAATTTCTCTTCCGCTGATATTATCTCATAGTCTTTGAAGTATTCATTAACGGCCGGCAATATATATTCAACTAGCTTAGTGCCCTGAACACGCATGGCGCTCACCATATCCTTTTTTAGATCAACGGATTTCTCTTGAAGAATTTTTAATTCCTCTAAAAATCTGATATCAAAATACTCAGCTTGGTTAAATTTTTCTTCCGTCAGCGATTTTTCACATACATCGTGTATGGCCGTGCCAAAGGCCGTATACTCATTACCTAAAAATGCATTAATTTTGTCCTGATAAACAAGTTTATGTTTATAAGCACACTCATTCCAAATCTTCAACTCAGAAAAGGAGATATGTTTACTTTTCACCTATCCCTCGCTTTTTTTCGTTGTTCTCTTACGCTTTGAAATTTTCTTTTTAGCGGGTGATTTTTTTGCAATTGGTGGGCGAGGTCTTTTATCAATCAATGTAAATGTCCACTCACGTTGGAGCCAAGAGTCATCCCTGACATTAGTAGCTTTCAGGTGTTGCCCAACGCAGCTGCCAATTTCGTATCCATCCGGTAATTTAGACTTTTCATAGACTAGCGCTAGCGCATCGGAAAGAGTAAATGTTATTCTTTCATCAGACGCATGTTTTCTCCCCGGTACCGCAACTTGAAGCTTAAGCTCCATTGCTTTAAAATCATTTTTTAATTTATATTTAACGTTCTTCATGATTGTTCTCCTCGCTACTTTCAAGTAATCGTAGTTTACTACTAATATAAGGACAGACTTTATGTAGGTCAAGCCTATCCTCTAAATAAAATTTTTCAAACCCAATCGCAAAATATTCTCTAAGTGAGGTTATCGAATAGGGGCTAATAAATACATTAATAGTTAACATTCGAAGGTTGTCATACCCCACCTCTTCAAGCAAAAAATTATCAAATTCACGATCAAATTCTGTTTTTTCAAAATCTAGATGGTCCAAAGGATATCCTTTTTGCACTAATATTCTTTTTAGTCTTTTTCTTTTAAAAAGGAACTCTTCCTCTATTTCGCCGTCTTCATAAATGATATGGCCGTATTTCTCTTCTAATGCATGGGCAAGTTCGTGTACAAGATCGTCTAGCATATCTTTGCTATTAGATTGTGCGTTTGTAGTATAAATGGCGCCATCCATATAAACAGCATTAACCTGTCGCTCTTTAAAAATATCAAATTGACCCACATAAACAACATCAACCAAGCGCAAATAATGGTTTGGGATCCGGTAGAGTAATTGATCAAAGGTTTCTTTAATATCAAACCCAGCCGGAAGCGGGTCTTTTACAAAGACCCGTATTGGTCCAAATTTATATTCAGATAATTCTTTATTTCTATTTTTCACATAGTTTACAAGTTTTTTCTTTTTCATTTTCCTGCTCCGCCAGGACAAGGCCTTCCTGGACATCTGTTAATCCCTGTTCATAGCCTCGCACCCAATTCTCTTCAGCTAGCGCCATCACAAGATCAGGAAATTCATCTGCTAAAATTCCAATAACCATGTCAACAGTAACCAGCTGATCTTCTGGGTTTAATTTTTCACCCACATATTCAACAAGAATGTTTTTTATGTCGTTATCCGGGTCAACCACTTGCTTAAGAGTCGGATTTTCCTCTAAGTCTTTCGCGTTCATCATTTTTCACTCCTACAAAATTTTAGACGCCAGTGTCGCCACTTTTGATCTTTCGCCCTTCATTAAAGTTACATGACCAGATAAATCATATGGTCTAAATTTTTCTACGGCGTAAGACAGGCCATTTGACGTGGCATCTAAATACATATTATCAATTTGCTCAATGTCGCCAGTGAGAATGACCTTAGTATTTTCACCAACTCTTGTAATTATAGTCTTAAGTTCATGAGTTGTTAAGTTTTGAGCCTCATCAATTATTATAAAAGCATTTGATATTGAACGTCCTCTTATATAGGTAAGCGCCTCGATCTGAATCTTTCCCTGATCAAAAAACATATCCATTGAGCCCTTTTCCGCACCAGTAAGAAAGTCAATATTATCTTGTATAGGCATCAGCCATGGCCGCATTTTTTCTTCCATTGTGCCGGGCAAATATCCTATATCCTTGCCCATGGGCTGCACAGGACGTGAAATAACCAATTTCTGGTATGTCCCCTTGTCTAAGACCTGTTGAAGGCCCACAGCGATGGCAAGAAGGGTTTTACCGCATCCGGCTTTGCCAATTAAGGTGATAATTTTAACGTCATCATCCATTAAAAGTTCTAGAGCAAACATTTGCTCTTTATTTCTTGGCTTTAATCCCCAAATACCCTCTTTATATTCGCGCGTCTTCTTTAGCGGCATATTATAATTTATAAATCTTGCTAATGCTGTCTTCTTTTCATTAGAACTTGATACAAGCATAACAAACTGATTGGCGCTGATTTTAACATCCTCTTTATCAAGAAGTATATCCTCGCCGGCATAAAACTGGTCGATCACCTGATCGTCAACAAGGTGCTTAATAAATCCTGTATATAATTGTTCGATTTTGGTTACAATTTTATTTGGAATATAGTCTTGTGTTGGTATTTCTAGCGAATCACACTTGACTCGCATATTAATATCCCTTGTAACAACAATAACCTTGCGATTTCCGGCATTCTTCTTTTCTGTTATCGCAGTACCAATTATTTCATTATCTGCGCTTTCTAGATCGCAACCTGGTGGAATATCACCTGTGTCATAATCTCTTACCGATATGATTCCCTTACCCCGAGCAATTCGCACGCCGCGGTGAAGATTGCCCTTGGTGCGGAAATTATCCAATGTACGAATTATCGCGCGCGCGTTTAAGCCCACGCCATCTTGGCGCTTTTTGTGTTTGTCGATTTCATCCAACACTTTAAATGGGATGACTATATCATTATTTCCAAACTCAAATACTGCGCTGGCGTTAGTTAAAATGACGTTAGTGTCTAATACATAAATTTTTTTCATATATATCTCTTCTGTTGAAAACTAATTACTATTGATGAAAAGATTACTTCTAATTCTATTGATGTGCGTGTGTTTTATACTAGTAAATAGTTGCGCGTATAATATGAGAGTCGCTAAGTCACTTCACGACGTAAAAAAAACAATAATGAAAATTGAGGTCTGGGTTATTGTTGATAACTGTAATCCGGGATTGAAATCCTGCGAAAATCAAGATCAGGCACTTTATGCTTCTGGGACGGGCTCCGTTATAAAATACAAAAATGAAAAAATTATTCTAACAGCTCAGCACGTATGTTATAGCGAGGGCGTCGACGCATATGCTGCCTCGTATGGCGCCTCGGTCGTCATTAAAGCAGTTGACAGGGCGAATAAGATGTATACAGCTAGAATAATTAAGGAAAATATCAGTATTGACACATGCCTATTACGCGTCGTAGAAAACAAAATTCAAGCCCCCGCGCTAGCTATATCCACAAAGGGCCCGGAATATGGCGAGCGCGTTTTTAATTTGGCGGCACCATTGGGCGTTATTAATAGAGAAATGGTACCTCTTTTCGAAGGGCACTTCTTTGGCACGGTTGATAATAGGCAGTTTTATAGTCTTCCCTCAATTGGAGGAACGTCAGGCTCGCCAATTGTCAACTCTGATGGAGAATTAATAGGCATGGTACAATCTGTTCATTCTCTCTTCCATCACATATCAGTTTCTCCCTCTTATGAAGAGCTTTGGAATTTTTTAAATAATTAATTTAAATTATGCAACCAGTTATTATATTATTAATATACTTTTATATATAATATATTATTAGGAGCAACAATTGGAAACTAACGAAGAAAATAAAAATAAAGTTGTAGATGGTAAACCATGGAAGAATGAAGCGTATTTTGATACGTATAGTGAAGCTGATATGAAGCGCCACAATATGCTGTCAGCATGGCTAGGAAAAGAGGAATTTAAAGGTCGACAAGTTAAAGTCAAACGGCTAAGTGATCGTTATGTAGTCAAAACTAGATTACATCCGGACTTTGAACCAAAAATTACCAAGAAAAAGGAGAAGAAAAGTGGGAAAAATAGCAGAAGAAATCGAGAAGCTGCAAAGGCAAGAAAATATGACGCTTCCGCAGATATTTGAAAAATATCCTCATCTAGCAAATCTTCAATACACAGAATTAAAAGAAGAAGAGCTAAGAGAGATAAGTGAAAAAAAAGAACGCAAATTGTTGCATGATTAGGGGGTAATATGGTCACCAAGAATCAATATTTAGAAGAGGCCTTATATATTTTGGGCGATTATAACAGCCTAACTCAATTGATACGGCCGACTAGAATGAGACTAAAAGAGGCGGCCATAGAAGAAGGAATATTACTAGATATTGAACAGCGCGTCGTTTTAAAGCGCGCTTTGAAAAAAAGAAAAATTGAATTCAACGATGAAACACCGACACATAAACTAGTGCAGCTAGCCGTATCAAGAAAAATTAATTTTGATAAATTATTGTCAGACGATTGATTATTTTTTATTGCTTTAAGACAGGCGCTCACTACCCTAACAAACAATTCGCACCCCCTTAGCTCAGTCTGGTAGAGCACCGGACTTTTAATCCGTAGGTCGTCCGTTCGATCCGGACAGGGGGTACCAAAAACAAAAGGAGATTATTATGCCAGTTATAAAAGGGCTACAAGCAAAATTGATAAAGGATCGCTTCTTTGCAGCGATGAAAGGCAAAGGGTTCGTTACGTTTGACAACAACAAGAAATACAATCTTAATATTATCGGAGTTAGAAGTTCAGCGCACGACGCCACCAAATTTGATGATTTAATGGTGGTCATTTATAGAGATGACGACAAAGAGTGGACTGTTAACTCTTACGAAATAACAACCGACCCTGGGCCGAATATTTTAAGGAAACCGATTAACAAGAAAGGTACTGCTATTTTAGTGCCAGATCAATATAGAGGTACTTGGAAAATCGGCCCACACGGCAAGACAAGATACACCGCCCTAACACAAAGGCTTGGAAAAGTCAAAGTCTTTAGAGACAACGACAAAGACCGCAATTTGGAAATGGAAGAAAGCAGCATCGATGAGGGGTATTTTGGGATCAATATCCACAAGCATGGCAGTTCGTATGAGCGTGAATTTGTGAGAGGCGCCTCGGCAGGATGCCAAGTTTTTAAAAATACGAAAGATTTTAATGAGTTTATGGATCTTTGCCATATCTCCGCGGATTTATTCGAAAATTCCTTTACCTACACCTTGTTAGATGAGCCAGATATTAAATAAAATATAGATTTTACTTTACAAATCTATATATAGCTATTATAATGTATGTTACATTAGCACTTCGAGTATTAAAAGGAGAATTTTAATGAAGTTTTTATTTACGTTTTTAACATTAATGTGTCTTGTTTTCATTGCATGCGACCAAGACTGTACAAAAGATGGTGAAGATCGGCCCGAGCCAGGAGATGATATTACTGATGTGGTGGAATCCACGGATGCGGCAGTTGTAGAAGATACCACTGAGGCAGTAGACGATACTACTGCTCCAGAGGAGGATACTGCGGCTGAAACCGACGTTGAGCCAACGGAAGGTGACACGGAGACTGCGGAACGCAGCTCCGACACCGATGAAGAGCCAGAGCCGGAAGGGACAGATGATGAAGACCCTGGAGATCCTACCGGATTCCAGAAGACTCAACATCGTTTTCAGAACCCAACACCCGGTAATAGGCCTGGAGAGGATGATTAAGATGGAAGTTGTATTAGCAGTTGGACTTTCTCTTGTCGTAGGATTTGGCGTTGGCTATTTCCTCGTTAAGAAAAACGTCCTGTAAGAAAAGATAGTATTACTATTTTATGAGCCCGTAGGTATTCGTATCTGCGGGCTTTTTTTTGTTTAAACTAAGTGACTAATCACTATTTAAGTTGGCTTTTAGAGCGCGGCGCCGTCAACATACAACATTGTTACGTTTACTGCGCCTGCGGAGGGGTATGTCCCCGGTGGCCCGTCCGAGAGAGCAGTTAGCCTCAAGGTAGCATCAGCCGCAAACCAATTGCCTCTATCGATGGTGATGCTTCCTCCGGTAACCACCATATCTCCATCATTCTCAAGTGTCCAGCCCGTAGCAGATGAGCCAAACCTGTCCGCGTCGGTGTCCACCCCAATATCGGTGATGACCCCGTAGACGATGGAGGTAGTCACTTCAACCTTAATGGCCAAAACCGACGCCCCTGCCGGTATAAAATTAGAAATATCTGTCGCGACGCTATCAGTTGCAATTGACACTGTTGTGGACTTTCTCTTGATAAACTTATCGCCGCTTGAACGTGATTCACCTCTCCTAAAACTCATAATATTAACCTCATAATGATTTACAATAAATAGCTCTTAAATATTTATTATAACCACTTTACTAAGTGATTAATTACTATTTAAATAAAAGGAGAGAGTATTGTGCTAAATAAAGAAAGGAATATAACAAAGATCTGCCCGGTGCGATATATACGATGTCATTCCCATCTACCGCCCCAATAGTGTCTACTGCTTTTTGTATTGTAACCCATACATTAAATAGCTTGTCAAATCTAAACTAGACTTCTTGATTATCAGGTCACGATTCGTCAATATACTGTTTTGCGGCGGACTTTTCAATAGGAAGGCCCGGGCCCACCGCACCATCTCCTAACCGAGGATTACGAGCTTCCGATTCTTCGCGATCATATATTCTACGCATCATTTCCTCGTATTCTTCGTCATCGTCCGGCCCCAGAGTTTCACCCTCTGATACTTGGTATGTTAGGCACTCGCAGATCCACTTGCCTTCTTTTGTTTGCGCAAAGTCTAAATTAATCTTTTCAGCAGCGCATTGAAAATTCTCGTTGAACACGCAGTCGTGACACTCGCAATGGCATTCTACTTTTGGGGTCGCTTTTTCTTCAATTCCTGGTCTGATTGGAGTAACGTTGTCTTCTTCTAAATGTCTTCTCCAGTTTTCAAACAATTTCTTCATAAATCCGCCCTCTAAAATAATGCGTATACATATAATTAGTAAACTATTTATTACAAGTCACCATTAATATAAGACGCGCAGGAGCTTTTAATACATATGAAATTGTTAATGGAGAGATGGAGGGAGTTCACTGAAAAGGAACTTCTTAAAGAGTTTAACCGTCTTGATAAACAGAGCCTAAAGCTTAATGGCGAGGACTTTACTGTTTCTTATGAGATAGAACTGGAAAGCCGCGGCAATGACGGACCCAGCGGGCCCAACTTAGATGTGGCGCGCGACTATTGGGAGGAGTGGGATTTTCAGGAATATCACCGAAACAATTTTCATGAACAGGAAGCCGATCAATATTTATCAAGTGTGTTTAATATTGATGATTCTGAAGATCTCTTGCTTTGGTGGCTAAGAGAAGAATACGATTCAAGTGCAGATACTGAAATAAATGCGCAAGCAACTATGGTTGGTATTATATATGAAACGGAAAGCGCTGGAAGCTTCGAGCTTAAAGATCAGATTGAAGAAGCCATGCATAGAACTGTTAATGGTGATCTTTTTGAGGACGCGATCGAGGTGCTTCTTAGATACGTAGGTGGAGAAGAAGAATTAAGAAAAGCCGGCTTTGATCTAAAAATGGGCTCTGACCTAGGAAAGCAAAGATCCCTAGAGTTAAATGAAGAAGAATTTTCTCAACCAGAAAGATTTCCGCCGGGTACCCAATATAAGCTTGGCTTAGGTGACATGAAACTCTTCATTGAAAAATACTTATTTGACCCTAAAAACGATACTAGAATGTTCCTTCCGACGGGATCTGATAGAGATACAAAACTCAACCTCAGTTATGGAATCCTAAATTTTCTTGATGACCTAGGGCTTGATGGTTTAGCCGATGATATTAGAGAGAAGGCAGAAGAAATTTTAGACGATGTTAAAGAGCCCGAAAATCGCAGTAGGGTCGAGTCCCTAGCAGATGTTTATCACTTTGACACCCCCATAATTAGAAATATAGCCGGTACACTAGCTGCTAGAATAGAAGATGAAGTCGAGGAATATATTGCCGATCAGTGGCGAGAATATCAACACGACCCAATTGGCTTTTTAGAAGAAATGGGGGTGGACACTAGTGAGATGTTTGATGAAGAGCGCTCTGATGAATACTTCGGTGACCGACAACAAGCCCTGCACGAACATTTGCCAAATTTTATGGCAGAGTACGGCGATCAGTTAAAATATGAAGAGGACGCGTCCTTGGAGAATGGCATAGAATTCTCTATGGATAATCCACCATTTATGTCCGGACTGGACGAGGCCTTCAAGTTTCTCAGATTATTTTTTGATGATTTTGAGAGACAAGACCACTTCTTTATGAATAGCAATACTGGCTTGCACACAAACATAGGTTATATTGAAGATTGGGAGAGAGAAGGCCCTCAAGAATATAACTTAATAAAATCATTATTATTTTTGAACAGTGATTTTGCAATGAAGGGTTTTGAAAACAGAAAAGGATCTCGCTGGGCCGGAGACTTAAAGTCAGCGGCAAAAGAGGCTATTGACAGGTGGGCAATTGAGAAAGGACACCAGAACAGGCTTGAGATTATCAAATCTGAAGACGGCCTCAAGAGATTAGAAAATGTGTTGAGTGACAAGATTTTACAGGCAGCAAGGATGACCGGTTCGAAATCTTTGGGTATGAATATTACCTATATAAATGACAGGGATTATATTGAATTCAGATATCCCGGCAATGAGGGCCCAGATTATGCAAACATGGTCGACGCAACGCTTTACTACGCGCACCTCGTTAGATTGGCCAATGATCCAAACTATAAAAAACACGAATACAAGAAAAAATTAATCGGCTTCTTGAGTAACCTCAGCGAGGCAGTTGAAATCTCAATCGCCGAAAAGAAAGAAAAGGTTAAGGCCGTCATGGGCGCAGGAAAAGGCGCCGTCTATAAAAGAACATATCTGGCTTCAGAACACTCGCGATATAAAAAAAATCTTTGGCGTATTCTAGCGTTGGAGTTTATAGACGAAATTATAAGTGATATGTCTGTTCATCAAAAAGATATGGTACTGCAGTATCAAGGTCTGGGCCAGCCCACAGGAGAGGTTTCCCCAGAGGAGGAACTTAAAAAAGTATTACTAGATGAAGTTCCCCGCACCCTTGAGAGGGGTCTACAGGGATCCTCGATTTACATATATATGGGTCTAAAAAAGATGCCGGGGGAAGAAGGGCAGTACAGAACCCTTGTACATTTTAAATATCCCGCTGGTATAATTAATAGGGAGTGGGGTTCTGATGACGAGAATTATGAATTTAAAATGAAGGATGCCTATTACACAATTCCCATGTTCTTGAACTTAATTAATCAATTCTCCCCGGCTGATCCAGACCTCGCTAAACAATATAAGGAAAGGCCGGCCAAGAAAATACGGAAGACACATCACTTGTTTAACGTATTTGGGATTGCGGGAATAGATCTCTATTATAACCACTACCAAGATAGTGTATTTCGAGAGCTTAAAAAGTTGGCTCAAGAAGACTAGTCTTCTTGAGCCAACTTGAGCAACTTATAGTCATCCACAGATAATTGCGCGCTCTTTCTTCCTTTCAGGCACTTCTCGTCTGCCGCGCACCGCCTCTCGCGTTCGACAACCCCGTACCAATACTTGACTTCATGCGCGGCGTTTTTCAATTCCTTGTAGCTGCATGCTCGATCACCGCAGACGTTTCTTTTCTTATCCGCGATGCGCTCCAGGTACTTCTTCCCTAATTCTGTAATCCTGTCCAAAGATGAATGTTCACTTTCCTCAACACGCCGCGTATCCATCTCTACTTCAAGAACCGAATCGATTTCTTCCCTGATAATTTGTTTAAGCAGTTGTTTGGTGATTTTCATGGCATATGTCTCCTTTATACGCCTAAATCTGCGGCTGCATCATGATACTGCTCTTCTAGTTCATCAGCCATATCACGAAGTGCCTCTGCTCGATCCAGATCAGAACGCGTTGAACGGCCGATTAGTTGATCGATAAGTTTTATTTTACCCGATCGAATGAAGTCGTCTTCATCGATGAAGTCGTCTTCATCGTCCCAGTCCTGCAATGGGCCCGCGCCTTCCGGGCCTCCGAAGGCTTTGGTGACATCATCGGCCATGGCTTTTGCCACTGCTAAAACGTCTTGGGGATCGGTGTCTCCATCGCCGTCAACATCTGTTGTTTCATTTAGGGCCCTTGACAACTCTTCCTTAATAATCTGCTTTATTCTCTGCTTACTAATTCTCATTGTTTTTCTCCTTAAAAACTTATATTCCAAGTTCATCTAAAACTTCTTCGATGGCGCCCTCAATACCAAGCCCCTCTTCGCGAATCAGCGCATTAACCCTGTCAAGGGCGCTCTGCTTTTGTTTCTGCCCCATTCTCGCGCCCGTCTCTCTAAGAAACTCGTTCAGGTCCGCAATAGTCGCAGGGCCCTTAGTTGCTGCAGTCACAGGGTCAGAATGCATACCCAGCATTTTAACTGCAATAGAAGCAGAGCGCTCGTATACATCGATATAATCCTTACTGGTTGGCGTCCATGGTTCGTGTTGTGCTAGCAACTCGTCAGCCATTTTTTTCTGGAAAGCTTGGAAATCCTCTTCGTCCATCATATCCAGCTTGTGCTTTAAAGACTCAGCATTGGCGCCAATCTTTTTCAAACCGGGAGACAAAAAATCAATAAAGCGATCTTTTTCTGCCGCCATCAACTCCTCAATCCAATCACCGAAAGCCTCGGGAGGAATTGCTTCCATCTGATCGGCCATGCGTCGAAGCTCATTGGGATCAAGTGAAGAGCCATATGACCATGCGGCGGGATCTGCGGCCTCAGACATTAATACCTTTTTCAGTTCTTCTTTAATAATTCGTTTTAATTGTGATTTTGTGATTTTCATTTTATTTTACTTTTTATAGATCAAAATTCATCTTCTGGTATACCCTGGTCACGGGCCCATCGTTCAATATACTCAGACTCGGGCTCCCAATCGCTGCGATCAACCTCTAGCTCACTCCATTGAACATCACCGTCTTGGTTGGTGTCGGCCGAGGAGTCTTTGTCAAATTCTCCATTGTCTAGCCTCTCTTCCACAGAAGTAATCAGCTCAGTGACCGCCTTAAGCGCGCCAGATTTCGTGATGGCGTTCTCCAACTCTTTCCGAGCGACAGCCGCAGCCGTCGACTTCCTATGACTCGAATCAGCATTATACGCCATCCACCATTTGTCTGAGATTACTCCTGCAAAGATTTGTTCCCAGCGGTCGGGGCCGGCTGTTTGCTCTGCGAGGGTGTTCAACTCTTCCTTAATAATTTGTTTAAGCCGTTGTTTGGTAATTTTCATTATTCATCTCCATATGGGTCTGGTTCTCTTGCAAAATCCAAGTCATCTTGGAAATATGTTGACTGATCAAGGTGTCCTTGAATGTCATAAATCATTCGGCCAATTCTTTCAAGTGTTGCCCGGGCAGCTTCCATGGATTCCACATCTCCAATATTTAGGTTTTTGACCTGACGTGCGGCGTCATTGAAGGAAGTTTGGATTTGTGCAAGGCCTTTTTGTCTCTCTTCGGGAGTCGGGGCATTGCGCGCATGCATGCTGTGACCTTGGTGATATGGGACGGGCTTTCTGCCAAAGTCTCTCGGCGCTTTATAAGCCCCACCTTCATCGTCAACAGCAGCATTAACAACGGCCTCGACGTCATCAAGGTTTGTGACGTCATCGCCGGTGACGTCGGTATTATCAGCAAACTTACGATCCGCTAGCGTTTCATGCTCCTCACTATACCAATCATCAGGGCGCGCCTCATGCAAGAAATATCTTGGATCAATTCGTTTTTTGTTTTTTCTTGGTCTCATATATCTAACTCCTTAAATCAAACCCTCAGCTTCAGCATAATCCAGTGCGGCCTCTAAAGTAGGCCATGGTTTGAGGCTCAATGTGCCCCCTCTATCTTCAAGTCTTTTCCCGGCGCTATTAAGAATATTAGTTAGATAACCCTTTATAACACCGTCCTTATAAACTTTGACGCCGGTGGTGTGTGCCCAAGGTTTATAAGGGGCCCGCGCTGGGTTCCAATCATGCTTTGGCACCATCAGCAAGGACCAACGCGCAAATCGCCCCGTTTGGGTCGTCACACGCTTCACTTCAATATCTTCGCCATCGACGCTCAACGGCAATTGCCGCCCACCAATGTCCTCATCACTGTAGGATTTAAATGTTATTGACCAACCCTCACCAGGAATGCCCTCAGCTTCACCAGCAAAAGCTGTCAGGACCCCATCATCACCGAATTCAGTTCCATAGCCGGCCTGTTGCAAGGCTTCTTCAATCTCTTCCAACACTGACGTTGGATTTGGTCTTCCGGTGGTCTTCATAAGTTTTATTAAGCCCCCTCGACTAATAACAGAGTATTGTCCTTCGAAATCCTCTGATACATCAAAAGAAAATTGTTCCGGTGTCAAGCTAAAGTGATTGTATAAAACGTTTTTAATCGCGGTAACCGCATCGCCCTCACCAGGAATGCGCGCGCCCTCGCCTCCCGTCAAATAAACTGAGTCAAACCACTCAGGATTTATCTCAACAGTGCCGCCGGCGTGCTTTACTAGCACATATGGGCCCTCGGGCGTGCTTGTGACGGGCCCGCCCAAATCGGGAGGCGCAGAAATACGGGTGATCACACCAGAAACTTCTTTCGCAGCGCCATCGCCATGTCGGGGATCTTCTTTACTCAGCATATCACCGTCAACAGTCTCATACCAAAAAACTTCTGCACCTTCTTTAGCATTAGGGCTTAGTTCAAAGTGGCTCCCCAGTGGGGTACGGCCCGGGCCTCCTCCCTTTCCTGTTTCCATCTCGTCGGCAATATCACGAAGCTCGTCTGCATCAAGCGATGAGCCATATCCCCAATCTCGTATTTGCTTGGACTCTGCAAGCCAGGCTTTTTCAAGCTCTTCTTTAATAATTTGTTTAAGTCTAAACTTTTTGATCTTCATATGCGTGCGCCTCTGTATAATTAGTGAGCTAAACGATAGAGTAGCTCAGAAAATTGGTGGAAGTGTCGGGAGTCGAACCCGGGCCAATTTTCAAACAGGAATTTCATTTATAGGTTTTCCTGCTCTATCGAAATAAACTGCGGATCGATTTTCGATGTAGACACCACTTCAAAACCAGCAGCAGAACTATCAACTTCGTCGATGCCCAGGGCATCGACTTTTAACAAGGTTAAACTTTCTTCTTCGTCAAACCTATCTCCAAGCCAATTCATAAGAGCTTCTTCGGCGTCTGTGATGCTTTTAAATAAATAAATACCCTCGACATCTTCCATATCAGTGGGCTTTAGTGGTAACAAGCCATCTCTCATAATAAGCGGAACATTTTCTGAACGAGTAACATGATAATAGTTTTTATCTTCTACCGATTGGCCAACATCCGCATCAGGATGAATTGCTAATTCCGCCTCGTCAGATAGATAATCACCATCTCTCGACTTTTTAATATATTTTCGCCAATTTTCGAATAGTTTTTGCATAATAGTAAATAGTTGGTGGAGGTGCCGGGAGTCGAACCCGAGTCCTAAATATTTCCAGTATAACGTCGTTCACAAGGTTAGTCAGTTATACGAACTCTGACAAACTTCCCGCCGGCGCCCCCACCAACTCTTTAGAGAAATTGGAAACTCTGTTTGCAGCTTTGGTTAACAAGGTTGCTGCCACCCCGTGACTATGCCGCTAGGGCGTAATCAAAAGCAACGTTATCGTTGGCGTTTAAAAGGTTGAATGTTTTTACTGTGCCACTCACACAGCCTTGCACGTTATATTTTTAATACTCAGTCGATACCAGTTCACCCCCATTATAATATAGTTACAGTGCTGGACTTTCCCAAGGAGCAGTTTGAAGAAATGCATCTCCTAACAACATATCATTCTTAATACCAGTGGCAGTGGCCACCAAAGGAATTCGAGTATTTCCATCTCGCATTGTAATACCATTTCC
>Ga0080013_1002224_pt1 | contig 23340 bp, 16 predicted proteins | sample ETNvirenome_6_85_FD_69236 | JGI IMG/M metagenome (GOLD analysis project Ga0080013, IMG submission 69236) | Marine viral communities from the Pacific Ocean - ETNP_6_85 (SPADES assembly) (version 2) | ecosystem: Environmental > Aquatic > Marine > Oceanic | place: Pacific Ocean | collected 2013-06-19
AATCCAATCACTAGGGCTTTTGAATCATCGATGGGTAGAGGGCTAGCAGGAGTGTTAGGCGGCATAAGTTTTAAGTGGCTGGAAAATGACATACCTTGGGAGATAGATTTCAATAGTCGAGCACCGATTGGCTGTTCAATATCTTTTAAATTATCTGTTATACATGATCTTCCGCCTGGAATAAGTCATGACGGGTATAATAGAGCACCACTCTACAACGTAGGCGACGTCATGAAGCATATATCAGGAGATCCTAATAATAGAATAGAAAATGCAGAGTTTAGTTATAAGGGCGGAGAAAATATAATCAACAAAAAACTTAAGAGGTAAAAATGTCTATCGGAAGATACAATTTTGTTAAAAAAATTAGAGGAGGTAAGTATTTTGGCACTTCTTACGCATCAACAATCATATTCAATGGAGTTGAACGCGGTTTAATATATTACACAACAATAGAACTAAAAGAAAAGCAAAGGCTAGATCACTTAGCAGGTGTTGTATATAATGACTCATCATACTGGTGGGTAATAGCTGCAGCTTCAGGAGTAGGATGGGGATTGCAAGTGCCAGCAGGCACAGTTATAAGAATTCCTTCTTCTCTTGAAAATGTTATGAGTGTATTGTAATGACAAATCTATCTAATGAGCATAGACTTAAACAAAATATAAGAGTAGCTTCAATTAATGAATTTAATAGATTAATAGGTGGAATGAATAGAAGTCAAATATTGTCTTTTGATGAAAGTCTACTAGGTACAGAATCTACTGATCTTTCTGAAATGCAAAAAGATAATATACATCAAATATTGCAAGGATCTTCTGGGGGTACATATTTTATAGATGATATTACGAAAGGCGGGGTTGTTGATACTGTTAGTAACGATAATTTGTTTAATAAGCTATCTAGTTATGGTTATCCAGTTCCGACATCAGAAGATTTTATACTATATTTTGAAGGAGACAATGGAACTGGTAATAGTCGCTTATCAAAATCAAGCATAAAAGAATGTTTAACAGACAAGGATGTAAAATTTAAGAAAATAACTAAAAAAGTAAAAGATGAAGATGTTGAAGGCTATGGTTTTGAAGCTGGATCAAACTCTGTGCCAAATAAATACATAAATAAGAATCCTGCTGATATTCCTGATAGGATCAATAATCCTACAATTAGTGCAATAAGTTTTTTAGAAGGACGATTTTCTATACCAAACAGAGGATCTGACGAGATTAATCTTTTTTTTAATGCAATTCCTACATTGGAAATGTCAAAATGTGTACCTTATTTAAGCTTAATTATTGTTTACGGAAGAGCGAAAGGAGAATCTAGCAACATGTCTTTAGGCAGCTTTTTAAGATTTTTAAAAAAGGAAGATGATACGCTTGTTGTTGATGAAAATATACCTTTGACAGATAATGTAATAAGAACTATGGGAAATATTAATTCTGAAACTATTGCTAATAATCTAAAAGGTAAAGTTGATTTATTTAAAAGTATTAATCCGGAAAATCGTACAACAGCAGAGGCAGGCATAGAACTTTTTACAAGCCCACAAACTTTATCAAATTCCAACATAATTCATGAAAATTACGGTGATCACATTTTGGAACCAATAATGCCACTAATGTCATTAGAAAACTTTAATGTATCTATAGATGGTTTAGGTTACGGTCTTTACGCTTCTAAGACAGCAACTTTAAAAATTCATTTACATGATCGATCTAGGCTGTCAGATATAGCGCCACTTATATCTCCTGAACAGTTTGGAGAAACAAGAATAATAATTGAGTATGGATGGAGTCACCCGGATGAATCGATTACTAGTGGTAATCCAATTGGTCAATTTTTAGGTTCGCTAAGAGACGTTGGTATATTTACTGTTGCTGCATCAAAAATGAATTTTACAGGACAAGGAGCTAGTATTGATATAAGACTAGCAATGATGGGAGGTGATGATTCAAAATCTGTCACAGTTGCATGTGGGAAATACGTACAAGGGAAGATATTCAAACCTCAGGTTGAAAATATTATCAAAAGGATTCAAAAAGATATAAATCCTGACTCCTATGACAAAAACGAGATAAAAGAAATTAGAAAAAAGCATAGACTTTCAGTTCGTGAAGCTTCTTCATCTAAATCAATAATTGAGTATGAAGAATTTTTAAAAGCACTTTCATTGGCAGGGCTTACTAATAACGGTATAAAAAACGATAAAGGATTCATTGATCATGTAAAATTTCTTTTTGATATTGATGTAGATCCTTCACCAGAAACAGAAGGAAAAAAATCTGAAGGTTTTACACCTTCAGAAGCAGGAATAAGGTTAGTTGACGCAATAGGCGCAAAGATACAAAGTTTATATACAGTTGCAGATCCTTTTATGGGTGAAGTTATACTAGCACAGGCTCGTTCAATGGGACTAGACTCATATGACGTAGCCATGACAAAAAATGATTTTGAGGCTAAACTAAATGAAAAATTTAGGTCAGTTTCAGGAATTTCGCCCTATACTTGGAATACACTAACAGATACTGAGGAGGCTTTAACAACAAAAAATACAGGTACACACAAAGAGGTTTGCACTTTAGGTCTTTTAATAATGAAATTTGTTCTGAGTCTCTTATTACTACTAGTCGATATGATCAAATACAAGTATGTTTTTATCCTATGAATAATCAAAGTGGAGGTGCAAGAATATACAGTACTAGTTCTTATCCTGTTATTATTAATGATTTTAAAAAGGCAATGGAAGATATCATGTTTAAAAATCCAACTATATCTGTTAATAAATTTTTAAATATAGTTGATAAAAAAATAGTTAATAATTTTGAAAACTCTGTCTATGGATTAACAGCTGAAATGCAACAAAAAACTGCAATTAAAAAATTAACTAAGCAAGTATTAAAAGATTTATCGCTAGCAGAACTAAGCTTCTATTCATATTCAGCAGAACTTAAATCAATTAGAGATAATTTAAAAGTTAAAGATGGAAAAGTAACAGGTTTTGGAAGTCCTGACCAAAAGAAAAAATTTAATGAGATTAGAGAAAAGCTAAGAAACGATAATAAAAATTCCATTACAAATAAACTTATAGACATATATTCAAAAGACAATGATGGAAAGTTTATAGGTGATCCTAAATTTGTAATCCCAGATTTAGGAATATATTACGAAACTCTTCCTGCTATTAAACCAAGTAATAATGAATTACCGGGTAGGTCAGATGTTGAATATGAAAATAAGAATATTTTAAGAATTCATGTATATGATAAAAACTATACACCTAATCCAGAATTACTTCACTTAAAAGATCTAATGGCGTCAGGTGATGTTACAGTCGAAGTTTGTGATGATAAACCTGGAAAAGGTAAAATAAATACTGCTGATGTTATGGGGTTATCAACTAAACAACTTAAAAATTTAATTAAATCTAAAGTTCCAAGTATCACATATGGTACTAGTTTTTGTAATGCTACTGATTTTTCTTTAAATGGTATGTCAACCTCCGGAGGATCGATTGGTAACACACTTTTCTTAACAGCTTTACAGAACAAAGATGCGCCTCAAGCCGGTCATGGCGGTGTAAGCGATATAGATGATATGATGGTAATGCCTATGGAGGCTAGTTTAGGATGTTTAGGCATGCCTATCATACAACGAGGTAATCAAATTTACATTGACATGTCATCAAATACTACAGCAGATAATATGTATGCAGTTAAGAATGTTTCACATTCAATTAAAGCCGGGCAGTTTGACACTAGTGTGGGATTGACATTTATAGCACAAAATAGCATAAAAGACATTAGATCAAAAATTCAGTCAGTTGCAAATTCACTTGAGAATGAAGCTTCAATAACACCCAATAAAAGTAAAGAAGCAAAGAAAATTGCTCAAACTTCACAAGAAATTTCTAGCAAAAGAAAACAAAAAAGACACGCTTTTACTAATGATTAATTGTAAAAATAATATTAACTAGTTATCATTATGTTAGGGTGTTTATATGTTAATAGTTAGTAAAAAATTTAGTGGTTTAGAAAAAGATATTAAAATTAATTATCTTGAAAATAATTGGGATTTAGATGATAAGTATTTTAATTTAAATTATATATTAAGATTAGAAAATATTAAAGAAATAGAAAAGATAGAGAAGAAATATAATAATCTTCTAAGTAGTTTAAATTTAAAAAATAATAAAGTAGACTATATATCTTTACTTGGCAAACATAATGTAAGAAATTATCTTAATACAATTAAAGATGCTATCAATAATCTTAAATTTAAATTCAACACTAGATACGAAGAAGTTTTAAATACTAGACTAAATTTAGTTAGCAATATAACAACTTGTTATTTCAATGATAGTGATTATCAAAAACCTGAATATGATAATCACTCATCTTTAACCGGTAGAACTAAAGTAACTTCCGGTTTAAACTTTCTTGTTATGAAAAAATCAGATAGAAAAAATCTAACTTCTAAATTTAAAAATGGAAGAATATATGAAATAGACATAGTATCACTAGAACCAAGAATTATGTGTAAACTCACAAGAAATGAAGAATATCATGATATATACGATCATGTTTTAAAAAATGTAATTAAAGAATCATGTAATAGAAAAAATGTAAAGTTGGGATTAATATCAACTTTGTATGGTGCAAAACCTGAAACTGTTAAAAAGTTATCCGGATTAAGTAGAACATCAGTAACACTGATACGTGAGTGGTTTCATGTCGAACAATTACTAAAAAAACTCCAAAATGACTATGAAAAAAAAGATAGACTAACAAACTTTTACGGAAGAAATATATATAGTAACAATGCGATGATTAATCATTATATACAATCGTCTTCTGTAGATAGCGCAATGATAGGCTTTGATGATTTTTGTAATACTCATAAAGAAGGTGTAAATTTAATAGCTATTATTCACGACGCAATTATTGTTGATGTACATCCTGATCAATTTAAAAATATAGAGAATACTTATTCTGTATATGATCATATACTCGATATTAAGTTACCAGTGAAAATAGAAAGGTTATCATGAAAAAGAAAAGAATTAATGAAAAAATGGGCGGAGGGTCTAGAATAGGTTTAGGGGGAGTTAACTCAACCGGTACTAGCGATAATAGATATAGTACAAAACACCCAACAGGCTATCATACTGGAGGTTATCAAGGAAATGCTGATAGCCAATTTAGTCAAAGACAAGGATTGATATCAACGTTGGAAGAAGAAGATGAAGAGATTGAGTATAAAGAAGATCAAAACATGTTAGAAGAAGAAGATTTAATGGAATATTTTGCTAGAATGGCAAAAATCTCAACAAAAGAACAAGATATAATGTTAGAGTCTAAAACAGGCGACAGAATACAGCAAATGATAACTGTCGCTTTAATGTCTTTACTTGATGATGCAACTGGTGAATTGTCAGGGATAATTGGAGCTGTTCCTATACTGTACAAAAATATATATGAAATATATAGAACTAATAACCTGATCGATCTAGAGTATCAAAAAACACAAATAAACAAAGCTGAATTAGATAGACTAAGAGATCAATTGGTTTTAGAAATGACTGATATAATTAATGCTATAGTTATTGCCCTTCCTATGACCGGGATTGATACCATAGCAGCTGGACTAGTAACACTGTTACAAAGTTCTGCTGTAGGTGCAGCTTCAAGTTATATAACCGAAAAATATAATAACTTAATACAGTCTAGCCCAATAATAGGAAAAATATTTCAAGCTTTAAGTTATCCTTTAGGCGGATCCGTGATATTAAAAGGTGTTGAAAACATAGACAGGATTAATCAAAATAAATCAATACTCTCTAAAAATCAAAATTCACTTTATGAATATTTTGGAAGAATAGCTAGATTAAATGAAGTACAAGAAATTGAAGAAATGCATTGTTATTGTGATGAAGTTGCCAGAAATGAAGCTTCTCACTGCCCTATGCATGAAGAAGAAAAAGAAGTAAGTGAAATGTCAGCAGGTGGCGTTGCTGGTGTAGCTACACCTTTAGGAACTGATGCCAGTGGAAAAGCAGCTAGTAATAAAAAAAGAAAAGAACAGTTAGACTATTTTAGTAAGACTTACGGAATAAAATAACTTTTTTTTGTAAATATTCCCAAAATGTTGTATTATTAAGTTTGTAATAAGCAATAACTATTTTGTAAGTTACAAATTAAAATTTAACATTAAGGAGAAAATATGCCAATAGATTTTGATGCAATTAGAGCTAAGCTTAATAAGTTGAGTGGGAATAATAGAAATAGAAACACAATGTGGAGACCAACTGAAGGGGAAGAACATACAGTTCGCTTAATTTCTTTTCCTGATAATGACGGTCAACCTTTTAAAGAATTGTGGTTTTACTATAATATTCCAAATCAGCGAGGCTTATTAGCACCCTACCAGTTTGGTGACAAAGATCCAATCCAGGAACTAATTACTAAACTTAGAGAAGATGGAGCTAAAGAGAGTTATGAGCTAGCTAAAAAACTTTACCCTTCAATGCGTTGTTATGCAGGAGTTATTGTTAGAGGTGAAGAAGAAAAAGGTGTTCAAATTTGGTCTTTTGGAAAGACAGTTTATCAAACATTACTTAATTACATGTTAGATGAAGATTACGGAGATATAACAGATCCTGAAGAAGGTTTTGATATCAAAGTTAGTTGTAATAAGCGTCCCGGGCAGCAATATGCTATGACAGAAGTTCGTCCTAGACCTAGGTCAACACCTTTATCTAAAAATTCTAAAAAGACTAAAGAGTGGATGGACAGTATTCCAAATCCGACAGAAATGTTTTCTTGCAAGTCATATGAAGAATTGAGTGGTATAATTAATAATTGGTTGAATGGTGATGATCAAGAAGATACTGGAACTGAGCGATCATCAAGTAGTTCTAAAAATGAAAGTAAGGAGACCAAAGCATATTCTGATATTGATGATGCATTTGCTGACTTAATGGAAGATTGATTAATCTCTTTTATGTAGATTTTAATAAGTCCACACATATGTGTGGACTTTTCTCTTTTTAGGACCTAATTATTGCTAGGAGGAAGTATGACAGCACAATATGATGCACAGCTTGCAGATCAGGAAATGTTACTTTGGCTGCATGAGAATGCAGACCTAATACAAGAGTTTAAAGATGAGATATTATTGGAATCAATAAGAGTAGAACAATTTGATAGAATGTACGGTTTTCTTTTAGAGGATGTTTGTCCAAACTACAGAAGAGAAAGTGTTCTAGCTGAAGATTTAAAAAATTTAGACAGTCAGCTTATGAACGAGTCGTGGGCTGCTTTAGCAACAGACTTAGGAATTGCATTTGGTTCTATGATACCGGGAATTGGTCAAGCAATTGCAGCAGGAGGTACATTTTATTATCTATACAAAGCCTATGACAATTTTGCCAAAGCTAGAAATTTTGAGTTTGCAATGGATATTATGTCAGCTGCATTCACAGCACCTCAAGCTATTCCAGCTCTTGGAACTGCTGCTGGTGCAGCCGGTAAAGCTGCAGTTCAAGTTTTAAGGTCTATATTTGGTCGACTTTTTAAAGTTGTAGCAGGGATTGGAAGTTTTATTGCAAAGATAGGAAGTAAAGTTAAAGGCCTTTTTAAACCGGCAGCATCTATGAGTTCTGCAGAACTTAAGTTGGCACAAGAAACGATGGAACAGACCGGTAAATTAACGGCAGAATTGGGTAAAAATGCTGACAAACTAAAGAAAATTAGCCCACTTGTTGAGAAATGCAATGGTTATTTAAAAGCGCTAGGTGAGTTTATTAAAAAACAAGCTGACAAGCTTAAGCCTACATTCCAAAGATTAGGATTTAGCACAGATGAAGCGATAAAAACAATTGACAAGGGATTAGAAGTTTCTGAAGGTATAGCAAAAGTAACAAAATCCGCTAGTGGGTCGGCTGATGATATGGCTAGAGCTTCCATTGAATTAATGGAGACGACAGGAGAGATAGCAGCCAAAGAAGCAGATGATCTTCTTAAGTTGCAAGCACGTGCTGTAGAATTACAAAAGTCACAAAAGGCAATATACAATAGAACTTATGGTGTAGTAAAAGCTGAAAAAGACACTATGAAAGCTGTAAAAACTGTCAAGGATATCAAGACCGGTCTAGGAGAGTTTGGCAAGATGTCTGATGAAGCTTATGATATAGCCAAAGCGACAGGTTTTAAAGTAATGAATAAAGCAGAAGCTAAAACTGTAAGAGCTTTCCAGAGATTATCTAAAGATATCCCCGGTTTACAGGCTGAACTAACTGAAAGAATTATAGCATTAGGTAAATATCCTAAAGGGACGACAATTAAGTTTACTAAAGAAGGTGCAACAATTCTCAGACCGGGTATGGGTAAATCGTATATGAAAATATTTTCAGGATCAGCTGATGCAGCAACTTACTCTAACTTTGGCAAGCTATTGAAAAATAGTTCAGCACTTAAAACTGCTAGAGGAAAAATAACTGAAGAGTTGGCTGAAGTCACTGCAAAAATAGCAAAACTCGAAGCCAAAGCTGCAAAAAAGGTTGTTGAAGAAGCTATGGAGGTAATTGTAACAAAAGAGCCGGATCTTTTACCTAGAGCGTTTCTAGAAGGTTTAAGTGGCGAGGCAACTAAAAAGATAGGTCAGCTCGTCTTAGGGATGGCAGCAACACTCACTAGCACTATTGAAACAGCTTCAACTGAAGAAATGGATGCTAGAAGAAAGACACTCGAAGATGAACACGATGCAGAATTTGGTTCTTCTGACTATACCATGGGCGCATTTTAATTTTAATGTGTAAATCTTAATTATTTTTGTTATTATCTCTATATAAGGAGATGATATGGCAAAAAGAAAAAATAAAAAAGAAGAAGTATCCAAACAGGATGACTTTACATCAGACTTAATTAAGTCATTGAATAAAGATCACGGATCTCGAGTAGCATATAATTTGGCTGAGGATGAAAGCCCGACGCATGTTAAACGATGGATTAGCACAGGATCAAAGCAATTTGATTACATATGTGCCAATAGAAAAGACGGCGGCTTTCCAGAAGGTCGTATAGTAGAAATATTTGGACCACCTTCGATAGGTAAATCACACATAGCAACACAGATAGCAAGAAGCACTCAGCAGATGGGTGGTATTGTTGTTTATATAGACACAGAAAATGCAACATCAGTTGAAAACTTACACATGTTAGGGGTTGATGTAAGTAAAAGATTTGTCTATGTAGATACACATTGTACAGAAGAAGTGTTATCTATTGCTGAATCTACGATTTTAAAAGCAAAAGCATTAAACAAAGATGTCCCACTGACTATAATCTGGGACTCAGTAGCCGCTTCATCCCCTAAAGCAGAATTGCTTGGCGACTACGACAAAGAGACTATTGGTTTGCAAGCCCGAGCCATATCAAAAGGGATGAGAAAAATTACAGGAGTAATAGGACAAACCAATAGTCTCTTTGTCATTCTTAATCAAATACGAACAAAAATTGGAGTAATGTATGGAGATCCTACTACTACACCCGGGGGTAAGGCAATCCCTTTTCATAGCTCTATACGAGTCAAGTTGGGAGCAGGCCAACAAATTAAAGACGGAGACGACGTTGTGGGAATTCATGTTTCCGCAAAGACAGTAAAGAATAAAGTTTCACCTCCATTCCGATCTATTAATTTTCAAATACATTTTGGTAAAGGCATTAGAGAACATGAAGAGATATTTGACGTACTAAGAAAACACGGTGAAGATACTGTCTTAGAACACTATATAGTTGAAGTTGCAGGTGCAGGACAATGGAAAACTTTTAATGTTACTGATACAAGAACAGGCGAGGTATTTATAGAGAAAAAATTTAGAAAAGCTGGGTTTGATGAGTTGCTAAATGATAAAGAGTATGGTCCTTATATAGACGGTCTCTTAGAAAGAGCAATGGTTAAAGTCATGAAGGATCCTAGCAGCATAGATATTGACACAGAATCATATGAAGAAATTAAGTCTCTAGCAGCAGAGTTAGACGAAACTTTATTTGAGGAGTAAAAATGAGTAATAGACCAATTATGATAATTGACGGTCTAAACTTATTTATGAGACACTATGCAGCACACCCAGCAATGTCAAAAAACGGTGAGCAGGTAGGCGGTATAGTTGGGTTTATAAATGGTATTAGATATTTATGTGAAAAAATTGGACCTTCTGAAATCTATGTCGTTTGGGAAGGTCAAGGATCTGCAAAAAAGCGTCATCTTTTTAGAGAATACAAGAAGAATAAAAAGCCAAAGCGACTTAATAGATACTATGACGATATACCTGATTCACTCTCAAACCAAACTAATCAAGTAAGTGTTATAGTAGCAGCATTAAGGCATACGCCTGTAAGACAGTTATATGTTGAAGGCTGTGAAGCAGATGATGCAATAGGTTACATGTGTCGTTATACTTTTAAAGATAAAAGAAAAGTTATAGTGTCATCAGATCATGACTATTATCAGCTACTAAATAAGGATACATTAATCTACTCACCAACACTTAAAGCATTTGTTAACAAGAAAACAGTACAGGAAAGATATAAAGTTTCAGCTGAGAATTTTTGCCTTGTCAAAAGCATTGCAGGAGATCAATCTGATAACATTCCTGGTGTACGTGGACTATCATATAAAACAATTGCAAAACTGTTACCAGAGACAACCTCGTCACAGGAATTAACCTTAGATGAATTCTTTGAAAAAGCAAAAGAAATTCATAATTTAAAGAATACAAAATCAACAGAAAGATTAGTATTTGGAGAAACTCTAGTTAGAAGAAACTGGAGGTTAGTCAGGTTAGATACTAATAATTTAAATTTACAACATATCAATAAAATTAATGCAATTTTTGAGAATGAAAAAGGTGTAAAAGATAAACTTGGCATGATAAGATATCTTATGAAATTAGGGATTAATTCTCTAAACATAGACGGGCTATATCTATCACTACAATCTCTAACGAGGTAAAAATTGAACGCGAGAATCATGCATACAGAATCTTATTTTTCACAGTACGGGAAAGACTTTCAAGAGAAGATCTTCCAGTGCTTATTAAACGATCATCGATGGGCTGCACAAATGCACGAGGTAATGACTCATGAATATTTTGAGTTAAGATATCTCAAGTATCTTTGTATGCGCTATTTCGAGTATCATCATAAATATAAAACATTTCCAACAATGTCGCTTCTAGTCACAATGATTAGAGATGAATTGAGGGAAGGTAACGATATCATTCTGAGAGATCAGATAGTTGAATACTTGCAACGTGCAAAACTTAACCCTAATCCAGGAGATTTAGATTATGTTAAGGAAAAATCTTTAGATTTTTGTAAAAAGCAAGCAATAAAGGCAGCTTTGGAAGAAGCAGTCACTTTAGTTGCCGCAGAAACTTATGAACCTATCATAAATATTATGAAAGAAGCAATAAGTTTAGGTAACAGCGATACGGTTGGGCATGACTTTTTTGAAGACTTTGAAGCCCGTTTCCAAAAAATATCTCGCGTAACATGCCCAACCGGCATCGCACATTTAGACAAGAAACAAATACTTAATGGCGGCTTAGCTAGAGGTGAGATTGGAGTTGTTGTGGCACCAACCGGTGTAGGAAAATCTCACTTTTTAGTTCACCTAGGCGCTGCTGCTCTCAAGGTAGGTAAAAATGTTTTGCATTATACTCTTGAATTAAGTGAGTCAGCTGTGGGCATTAGATATGACTCAAATCTTTGCAATATCCCTTCTAACGAAGTCATAGAAAATAAGGAGAAAATTAAAGAAAAATATGAGGAAAGTGAGTTTGGTCGCTTGATAATTAAAGAATACCCAACTGGATCAGCTTCAGTTATGACAATTAGAAATCATATTGAAAAGTTGTCCATGAAAGGGTTTGTACCTAGTGTTATATTGATTGATTATGCAGATATTATGCGATCAACGCGTCAATACGATTCACTTAGACATGAGCTTAAATTAATATATGAAGAGTTACGAAATCTAGCAGGGGAATTAAATGTACCAGTATGGACGGCTTCTCAATCAAATAAAGAAGGCTCAGAAAAAGAAGTAGTTGGTTTAACAAATATGGGTGAAAGTTACGCAAAAGCACAAGTTGCAGATGTTGTTTTAACATTATCAAGAAAAGAGACAGAGAAGAGCACAGGTATGGCGAGGTTGTTCGTAGCAAAGAACAGAGCCGGGCGTGACGGTCTTCTTTTTCCTGTAAAAATAGATACTGCCAAATCAAAATTGCAAGTTGTTGACGATTTAGGTGAACTTTCTATAGCTGACGCTGTACAATCATCAAACAAAAATACTAGGTCACTATTAAAATCAAAATGGAAAGAAATCACAGGGGAGTAAAAGATGGCAAAAACATATAGCATAGAACAAGCAAGAGAAGAGACATTAGAGTATTTTGATGGTGATGCATTGGCAACGAGCGTATTTTTAAATAAATACGCTTTGCAAGATAAAGAAGGCAACTATCTAGAGACTAATCCAGATATGATGCATAAAAGAATTGCTAAAGAAATGGCAAGAATTGAGAAAAAATATCCCAACCCCTTGTCTGAAGATGACATCTATAATCTTTTTAAAGATTTTAAATACATTGTTCCGCAAGGATCACCAATGAGTGGTATAGGTAATGAAGCAAAGATACAATCACTTTCAAACTGTTTTGTAGTGGAGGCACCTCATGATTCATATGCAGGAATTCTTAAGACAGATCAAGAGCTCGCTCAGATTGCTAAGCGAAGAGGTGGGATTGGGTTTGATATATCTACTATTAGACCTCGTGGGTTATCCACTGCAAACGCTGCAAAGACAACAGATGGTATTGAGATCTTTATGGAAAGATTCTCTAACACATGCCGTGAGGTTGCGCAGGGAGGAAGAAGAGGAGCATTAATGCTCACTATCTCTGTGCATCACCCGCAAGTCATGGATTTTATTAAAATTAAGTGTGATCTAACAAAAGTGACAGGTGCTAATATATCAGTAAGAGTTACAGACGAGTTTATGGAAGCAGTAAAGTTAGGTCAAAGATATCAACAAAGATGGCCGGTAGATTCTGTTGATCCAGAAATTGTTAACACTGATGTCTACGCAATTGAAGTTTGGAATGCATTAACTGAGGGTGCACATGCCTCTGCTGAACCAGGTATTTTATTCTGGGATACAGCAAAAAGAATGACTCCTGCTGATATATACGAACACGAAGGTTTTGGATCGGTTTCAACTAACCCATGCGGTGAGATAATATTATCACCCTACGATAGTTGTCGTTTAATGTTAATTAATCTAACTAGTTTTATAGAAAATCCCTGGTCTACAGAAGCAAAATTTGATTATGGAAAATTTGGATCAATTGTAGTAAAAGCACAAAGATTAATGGATGATATGATTGACTTGGAAATAGAACAGGTTGATAAGATACTGGCAAAGATAGAAGCTGATCCGGAACCTGATGAAGTAAAGTATTATGAAAGAAATCTTTGGAAGAGAATTAGAGATGTAGCACTAAAGGGTAGGAGAACCGGTCTAGGAATTACGGGATTGGGCGATGCACTAGCAATGTTAAGCATACAATACGGGTCTGACAAGTCAATTGAAACAGTTGAAGAAATTTATAAGTGGTTATCTATTAATTCTTACGAAACATCAATTAAGCTAGCCAAAGAGAGAGGATCTTTTCCTATATTTAATTATGCTTTAGAGGAAAATCATCCATTTCTAGATCGTGTTATCGGTCAAGCTGATGATCACATTAAGAAAATGTATAAAGCACATGGTCGTAGAAACATTGCAAATACAACGACTGCACCGGCAGGATCTGTATCTTGTCTAACACAGACAACAAGTGGTATTGAGCCGGCATTTATGCTATATTATAAGCGTCGTAAGAAAGTACAAGGTGACGAAGAGGTAACATTTATTGATGATGTAGGTGATAAGTGGACAGAATTTAATATCTATCATCACAAATTTAAAGAATATATGGATTGGTCAGGATTCTGGGGAGAACAAAATCTAGAGAATTGTATAGCAGATTCTCCTTACTATAGAGCCACAGCAAACGATATCGATTGGAGAGCAAAGGTTAAATTGCAAGCTGCAGCTCAAAAGTGGATCTGTCATGCAATATCTAACACAACAAATTTACCTGCTGATGTTAGTATATCAACAGTTCAAGATATTTATATGATGGGTTGGGAGCTTGGTTGTAAGGGCGTCACAGTATATCGAGATGGGTCAAGAAGTGGTGTTCTTGTGAGCGCTGATGACAAACCTGCGCAAGAATTTACACGTGATGACATGCCGTTTTCTGATGTTTCTGCACCTAAGCGCCCTGAAGAGTTGGATTGTGAAATACATCATGCTAATATTAAAGGTGAAAAGTGGACAATTCTCATAGGATTGCTTCAGGGTCGCCCATATGAAGTTATAGGAGGCCTTAGTCAATACGTAGAGATACCAAAGAAACATAAGTATGGTAAAATAAGGCGAAGACCAAGAAAGCTGGCCTTGTCCAAATACGACCTCTTTTGCGGTGAAGGTGAAGATGAATTTGCAATCAAAGATGTTGTTGCTGTATTTGACAATCCTAATCATAGCGGGTATACAAGATTTATTTCATTAAGTTTGCGACATGGTGCACCAATACAATATGTTGTTGAACAACTGCACAAAGACAAAGAAGCTGATATGTTTTCATTTTCAAAAGTTATTGCTAGATGTCTTAAAAAGTATATACCCGATGGTACTATTGGCGGTGACAAAGATTGTACTTCTTGTGGTGCCCAAGATTCTTTAGCGTATCAAGAAGGCTGTGTAACGTGCAAGTCTTGTGGGATGGGTAAGTGTGGCTAGTATTGACTAGTTTTAAAAATTTTATCAATAATAGGTAGTCTAACTCCCCAATTTATATGCTGGTCTTTACCCATGTGATGTTCATAGTGCCATGGTAACCACTTTTTGCCCCACTTAACGTTTAAGTGGGAAAGTCTATGCAAGAAGTAGTAAGATGATATTGACCATATTAGTATTCCGTAAAAGTACGGAAATAAAAAAATAACAGGAAAGTGAAGTATTAGAATTGATAGCAAAGAAACTATCTCAAACTTACTACTTATTAACCGATTATAGTTTTCATCATACATTTCATTCTTTCTTGATAGATTGTGATGCGTTTTAAAGTGATTTCGAAACACATTTTTAAATCTTTTTCTATCATGAAGAATGTATTTATGCGCAGCATATTCAAAAATGTGCCCGTACAACCAGCCTATTGCTAATTGAAAAAATATATTCACTTCAAGCTTTACCTCCTATTTATACTATATCATATGAAATAGCTATATTTCCCAACAGAGTGTATAAATTATGAAAATTTCTAGAAAAAATCTAAGATTAATGATTGAAGCGTATATAAAGCGATATGTTGCAGACGCACAAGGTGGCGCAATTAGGCAAGAACTGGTTGATGCTCCAGCAAGATTTGAAAGAAAATTTTTGCAAAAAGTGTATGAGAAATTTTATAATGAAAGACAAGTAGATCTGGTAAATCAAATGAGAATGAGAAATGGAATGGGAAGATTATCATATAGTGACAGGCAAGAATTTTTAAACTATATTAATGAATTAGACGGTAATACCCTTTACGATCTTCAGAGTAATGCTTATAAAATTGCTAGAAATCAAACAGAACGATATGTTAATGATCAAATGCAAGCAAATCCAAAAACAAGATCTGATTATCCAGGGCAAGGTACAAACCTTATTGACGCTACAAGAAGAAGTGAATTATATTTTACAGATAATGATTTTGACTTTATATATCCAGCCCCTGAAAATATACCTTTCCAAGATATCCAGAGAATTCCAATGTTAACTTCAAATGAATTAGAAGGTGTAGCGCCTGGTGCAATTCAATATCAACCAGGTCAACAAGGGATTGATATTGACACTTATGTTGATATGTTAGCTGCGCAACAAAGAGAAAAAACAGATCCAAAACAAGGAACAAGTATAATAAATACAGATATTGGTAGTTTAAAACGTCCTGTTAATTTTGTACCTGATCCTAATTTTGTATCTGAACCAATTGATAATGACATAGTAGATGATGATACATTAACCAGACCATAATCTTGTAAATCTCCTTTTAATAAAGTATTATTAACAAATAAAGGAGACATACATGAGATACAAATTTGATCGATCACCACTTATCAAGGAATTAGAGCTTCATAACAACCCAGTGACAATTAGGGTAAATAAATTCACAGAGGATAGTGCTGCTGAGTTTTCTAGAAAGATGGCAATGGCACACAATACCGGTCAAGATGTGATACCGGTAATTATTGATTCTTACGGCGGACAAGTATATTCACTCATGAGTATGATATCAGAAATTAAAAATTCTGAGCTACCGGTAGCAACAATAATTCAAGGTAAGGCAATGAGCTGCGGCGCTATTTTGTTTTCTTTCGGAACAGAAGGGCGAAGATATATGGATAAAAATGCAACTGTTATGATTCATGACGTATCAGCAGGTGCAATAGGAAAAATTGAAGAACTGAAAGCAAACTCTGAAGAAGCTAATAGATTAAATGAGCAAGTATTTAAAATGATGGCTCAGAATACTGGTAAATCAGACAAATATTTCCTTAAAAGAATCCATGAAAAAGGACATGCTGATTGGTATCTAACACCAGAAGAATGTAAAAAAATTAATTTGGCCAATTATTTACGAATTCCTGTCCTAAATATTAGAATAAAGGTAGAAATGGAGCTAGAATAATGGATAAAGATTTTTATAACTCATCATCATCAAGTAAACTAGGTTGGAAACCTGAAGATTTTGGATGTAATGATTTTGATGATGAACTGGTAAAAGCTATAAAGAAATTCCAAAAAAGCATAGGCATCAAGGCTGATGGATTATGTGGTCCTGGCACCTATAGACGCTTAATATCTAAGAAAGAGTCTGAGGCAGGAACTCATAGAAGATATCATTCTTCTGAGTCAGATAATAATCACATAATATGCAATGGTGTTCAAGTACCAGTCAATTGGAAAAAGGTTCTTACTTATGAAGACGTAGGAGGCCTCAAGCTATCTTCAGGTTACAGACGTTGTAATAGCTTTCGTGATGTAAAATATTTCGTTAACCACTGGGATGTGTGTCTTAATTCTGAAACATGTGTAAAGGTTCTTAGAAAAAGAGGCATATCTGTACATTTCTGCATTGATAATGATGGTACAATATACCAACTCATGGATGCTAATCATATAGCATATCATGCAGGTGGATCAAAATGGAATGCTGCATCAGTAGGTGTTGAGATATCAAATGCATATTATCCCAAATATCAGAACTGGTATAAGAAAAATGGTTATGGTGAAAGGCCAATCTGGAAAGATAAGCGCGTCCATGGTGGAAAATTAGGTGACTTTTTAGGTTTTTATGATGTACAGTTAGAGGCAGCTAAAGCACTTTGGCAAGCTATAGGAAGCTTTTATAAAATACCTCTAGAAGGGCCTAAAGTAGCAGATGGCGTAGACCCAGATTCAGTTAAATGCAATTTTAGAGGAATTATCAACCACTACAATCTTAAAAAGTCTAAAATTGATTGTGCAGGATTAGATATTGATGAACTGCTGAAAGACATAAAATAGTATTTAACATTAAAAAAACTAACTTTACAATATAATTATATCTATCACTTTTAAGTGTAAGTATAGTCTAGTATAGTAGAGTTAGTTTAGTTTATGTCGGCAGTTCGTATTGTAGAGTCTTCGGGTAGTCTCGGAGCATTACAGATATCAGATGGTAGCGGAGGCTTCGTTTCAGGCAGTTTAACTGCTGGATCCAATGTGACTATAACTGACGCAGGAAATGGAAGCTTTACTATAGCAGCATCAACAACTGGTGGGTCGACAATAGGTACAGCAGGTGATAGTGATTATTCTGATGGCTTATTCACTGACTTTACTACAAATACAACAATTGGCGATGCAATTGATCGCTTTAATGAGGTTTTAAAAGCTTTAGCACCTGCACCTGCACCTGACTTAGATGATATTGATTCGCTTAATACAGGATTAGGTCCGCTGTCAATGTCATTTGGAAGCTCCAATAATCAATCGTCAGCTACACCCGCGTATATAAGCGTGGGAGGTAGTGCAGGAATTAGTGCTGCTGTTGATGTCAATGGTTCTTATGCAGTTGTTACTAGCAGTAATAATATACGACTTGGTATTTTTAATGGTACGACACATATAAGCGGTGTCTTAAATCCTGATGTTTCATCAAATAGCCAGGGTAACAGTATACAAAATTATCCTAATTTCTCTTTTGGTGATGGAGATTCAGGTACGTTATATTTAGATATTAATGGAACCGGTTCTTTTAGTATAAATTTAACGTCAGCATTGATAGGTAGTGGTACTTCTGGTTTAGGTACTGGCTCATATTCAGATCATAATGGATCAGGATTTAATTTCTTTTCTACACCAGCAACAGGTACATTTTCAAACGGAAATTCTTTTAATTCTTTTAAACATAGAACAGGTCAGTATGTTGTTGCTGCTAGTAGTCAAAGAAGAGGCTGGAACTATGCTAGAGTAAGACATGTCATCGGGGATTCAACAAAGACCACCAATTATATTGAGTGGGTTAATGATGACAATAACGATGCATTAGCTGCAGCTGGTAATTCACTTACTTATGAAGGTAGCGGAAGCATACATCTATCAGGTATTGAATATTTTAGAAGTGGTTCAGCAATCTATAAAGTTAGAGCTTCTAATGTCTACAAATATATTTTTGATGGTAACGATATATCGTTTACTACAAGCAAATCCGGTACTAGATCTAATGTTACTTTTACTATTCCTGATCAAGGAAAACCACTAATAGGGGGTAGTGAAGATCACACGAAAGTGTTACACATAACAGGATCTACTAACGTCACAGCAGATTACCTTTTAGGAGGATCAATAACAGCAGGTGTTAATGTATCCCATCCTCGTAAGTCTAATTTATCAAATGCTGGTCAAAGTACAGAAAGTAATATTCTACAATATAATTTAACTGATAATTCTGACGAACAAACAGAGACATTTAGAGGTGAAAGCTTTAGAATAGTAAGTGGTGCTTATGATACACAAAGCTCATTAGCACATAATAGTAACAAGTGGGATAGTCAAGTTTATATGACTGCATCAAATGGCGGCCATTCAAACGGACTTCAATTTTATAGGGATAGGTTGTACTCACCCCTATCTACTTTAAATAGCGGTAATTTCTCATCAATAAGCAACGGACCGCCAGATAATCCAAATTATTCAAGCCAGTCAGGTCAAAGAACATTTTATAGATGGTTTAAGAATGAAACCGGTTCAACTAAGTATGACTTAACTATAGCTATTAACGGTTCCGGAACGATTGTTTCAGCAGCAACAGGACTAAGTACTGCTAATATTAGAGTTTTTGTTAAATTTCCTAGTGATGGAACTAGAGAGACTGGATGGTTAGATTTAGCTACAGAATTTGTCTTAGATTCTTATGCAGATAATAATGGAGCCCATACTGCAAACGGTTCACTAAGCTTTGATAGTAGTTTAAATGCAACTAACTATGTTACATTAGGCACAGTTGGGATAGGCGACGATGAGTATATAGGTTTAAGGATTGAAGCAGGTACACAATGGACCGGTTATATTGATGATATAACAGTAACTTTTGGTGCCGGCACAGGAACAATTGCAGCTATACCTAATTTAGATGATATTGATTGTAATGTTGATGGGACTGATTGTAATATATCTTTTGGTTCATCAAAGACAATATCAGGATATGCTAGTGTAGGAACAGCTGCAGGATTTTCTGCTGTAGATATAAACGGTTTATACGAAACTGATAGTAATTCTAATAACTTGAGAAGATCTGTTTTTGCAAAAGATACTCATATCATTGGTGACTTAAATGAAGATGTTTCAGTTAATAACAATGGTTCGCACAAAAACCATGTTGCAAATTCATTTTCTGATGCTAATAGTGGTTCACTTAAATTAGAAGTAAATGGATCATTTGTTCACGCAGTAGAAATTACCGGATCATATAATCTTGTTGGATCTGGTGTTCCTGGATCAGGTGGAGGATCATCAGTTAATTCAAATGGTTCAGGATTTACTAATCTTAGTACATGGGAAGCAGCAGAATATGACAATGGTGTTCCTGATTATACTGAAATATATAGAACTGGACGCTATAAAGTACACACAGCAGATCAAAGAAATGGTTGGAATTATGCTAGAGTAGTACATACTGTTGCAGGATCTGATAGAGAAACAAATTATGTAGAATGGGTTAATGATCCTGATGCAAATGCGCTAAGCATTAGCGGATTAACACTCAAGCCTTTTGAGGATGATAATTTATTTCATTTAAGTGGTGTTAAGTATTTTACTCAGCCAAGCGGAAGTATAGAAGTTAGAGTAAGTAATCTATATCGAAATGTTTACTCAGATAGTAATTCTGCACTTTCTTTTGCTAACTTATCTAATGCAACAGGTATTAAGTTGATACAAGCCGGCTCAGGTTTAGCGTCAACAAAGACAACAAGTGCTGCAATTGCTTCCTTACAAAATTTAGCAACCAGCGCAGACTCTGAACAACAGTCATGTGATGTGACAGGATCAATAAGATTTAGTTTGACAGGATCTTTAAGTGGTTCTTACGCAAATTATACCAGACATTCAGCTACTGGATCTTTAGTCTTTGATCACCCCCTAAAGACAAATCTAGATACTCACAGTACATTGATAATGACGTCATCAGTTTTATTAGTATACTCATCTAGTGATTCATCTAATGTAAATACAACAGAAAATTTTACAGGAGAAGCATTCAGAATACAAAATTCAACATATGGTTCACAAGCAAATGTTACATCAACAACTTATAATTGGTCATCTACAGGATCAATAAATGATTCGAATCTTTCTGGTTACTACGATGGATTATTATTATTTGATAAAAAGCTTATAAGTCCACTTGATGCAGGTAAATCAGGAGATTTTAGAAATTACTCAGATGGCGGTGTATTTGATGGACCAAGTAGTAATGTTAATTACAGCTCTTTGAATCAGACAACAAGAACTTATCTTAGAGGTTTTTTAAATAATACTACTAACGATCTAGGTAGAATAACTATTGTACTATATGGTGATGCGACAATTATTGGTAAATCTTCGTCATTAGGTAGTAATAAAAATATATACGTTGAGATGAAGCTCCCTGGAAAATCTGGATGGCTTGATTTAGGTACTGGGACACCAGGTGCAGGTAATGTATCAGATGGAGATGGATGTAGATATGGTGATGGAGATGCATCAATTGACTTATCTGGCGCAACAAATGTTTGTACATTTAATGGTGTAACTGTAGATGGTACAGTATCAGGAGCAGAATACTTTGTAATAAAGTTATCAGCGCATAAAAACTGGACGGGATATATTAGTCAAATTTCAGTGACGTGGAGCGGCTAATGGCAGGAAAAAGTAATACGTCAGCAACATATTTTGCACAGAAAAAACTTCTAGGTAAAGCAAATACATCAATACTTAAAACTGATGGTGAAGAATTAATCGGTTCAAATATTCAGGCTGCATCTTCGCAGATATTTGGACAGACACTTCCTGACAATCCTGCGCAAACTCTTTATCTTTTGCAAAGTGCTTCCAACGGTGGGCCTGCAACAGTTGAATATATACATTTTGCATTAAATGTATTAACAGGAACTACTTATAATGCATCAGATTCAGGATTGGGCGCAGGATCTGATTCTGGAGAGTCTAGTCAGAGTTCAGGACCTCATACTTATAAATTTACCTTTAGATCAGATTACGAATCAAATTCTAGTAATTCCAAAAAAGGAAATGGCGATTTCAATGATGGGAAAATAGTTCATGAAACTTTAGGTAAAGTTCAGTTAATCCCACCTTTCTTTTCTCAAACAGCACCAAATCCGTATATTATTGAAATATACAGAGACAATGGATCTGGCGGAATAGGCACAAAAATAGATTTAACTGATAATATCGACTGGAATGTAGATTTCTATAACGGTATCCTGTTTTTACAAGATTATGATGCATCAAAAATTCCAGCACATGCAAAAGCGTTTGCTTATGTAGGTGATTTTGCTGACAAAGGCTTTTATGAACAAGGTCTGTCAGGATCATTGACACATTTGACAGATGGATCTTCATATCTCGCTGCAGGTAGTAATATAACAATAACTACCGGTTCCACAGGACAGGTCACAATTGCTTCATCAGGCGGGGGAGGTGCAGTATCAGCAGTTGCAAATGGATCAGATAATAGAATTGCAACTTTTTCATCATCAGATGCACTTAACGGTGAGTCAAATCTTAATTTTGATGGAAGTGTTTTAGCAGTAACTGGAACGCTAGGTGTATACGCAAATATATCAAGTAATTATGCAACAATAATCGATAACGATCAAAGTTCAAATGGACATGGTCTTAAAGTTACAAGTGACGGAACTGGGGCCGGAACAAATTTATTTGATGTTGAGTCTGCTTCAACAACAGTTTTTAGAGTTAGAGGTGATGGAAGAGTAGGAATAGGAAAGGTTTCTTCTTTGCCTAGTGCAGTATTAACAGTTTCAAGTAGTAATGATGATGGTGATATTGCTATTGCACATAAAATTCAACATATAGGTGATTCTGATACTTTCATTGGATTTGATGACGATGAGATAGATATCCAGGTCGGTGGCCGACAGATGATAAAGCTGTCTGAATCTGGAACCGACAAGATTATTCTTAATAACGGTCAGTTAGATATTGACCTTCAGGTCAAAAGTAACGGAAGCGCAAATGTATTTAGAACAGATGCAGCAAATGACAGTGTTTACTTTGGTGGAAATGCCGGATCGGGTAATGATAATAACTTTTGGGTATCTGGGTCAATTGGCTCAAAAGGTACTACCACAAGAGGAACAGCAGTCTTCGGTGGTGACGCTGTTGTTTCTGGTTCTTTAATCACTGATAACTTATCAGGTTCTTTAACTAAATTAAGCGATGGAACTAGTTACATATTAGCAGGAAATAGTATTAGTATAACGTCCCAGTCAAATGGTTCTATATTAATATCAGCACCAAATTCAATTTTTAACGAATATATAGGGGAGGCAGATGGATCTAATACTAGATTTACCCTTGACAAAACACCGACGGCTAATAAAAATGTTTCCGTCT
>Ga0080013_1002226_pt1 | contig 23330 bp, 11 predicted proteins | sample ETNvirenome_6_85_FD_69236 | JGI IMG/M metagenome (GOLD analysis project Ga0080013, IMG submission 69236) | Marine viral communities from the Pacific Ocean - ETNP_6_85 (SPADES assembly) (version 2) | ecosystem: Environmental > Aquatic > Marine > Oceanic | place: Pacific Ocean | collected 2013-06-19
ATGAAAGTAAAATCCTACGAGTTACCAAGTCAAGTTATGGCACATTCGGCTGGTGTCCACAGCAATACTACATTGAGAAGTTCTTAGGTATGCGTGGAGAGACAGTGGACCACCACATACGGGGGCTAAATGTCCACGACATGATGGAGTGGTTTTGGGATAACTTCACCGAGGAACAAGAAAAATCAGTGTTAAAGTTAATTGATGAAGGTGATTTACTTGAGGCTGAAAAATTGTTTAATAGTGCGATACCCCAACCTCCCGAACCATATGAGTTCGGTGAGGATGAACAAATAGCGCAGTGGATGAAGTGGCAGTTCCATCGCTTAGTACTCACTAACGGTAATCAGTGGCGACCTGTCGCTATCGAAGCGAACATACAAGCCACACGCTTTGTCGAAGTAGATGGCGTACACATTCCTATTCACATGAACGGTTTTATTGACGGACTGTTCGCTGACGATGGCGGCTTCGCTCTCATGGAGTTGAAGACTGGTAAGTACAACAAGAACAAACCCGCCTCTATGCGTAAAGAAATGCAGTTTTACAAAATGATGCTTGAACATAGCCCTCATCACGAGTTTCTCCCTATCACCCATTGGGGATGGGAGTTTCCGGGTGGAGGTATCAATGGCGGCGACGGCCCTACTGTCTTCTATGAAGACACGAAGAAGGGCGGTAGGTATGCGGCCAAGAGTATCGAAAAAGGTTTAGTGCGCCTACTTGAAGCACACATGAACATGGAGTTTCCACCCACACCGTATTTAGGTAGGCTGATAGAAGGTTTGCCTTTAGAGGAACAAAAACTGAAATGCAATTGGTGTAGTTTCAAAGACCACTGCGAGTTTTGGGATATGGACACATATTTGGATAATACAAATGAAGAAAAAATAAATGAGGATGAAAAAAATGATTGAAATAATTATGCTGATAGAAAGAATATTGAATGAAAAGGTGGGCGACTTCAACTATGTTGTTAAGGTACGCAAGTCAACTGGTGCTGGTCGCAAGAAGTTTTTGCGAAACACCATGCGACAGACGACACTTGATGAGTTCGCTGAAATAGATGGCGAACCTCAATACAGACACCCGAAGACAATTACTTACACCATCCATCCATCACAGATAAAGGCTGATAACCTCAATTCTTTATTGGATGCTTTGATAAAAGACCTTGATATTTACCTACACGAACATCGGTGATAAAGTGGCATTCTTACCCATTGACTTCCCTCGTGAAGTCCTTGAACTACCGAGTAGCGGTGAGCGTGGTTGGCGAAGACTCGTCAAGAACGCCTCCGAGTTAGAACGCTACTGGTCGGGTAAGAACGGGAGTGGTAATGTTTACTTCACTGCTTATGGTTACAATGAAACCCAAGCACCGAAGCACCACAGGGTGGACTACAATACACCTAAAATACACCACTTCGTACTGGACTTCGATTGTAAAGACTTTAAGGATAAAGGTAGAGACTTACCGTTTGAAATACCACACAGTGAGGTAAGGAAACTACATCGTTTGTTGATGGATAAAGACATACTACACTACATTTGGTTTAGTGGCGGTGGATTTCATGTTTGGGTTCCGCTTAATGAAACAATAGAACCGAAGAATGGTGCAGAACTTTCACGCATAAAGCACTCCGGTAAAATCCTCATCAATCAATGGGAGAAGAAACTGGGTGGCTTGAGGTGTAATGACCCTGCGGTTGCATTCGATACGAGTGGTATGATACGCATACCCAATTCTTACAATGCCAAGCGTGAGGTTTGGACTACACCCTTGAGTAGTGAAGACATCCTCAATCTATCGTATGACGACTTGATGGATAAAGGTCAAGAGCCACATAACGGTTACATCCAATTAGGAAATATACCTGTTAAATTAAACATAGTCAAAAGTAAATTACTGACAATGGGGCATATCAAGACGGTGGATATACCGACTGTATCACTTGATGATTTACATATGCTACCCTGTCTATCACAGGCCGCTATGGGTGGCGGCAATCCTACTCACAGGGCAAGGTTTCACCTCGCCTCATACTTGGCTGACCGCCTTCGCATGTTTTTCCCTGCTTGGCGAGTCGGACAAAAAGAAAAAGAAGAACATGTTGGTATGATTTCAAGAATCATTTCGGGTCAAGGATGGGTGGATTATCGAAAGGAAAAGACAGAAGAACAAGTTCGCAGTATAGTGATGGCGGGTTATCCACACGCTTCATGTGCTACACTTTACCAAGAAGGATTCTGTATGGGTAAATGTAAATACTACGATGGAACCGGCGATATGGAGTGATATTATGAGTAACATATTTGACGCATACGACGATAAAATTAAGCCTAAAAAGAGAAGGAATATCAATACTATCAATAGAATTATCAAACTACTTGAAGAGGGTAATAAAAATACACGAGAGATACATGCTCATCTCCATGAAACTTGGCCTCGGTGGTGTCCTAATATGCGGCGGTTATCTAATTTATTAGCCAAGAGTCGTGAGTTTGTCGAAACAGGTAAAGAAAAGGCTCAATCAAACCTATCCGGTACTTACAATTTATCAATTTGGGGGTTGGCGAATGAAGCCGGACTTGATAATTGATAGTAATGAAAGAGGCTCACTATGTGAGTCCATAGAGCGTAGAGCCAAGAGAGCAGGGCTGACTGTTATACGGCAAACGCTGGTAGTGGGTGATTACCAACTTGGCGGTGCTTTAGTTGAGGCTAAAAGTATTCCCGACCTCTTTCAATCATCACACTCCGGCCACCTATGGCGGCAACTCGATAACATGGATGCGAACTTTGAGCGTTTCTTTCTTGTCATTCACGGCTCTATTGAAAAGTATGTTACTATGGCTAAACGCAACGGTAAGAAAGTAAACTACTCTAAAGTTCAAAGTGAATTAACTGGTACTATCGCCCGGATAATGAGCGACTTTGAATGCCAAGTATTCTTTACTCCCGACTTAAGTAGTGCGGCTCAATTCATAGTGAAACTACATGACAAGTTGCATAAGCCAGCGAGTAAGCATGGGGCGCAATCAATACGCAGGGTGGCAAGCAACGACCTACGCTTGGACATGATAATGACTGTTCCGGGCGTTGGGCGTGAAGTAGCGGAACGCCTCTTAGAATCATGCGGTAGCATAGAAGAGATGTGCTTTCCCGAATCGCTTAAGCAAATCAAAGGCTTGGGTGAAGTAAGAAGAAAATTACTTATTAAAATACTTACAAATGAAGAACCCGTTAAACAAGAAAGAAAAGTGAAACGGTGAAAATGATATATAAACAATAAAAGAAATGGAGAATGAATACTATGACTCAAATATCAAATTACAAAGCAGTAAAAAAGTTCCCCGTTCTTGAGGGGTATCTACACCACTTTTCGCAAACCTCGATGATGAATGAGATTCCGGGTTTGTTGTCTTTCTTCTTTATTCAAGGACAGGTAGCCCTGCCCTTCATTCGTATTCCTACTGGTGATTCTCACCTTGACCCTCGTGTACATGTATTTTGGATTCAACCCTCTCGTACTGGTAAGTCCATAGCATGGAACTTTATTAGTGATATTATGGAAAAAATCGAAGTACCGTATGACGCATTCGCTTCGGGTACAGATGCGGGTTTAATCGGGTCAACCAATGCAGTGCTTGACGACCATCAAAAACCAACAGGTGAGTATGAAACTGTTCCCGGTTTACTCGCAGGTCGCAAGGCTATCAACTTTGATGAAGGTTCGATTCTACTCACTCCAAATAAACACAGTCAAGAAACAGTATTGTATCTACAAACGGCGTGTAACGCAGTAGGTAGCAACAGCAATGTACTGGTAAAGCACATGAAGGGGAATAAAATTGAGTGTGATTCTTTAGTGTCTCTTTGGATTACTACCTATCCACCGAAGGGTGTTAAGGACTATGTATTAACAAAGGGTATTTTTCAGCGTGTCCTACTTTACTGGGCGCATTGGGACATGGGTATGCGACAAGAAGTAAGTACTACTCGTCTTGGAACTTTTTGGCAGAAGCCCGAAGAAAACGATTTGTCTAAGGATGATATTTGCGATTATTTCAAAGACACTGAAAAACGCATCCGTGACCGCTTACTCAACATGAGCGAAGTAACATTCACACAGTGGGGTGAAATGACTGATGATGAGCGAGAAGAAATCGTACAGCGGCACATGTGGGATATGTTCAAACCGAGTTTGAATTACACTACTGCGTTGTATCAAGCATCCGAAGACATCTACGGCTTACTGATGGACATGAACCCATCCATGTCGGAGATTGTAGCATCATTTACGCCGGGTATTGAGAATTACCTCGGTATCATATCACTTCACATGGCACTGCTTGATGAGTCATGGGAGATTAACGATGAGCATGTAGATATGGCTCACGAGATACTGATTGACTTGTTTCAAAACCTCATCTCTTGGCTTGAGGATTCTGTTGAAATTGGTGGTAATAAAGCCAAAGAAGGTAAAGTCCTTGCTAACATGCAGAAAGCCTACGATGATTGCGCAGGTTATGAAATTGAAGGCCACGGCGACGGTTGGCGCAGACAGTCAGCCGTATGGAATACTTACATGAGTGATACGGGTGTAAGTAAAAGTACAGCCCAAAGACACTTTAAAGACTACAGTAGTAAGGTGTTTGTAAACCGTAAACAAGGTAAGCGGGTTTACTACAGACATAAGGCGGCTAAAAAATGAGCGACATAATGGCATTAGATATTGAAACAGGTAACTACTCGTGGGAAATCGGAGGGTGGGATAAGACCGCCTCCTTTGAGCCTACAGTGGTCGCTACATGGAACGGCAACGATGGGACAGTGTATTGCAACAAATCACTTGACATTGATGCCACAGTGAAAGAACTTCACCCTCGTACACTGGGCGAGGACTTAGCAAAGCATGTTGCTGGCGGTGGCGTTGTCATCGGTCATAACATCAAAGGATTCGATTTACCTGTACTGCGTGATGCACTCGATTGCTGGACAGCCGGTGATATACTCGGTAAAGCCGATGCGGTCATTGACACGAAGCACTTGGTACAGAAGGCGGCAACAGCCGTTGGTAAGGTATCTACAACACTGGGAATGCTAACAAAGACCACTTTAGAGGACAATAAACTTATGAACAGTGAGGATGCCCCCTTAGCATGGAGAGCAGGTAAGTTCGATGAGGTAGCAAAATACTGCCTTAGCGATGCTCAATTAACTTTCGACTTGTATCAATTTGGAAAGAGTGAAGGCTATATCAAATCAAGACAATTAGATACAGGCGAAGTAGTAAAAATAGAAGTGGAATGGTAGATATGACGGAGATTGAAAGTACGAAAAGTAAAGCACAGATACATAACATACGGGCGGCAAAGACGGTAGCAGATACCGTCAAATCAACGCTTGGCCCTATGGGAATGGACAAACTGATGGTTGATGGCGGAGGTGGTGTTATCGTTACAAACGATGGTGCTACTATCCTGCGTGAACTTGATGTATCACACCCCGGTGGCAAAATGATTGTTGAAGTAGCGAAGACCCAAGAAAACCTGTGCTATGACGGTACAACAAGCACTGTCATTCTTGCAGGTCAACTGCTCGGTAACAGTGAAATGTTATTTGAGAAGGGATTACACCCGAATGTGATTTGCCGTGGTTATCACGAAGCATCTCAAATGGCGGTAGAGCATCTACAGCGTCATGTTTCACTTACAAGTGATAAGCGTGATGTATTGGTATCAGTCGCTAAAACTGCTATCACAGGTAAAGCACTTGAGAACTCTCTTGATGCTGTCGCTGAACTATGCGTATCAGCAGTTGAGAAAGCCGGTGATGCTGAAAGTGTCAAGGTTGTATCGTTTCCCGGTGGCTCACTTGATGACTCTTACCTCTACGAAGGTTCGATTGTAAACAAGGACTATGTGCTTGAAGGTGATGATGCTTACTCTAATGTAGTGTTGTTGAACACTGGTCTTGAAAACGAGAAGAGTGAAGAGAATGTACAAGTGCAGTTGGATGCTCAATCGTTTCAATCATACAAATCATCGGGTAAGGCAAACCTCATCTCAACGGCTAAATTACTTGTGAAAGTATTACCGAAGGGTGGACTCGTCTTTGCTCGTGATGCGGTCAACGACCATGTATGCGCCCATCTCAAGAAGCATAACATCATGGTTGCTCGCAGGGTTCCCGAATCAACACTACGCTCATTGAGTAAGGTGATAGGGGCGACTGTTTACCAAACTCCCGAAGAAGTAGAAGAGGCGACAGAATGCACCGTTGAGCGTCAAAAGCATAATGATGTATGGTATCTCTTCGTTCAAGGTAATGTCAAGAGCGATGAGGCAACACTCGTGCTAAGGGGTGCTACATCCCACACGCTTGAAGAAGTTGAGCGTGGATTTGATGACGCACTCGGTGTAGTTTCTTTAGTGTTAAAGAACGGACACTTTGTTGTTGGCGGTGGAAACGCATACGCTCGTATGTCGGCACATCTACGCCAACATGCGGCACAGATAGGTGGTAGAGCGCAGATGGCGATTGAAGCCTTTGCAGACGCATTAGAGTGCATCCCTGCTACCATTGCCGAGAATGCAGGACATGACCCCCTCGACACTATCCTTGCTATACGACACGAAATCCTACAAGGCAACCGTGAGATTGGCCCCGATGTACACAACGGGGGTGTATGTAACATGATGGAACTTGGTGTTTACGAACCTACTGAATTGGTTCGCCAAGCAGTGCTAAGTGCCAGCGAAGTAACCAATTCAATACTGCGTATTGATGATATAATAGCACGAAGGCCAGCCCAATGACGATAACATTTATTTGCGTATTTTGCGATGAGAGGGTCACAGGGCTTGTTGATGGCGATTTTTGCGAGGAATGTTACGATGGGGCGACTGTTAGAAAAACTGAAAGTAAAGTGTAGGTCGTGCGCCCATTGGCACATAGCACGACGCATATCGGCTCGTTATCTCGATGATGACCGTGAGCGTTTCTTACTACTACAATGTCGGCAATGCGGGCATTATTGGCAAGACACCGCAATTAAGAAAAATAACAGTGAAAGTAGTTGAAAATAATTTTTCTTCTTCTATTTTGAATCGGCCTATTCACACTAAGCGAACAAAGGTTGGGTTGCTCGCATGGCTTACTGTACAGACGAACTTAGCGTAGCCTCCATCGCTGTCGGCGGTATCACCGATGGCAGAAGTCGTTGAGTTGGTAAGAGCGAATGTTCCGGTGTTTGACCCATGAGTGTTCTTTATCTCGATGACATAACCCGCAGGGAACGCCCCACTGGTAGTTACAGCGAATGTACCACCCGGTGTAAGCACGAGGATGTTGGCATCAGTTGATGTAAGGTCAATACTGGTAGCAGTGCTTGTAAGCACACGGTCGAACACTGAACGAGTATAACGGGCGGCGTGAGTGCCACTGTAATACAATACATCCTTATCGTTGTCTCCGGCAGTGGTACTGGCTACTTGCGCCCCGAATGATTGCCACATTGCACCAAAGCGTGATGCACTGAAACCGCCAACTTCGGCGGCATGGAAATTGTCAAGTTCGGTATGCGAATCAACTTCGGCAGTAGCGGCAATATCGCCGGTAGTAACGGGTGAGAAGTACATAGGTGATGGTCGGATGAATACACGCTTGTCATTCACTTCTGTGATTGCCAACTTGAGGTCATCGCCCCCACTCGCATACACGACACGGAGAACGGCTAAAACAAGTGTTTGAGTATTCGCCAACGCACTACTACCTGTTGCAGTGGGTGTATTGAGGAAAGAAGTCGAACAAGCAGGGTAAGCGTTTGCACCAACGGTAGTAGCCGTTCCTAATTCCCAATAAATATGTTTTACAGTAGAAGTATCGTCAGCGCAAGCATAGACAACTACGAGTGCTTCTTTGCCACTGGTAAGGGCGGAGTGTGAACCTGCGGCACTTGCACTGCTGGTATTCAGTGTGTAAGTTGTTGTTGCACCTACACCACCTGCAAACTGATACATTACTCCATCAAGAACAACATATCCTCCTTTTACAGTGAAAGTAGTTCCACTTGCATAATTGACAGCACCGGGTAAATTAGCGGGAGTATTCCTATCGCTTTCACCTACGGAGGTGTCGTCATACATGATGATGCCATTACCATGAATACCCTCAACCATGTTGGTAAGGGTAGGTGAAAGAATATGGTCGCCGTCGCCTAAACCATCTACATTCGTCGCTGTTGTTACTGTCAAGTTATGATTCGTATGCCCCGATATTGGATTTCCTGCCATGTCATGCCACCTCTATTAAAATTTCAATGTTAATTTCATTCCCCGATGTCTTAAGAATCGGTTTAGTTGTATAGCGAGCGATAGGTGTAAAGTCCGAAGTACTTCTGTTTTGTATATACACTTCACGGATGCTATCAGTGAATACATCATCAACACTCATTGATGCTTCAACAAGGAGAGCAGTGTCGTCAATAATCGTTACTGTTGGCGTGAGAACGATAGCAGGGCGACCTGCCGCACCATCCTCCGCAGTAGCCGGTGTTCCGTCGAAACCCACCACTACTTCGTTGATAGTATCAGCGATGGTTTGTAGAAGCAAACGGCGTATGTGATTTGATACAGGCATGTCAATATCTCCTAATCTCGGTCTTATTCGCACCTATTGGCGACCCTGTGCCACCAATTTTGCCTCTTGTCTTCGTGCCTTTAACCCCTCCGATTAAAAAGGCGGTGGTATGTACGCCACGCTCGGTTACTTGAGAAGTGATACGCAACTCTATTTTACCAAACATTGACAAGTTTTCTTCGACAATTTGCACATAAGTAAGCGGTGCTTCTCCACTGGAAACGGAGGTTGCACCCTCGCTGATTCCTTGTAGCACACCCTCTATACCCGATTCAATGTTCAGCATAGTGAGGTCTGTTGCACCTAAAATTGGCATGTGTTTTGCTTCTGTGATGACACGAGTTTCGCCGTCATATTCGATAGTCATACCCGGTCGCAGGTCAGTAATTTCGGGATGACCTTTACTACTGATAGAACCTGCCGACAAGGTATTACCTCGTAGGATTTGACGGCCTATACTCTTCGCCTTTCTACTTGAGCGCACCGTCATATCTACAACAGGTGCAGGTGCTTCTCTTATCTCACCATTGACTCCGCTTTGCCTCTCGGTATCATCAACAGTTACAATCACTAAATCATTCAAAGACCTCGGTTTACCCTGCACAGTAACACGATTAGGTGTGTTATCTACAGGGTCTTTTTGTTTTGACCCACTGCGTAAAGTAGCATCAACAACACGAGTCGCTTCACTGAATGTTATAGGAACATACAGCATATTACCGAAGCGGTCCATCAAAACCATGCGACTGTCATGACGACCTATATATCGAAGGGCTGTCATCAAGTTCACATTTGTAAAGTCTTCACCGAGGAAACGATTAGAGTGTAGTCTTCGACCGTTGTTATCATTTGTTGAAGTAATATTACGCCCAATATTGAAACTATTCAAACCTCCTAATGTGGCTTGCTGGCCTAATCGAATAGCCATATCAGTAGTACGCAAACCGACATCAATCGGCTGGCCTAAATTAACTTCACGCTCAAAGAAACCGAGGTCGCTCATTGTTTTACCTTTCATGTTTTTCAAGTTCATCAGTATGCCAACAGAACTGGATTCAAGCGTTGATATGGATAAGCGTTGGGCGGGATTATCGGCGTTGTAAACAAGCATCGGTTTGTTGGTTGAACTCAATATATTATCACCTAAAAAGGGTACTGCGGTGCTTGAATGTCCCGCAGTTTCTTTATGTGTGATTTGAATTGACGACTCACCCTCAACGATTTGATAGCGGGTTTCGGGCATGACTTGGAAAGTAGATGAGTTATTATTTTCAATGGTAACTTTCGCCTGTACGCCTGTACTCGTGTCCACCTTTGCATGATGAACGGCGTTGTCAACAAACACCGGCTTACGCACATGGTCCATTACTGCGGGCATGTCGGTATTGAACCGGCCAACAACTGTATTCTTAATGACCGTCATGCACCATCACCACTATGGTCTGTTGAGTTGTAGGACACATCTCCTTTATGTCCCTTCGGATGTAAGGATTGGGAGAAGCGTGGTTGTACCGTGTAGTCCTTTCGTAGAACGCTTTCATCGCCCTCCACGGATGTGCGACGGCGTGATGCGTCGGAACGGTAATGTTGCAAAGTATTTTCACTGATAATTACACGAGTAACTTCATTGTCAATTTTACTGCTGTCAAAGTCGCTGTCGCCTGTTCCAATAATTTTCGGTCCCTTACTCATAGGCACAGTGTCGCTCGCACTGATGTCCATAAGGTAAGCGGGTGCGTAAGGTGGGTTAGTATCGGGACTGGTTGAGCGCATGTATATACCGCCACCTGTCGCTCTACCATTGTCAACATTATACAGATACAAACCGTACTTACCACCAGCGGTAGCACCGAAGTAATTACTACCATATTGCGGGGCTGATGAGTGTAAGTTGAGGTTGGAACGGAACATCTCAATGTGTTGTTTATCCATCAAGCGAACAGGGCGCATCATGTATGTGATTGTTTTATCAACGGTATTCGCTCGCTTACCAGCACTGGTGAATGCGCTTGTAACATACGGGTTACTACCCATTGCTGTAGGTGGTGCGAAACTCAATGTTGTATTTGCATTGGTGGCAGTAGTGTCATGACTTAAAGTAAAACAAGTCGCATTATTGATAGCGGCGATAGTTGCACTTGCGTGAATACCTGTTCCCGCTACAGTCATACCTACGACTAATTTTGCAGTTGAGTCCATAGTAACATGTCGGACACTGGTAGAAGAACCATCGGACAAACCGGATGTGTGGTTTGTATCACATGTAGCATCAGTGAAACCGCCCCAATTACTGTCATCAATTGGTGAAAGGTAGTTACGGGTTTCAGCAAGGTAAGAACCACCAAGCGGGTTGAAGTTTGAGGTGTGGCTCATACGCACTGCACCACCTTGAGGTTGACCTCCAAAGTTGAGTTCAGTAAGGTCGTAGTTACCGATTGTTTGCGAAGCAGTAGTGAAGCCCCCTTGCAATACAACACGCTGTCCTACATTGCGGTCAGTGTGTAGGCTATGCGCCTCGGTGTTGATGATGATTTGATTAGTGTCAACACCTTGTAGATTCTCGGTGTCAAGACCAATACGAGGACTACTGCGGCTTACTGCATCCTTATGCGGTGAATCACCGACGATGTTTTCCATGCGGTCGCTTACTACTGCTTCGGGCTTGAGTAGTCCGTCTTCTGCAATCTCCAAGCGTGAACTGATACCACGAGGCACTTCATCGGCTTGCAGTGTATCGTTTCTTGCACGAATAAATCCATCATTGAGGATTGGTTCGGCGGTGTGATGAGAGAGGACAAGTCCTGTTGTATGAATAGGTTCACTCAATGCGGTTAAGACATCCTCGTTGAATTGAGTTGGGTATCGAATACCTCGACCATTACCCATGTCGCCTACACGCTGTGCGTTTGATGGCATGAATACATCAACCAAAGTGGTGAGTGAATTATTATTATCGTTATTTAAACGGCCACCGAAACGAGGCACTGTTGATGTTGGAGTAAAAGTAAGTGTTTGGCTTGACTTCGACCCGCCTGTAGTAGAAGCGGATAATTCAAAATGGGTGCTATCGGTAATTGAAAGAATCACCGCACCCGCAGGAATACCGCTACCACTTACCCCCATTCCTACTGCGAGTAAACTGGTGGCTGTATGTGTGATTGTAGGGTCATTATTGTAAGTACCACCACCCACTGTAAATGCGGCGGCTACAAGTGTGCTACCTGCGCTGTTGATAAGACCCTTCAAGTTGACAAGACTATTGCCGTTGTTATACAGTCGCTCATACGGTGTACGGTTGTTTCGTCGGTCGTATTCGTATGCGTCGCCCGCATCCCATGATGGGCGAATACCGAATGACCGAACAGGGAACCGGCGAACATCCTCACCACGAGTATTACCCCACCAGTCAACGAGGTAGTATTTTACCGCATTTTCAATCGAATCTAAGCCCTTACCATCACCATCTCCCCACCAGTCTCGCAAGACAGTAGAACTGTTGCGTAGGGTGCGTACAGGGCAACCGAATGGGCGGGTGAAGCGAACACCGTCGCTGTATCGAACCTGCCACTCCGGTTTGTCAATACCGAGCATACCGGAGAAGTTGGTTTGGCGTTCCATGATACCGGTGTAGGTATTAGGGAAAGTGGATGTTGAACTACCGCTACCACCAGCGTATGTTGAAGTTTGAGTTTCAGTTTGCACTAATGGGCCGTGAGTGTAACCAACACTGGCATTGGTGGCTGTTACTGCTGTTTCACGCAATGCTCGCAATCCATACATGGACCACTGCGGCTTGTTGTATGGTTGGCGTAGGCCGAAGCGATAACCGAATGGGCGTGGGCGTGTAGGGTTACTGATACCATCGTATGATGATTTACTGATACCGCTACTTACAGCATACGAACCATCATCATCAGCATCCGACCAAATAGGGCCATCGAAGCCGTAGTCTCGTGGATAGTCCCATGTGGATGATACATAGGAGTAGCCATCAAGACGGCTTACCAATGGTCCACCACGGCTACCACTCGGCCAAAAGTGATTGAGCATACTCTTGGTGGCTGTATCGGTGCTGTCCGACTGTCCACCCTGCATAAGCCCTGTTCCGATAGTAGTATCAATTGTTTGAGCAGTTTGAGATGTTCCGTCAGCACCAGTGTAAATGATAGAACCTACAGCAATTTGAGGTGGTAGTGTATCAAACACTACAACAGTAGTATCTCCTTCTGTAACAGCACCGTTTACTTGATACATACGCCCATCAACAAATATGTAATCTTCATCTCCGATAGGCTCACCGCCGTTTGTTGTAATTGTATTACCTGTATGAGATACAACTTGACGAGTATGCGAACCATCAGCGGCAAGGTCAGCGGTTTTGTAGTAGCGCAGTGAATGATTTCCGCTTGCCATAGTAGTCAATGGGGTTCCGATAACATTGACACATCCTGTTAATGTTGTACCGCCAGCACCACCGCCTGTGTAGGTAAAAGTTTCTTCTTCGCTACCACTGTTGACATATACAGTGTTTGTTCCACTTGTAGGCCATCCAGCCATAATAGTCCCTGTTGCTGTAACAGTCGTGCTACTCACACTCGCTGATGTAGCAGTGTAGTATGTTGATTGCGCTTCGGTAGGCGGCATGGCTGTCTTCATACGCAAAGCAAACGGACCCATGCTGGCGTAATAAGTAGCATCGTGGTAGTGAACTGTTTCAAAGTGTTCCGGCATACTGTTGAGTGGTTTTTGATTGATGGCTCGGTCAGTCAAAGGATTCAACCATGTTCGACTCGCATCGCTATAGAAAGTATGAGGCCGACCGAGGTTTGGATGCCATAGACAAAGGAAAGCATCAGCCATGTGTAGGCTATTGGTATCACGACTACCTGCTAATGTTTGATTGATAGTTTGAGGGATAATACTTGTTTCACTGTCATTTAAAATTGTATTCGCTGGTCGGAAATCATACGCACGAGACAAGCGTATTTTTGTTCCCGCAGTTAAATTATCTGTGAAAGTAGCATTGGCTACGATAGTAAATTGTAGTGGTTTATTCATATTACTTGAATCGTAGCCACTGCGTTCAGTGTAAGAGTGTGTTCGTCGTGTTCCTGTAGCATCAGTGTATTCAAGCACCATACCATAGTAAGGTTGCTTAGGGAAACCACGAGCATCATCTACCTTAATCACAGTGCTTGATGTAAGGCTTACAAAAGAACACACAGGTGTAAGACTGATGTTCTCAAGTATCTCGGAATATAGGTCGGGATAGAAACTTGGATAACCCGCAAGAGTGATTTGCGAAGCAATCGAACCACTGCTTGCTCTTAAGAACTCATAGTAGTTGTCAAGACGATGCCAAGACAAATGATTGAAACGGTCAGCATCAGCGTTATCCGGGCCAACCTTGTGTACGATAGACCACCACGGAATATTGGTAGTAAATCCGGGTGTAGAATCAAGGAACATACTCGGATGATAAGGTAATGAGCGACGAACAAACGCAGGTGATTCAGTCGCTTGGACACCAAGCGGGTTATACAACATCAATGGTGGTATATTGGTGAAATGGCTACCGTGGTCGGGGTCGTGGTCTATCATCAATTCATTGACAAATACTTCACACCCTCTTACATCTGCCATTGTAGCGTTTGCTAATACAAGAGTGTAAGCACCGTATCTACTGTCGGGTTCACGAATACCAACAACTAATGCGACTTGTTGACTTGTTAATTCATTTACACTACCATCGGGTGTCGCTGTAGCACCACCGTTGGCATGATAACCAAGTAATTGCGAACTATGTAGGTTGGGCTGAATAATAATTTGATATGCCCCTACTTCGGCAGGGTCGGGGAAATGTTCTTTCAGTGTGTAAGTACCTGCGGCTTCAAGGACAATGGTGTGTCCACCCTTTGAGTTAGCAACACCGGCTTGACCTTCGGATGCAAGAACACCATATCCGTCGTTACGCAACTTGGTTTCAAACATCAGTGAGAAACCACCACCGTGAATATCACTTGGGCCGCTTGGTGTAGCGGTTAGTGAACCAAAGACCAACAATGGGTCATAGGTAGGGAATTGGTTGGGTGCGCTTGTAATCAAGTCATCCATATCGTAGGTTTCATCGAGAATAGCAAACTCATTTGATTGTAAAGTGGCCGAGCGACAGGCTCGATGTTTGTCGTATAATCCTTGATAGGCGGGGTGCGCCCAATGTCCGGGTAACATAGCCATTGTTGCGTTGACGAAGTGATGGCCCATACGAGGTATAGGCGCAGGGGTGAGTTGCGGTTTACTGTATATCGAATATCCTGTAGTCGCCTCTTCTCCCGTTACCGAGTAATTGACATAGTGCGTGTGAGCCATATCGGGGCTATTACCACTCACTTCTGCATGGTCCCGAATACGGCGTGAACCATAGAATCGGGTGCTACCAGCGGGGATATAATACGATGGAACTACTTTCAGTGTTGTAATACTTTCAAGAACGAGTTTGTTGAATGCTTCATCACCCACGCAACCAGTGAATGTAGAACCGCTGATACCAGTAAAGGATGCTACACCACCTTCATCGGTAGTCGGGTTGTATAATCGAAGGAATCTGCGCTCTCCTACTCGTTCTTTGTTTCCAAAAGTTGAATCATAGACAGCCGAGTTTACACTTGTATTCACTGTTAAAGTAGTGCCACTAAAAGACACGCCTGTAAGTTCGTGATTAACAACACCAGCACTGTGTGAATAGATTACAGGGTGCTTATGGGTGTTCGTGTTACCCATTTTTGTTACATGGAAATACAAGGTGCGGTCATGTAGTTCATAGGCCGTTTCAAGAGGTGCGTTTCCTGTGGAACTTTGCCAGCCCGACATAGTGCTTTCGGGGTTATCAGTGCCTTGTTTGAGGTGTTCCCAGTTATGGTCGCTGTAAGTAGGGCCGAGGTTTGGACTAACAGAATCAGTGTTAAACAAATGTTCAGCAGTTAATTTTGTCATCATACCGCCAGTTCCCATAGTTTCTGTTTGATAGGCTTGGAGTCTATCGAAACCGGAACGGATAACCAAATTACCGGGGATTGAATCGGGGTTTGGTAAGCGGATTTTCATGTTTGGTTCAACACCGCTACCAGCGATTGCAGGGGCTAATCCCTGTGCTGAACGGTTTGATAGTTGAGTAAACGCTCTTATGATTGTTCCAAACGGAGAACCACCTTCTACTATGTGTTCTTGTCCTGTATCATCTATTACTGTAATACTTTCAAACTGAATTTCTTCATTTGGTATTTCAAGAATATTACGGAGTAAATCGGGGTGGCGGGCGGCTAATTGAGGATGGGATAATTCCTGCGCTTGGATAATCGGGAACATTGCACTGTTGGTAGATTCAAAGGTAAATCGGTTATTGCCGTACAGTTTTTCACCAGTGGTGTAAGCGTTGCCACCTGCTACACGAGTAACAAAGGGTACAGCACCTAATCCTCGTGCGTTTGGCGCAGGTAGGCTAAGGTTGCCACCATCCATTCGTTTCCAAACTACATGTTCAACACTGAAATTCTTAGCAGGTGTGCGTTGCGATAACTTGTAACCGTTGGTATCACCAAGCCAAAAGTCATCATTGGAGTAATCATAGTTATCAATTTCAGCATCACTGCTTGATAATTCAAGTTCTTTTGTAATATTGCGAGTAACATCTGTAACAACTTCAAGTTGTATTGAACCCGGACTTATATCAGTGTCAAAGAATAAATCACCGGTTTCGGCAAAACAGGGTTCAGCGTTGTATAATTTGTAGTCTTGGTCCACTGTTAATGCTGTGTGAAGGGTATAGGCAGAAGAAGGGACATCATCAGTAGGTGTAGCGGTTCCTGTAACAATTAACGCTTCAACATTTGGACCAGCGTTTGCGGGTGCAATATATCGTTCAGCATCGTGGAATCGCTCATCCCATCGTGTTGTACCAGCGAATGTGATAGCAGTAGCGGCGGCTACACCAGCACGAGTTTTCGATACAACAGAAAGCCAATCGCCAGTTGCTTTGATACCATCACGGTCAGTCTTGGCTACAAGTGCCAATTCACTTTCGTTACTGATAACAAGCATTGCTCGACTAAATACACCCTGTTGATGATGTAACTTTGGATTGAGGGTGAATATTGTATTGGTGTCTGTTGCTTCTAAAATATGTGGAGGTTTCGCACTCATTATGTCTTTAGTGCTTTCAGTATCAGTAAAATCATAAGCGGCGTACCATGCATTGTTTCCAGCCAAACCGATGTTCCAAGTGTAAGGAGTTGTAATAGCGACATCGTATGATACATTGGATGCCTCTTGTCCATTAACTCTCGGACTTGCTTCGGGGCTGTTATACATAGGATATGCGCTCGGTAAATGACCTAATGCGCTCACGCACGAGGCTGATGAACCATATGGAGTAAAGCCCATTTTAGGATGCCAAGCACCCTTTCCAGCGGCATAAAGGTTGGTAGTAAAAGTGAGCGTACCGTTTGTTACTGAACCTCCTGTTGTTGACGCTGATAATTCAAATCCAGTGCTACTGGTAATACTACGGACATAAGCACCTGTAGGAATACCTGTCCCACTCACCAACATACCGATTTTGAGTTTTGCAGTAGAATCCATCGCAATTGTAGGGTCGTTGTTGTAATCACAGGTAGCATCAGTAAATGAGGTCGTATCTACCTTGAGAGAGTTGAGGTAGGAATAACGCTCTCCCGCCCATCCTACGGCCCCTACAGGGCGTGTACGGTCAATAGCATCCACCAAGCCACCAAAGTGTGCTTGGGTCATGTGGCTACGAGGGGTTTCGTTTTCGTTGTTAAAGCGGTGAACACCGGCTTTAGCCCACACATACACATATTGAGGGGGGGCAATATCGAGTCGTGGCATAGCAGACGGGTCGCTATGACCCGGAACCGGGAATGTCAAAGTTGCCCCTTCACATTTATTATGCCATGTTGTTATGTCTTCTAAAACCGGTAAACCGCTTATTCGATTAGGTGCGAGATGGAATTTAATAGTGTAAGACCCGCTATCCTCAAAAACTTCTCGACTGTGATAACAAGCGAATGCTGATTTGGTAAACATTTCGGGGTTATTCACATCAGTAATAGCATAGTTTCTACCAGCCGACTCCGTTCTTAACCACCCACTCATTGGTATTTGTTCTAATTCTTCTTGAGTAGCACCACTGATAGTTGCGTTAATAAACACATCCGATGTAGCGACATACCCACTCCCTGTGAATGCTGTTCCGGCATAGATTTTTGCTTTTAAATCACCAGCAAGGTTATCATAACCACCAAAGGCCGTTTGTACCCAACCATATCGGTCTTGTCGCATGGCGTTACCCATAGATGGTAGGAATGTCCCACCCATCGCTTTGAGTGCGCCTTTACCGGGATTTTCGTTAATTGCTTGACCGATGATAGTCGCCAGTTCTTCGCCGTTTTGACAGCGTGTTCCATCTACTACAATATAATCAGTGTCAAAGTTAAGTGCGGTTTCGTTATTAGCACCTTCAAGAATAGTTTTACCCATTACACCCGATACACGGTATGCGGTAGCATTGACTTGATTACCCGCATCTAAAGCGTAACGGTAGTTGCTATTTGGATTTGGGGGGTTGAATGAAATTTGGTTGTCAAGCCATGAACCACCGGGGTGATACCCGCCATCCATGTGAAATGTCATATCCGCACTCATAGCAACGCCGTAATAAGAAATAGCACAGTGTTTGTAAGGATGACCTTTGTAGTAATCATCGGCAACTGCTGTACTTGAGATTTTACCCGATGTTGGGTTTGTAAACACTTCACCGAAGTGAGAACCGTGTTCGGGGCGTTGCATTAAATATCCAACATTAGGTATTCCTTGCGGTGGCGACCAGTTAAGCGTAGTGCGCCAATGATAACGATTTCTCCCTGCTTGATAAGCCGAGTTGGGCGGGCCATACAAATTATCACTGTTGGTAATTTCATTCGGTAAGAATTGACTATGCGGGACTTTACTCCAAGTGTTACCGGTAGTGACAACATATCCGGGGTGTGGTTCGACAGCCGCATTGGAGTTGTCGTCTTCGGTGAATGGGAATGCTTGACCCGGCCCATAGACAAGGTAAGTGGTTTTGTTTTCAATATAATTGAATGTTAAAGTACCGTTTGATACCGAGCCGCCGGTAGTAGAAGCCGACAACTCAAATGTAGTGGCGTTAGTGATAGAATCTACTGTAGCCCCATCGGGAATACCGGTTCCTGTTACTGTCATACCTACAATAAGTTGCGCTGTAGAATCCATTGTAATTGTTGGGTCATTATTGTAATCACAGGTAGCATCTACAATAGGCTGGCTGTCGTGATAGCGAGCAGTAGGATGAGCAAAGCGAAGCACCAACGGTACAGGCTGTTGGCGAACAATACCTGCGGCGTATCTCGCTCTTACATCACCTGCCGCCGCCGCATTCAGTAAAGTGAAGTTATCATCCAAGTTATCGTTTCGTAGGTCGGGTGATAGAATACTGTCTTTGTTCGACACTGGGCTGTTGATTGAACCTCGGTGTTGATTGAGTAGGGCTGTGCCGGGGAAAAAGGCGAGCAGTGCGTTACAGTCCACCATAGCGAATGACCCGCTAATTTCATTGGCGTTTTGAATACCTGCTGTTCCTGTAGGCCCGCCGGAATATGGGTGAGTGTAGAATGAAGAGTAATCGTTCTGTGTACCATCGTTAATATCGAGGGTAACACCAGTAAATCCACCGCCAAAGTAAAGCGGCACACTGTGGTCTATACTGTCTCTTGCACCACGGAAATAGATAAGCGGTTCACTATCAACGCTACCGTGAGAACGATAACCGCATATTGGCTCACGCAGAATACCGGATTTACGACGATTACGACCGGGTGGTGCTTTAGGGATATACGGGGCTGGTGCAAAACGAGTAAGAATAAAAGCATCACTTATATTTTGATAAAAATGACCTTTCCATGCCCCCTCTCCGTTACCATATGTAGATGTTAAAGAAGTATGAGATGCCGACCCCCTAATTGATTCTAAAAGGGCTACCCCTATACCGTTATCAGTGGGGTATCTAAATTCAAACCGTTCACCAAACGAACCTTCTTTAGCAAGACTGTTTATTGAATCCGCTTCTTGTCCAGCAGGTATTATAGCATACGCAATAGCATCATTTGTTGTAAGGAAAACATTACCGGAATGTGTGTATGATTCAAATAATAATATCGGGTTGTTTATACAAGGTAAAATGTGGTCGCCGGTAATAGATGTATAATTTTCACCTTTGAGGTTTTGTCGCCAAGAAGTAACTGGTACAGGGGTATTGGCTGAATCTACCAAAACAGGAGTAGCCGTGTTTGCATTAAAACCTCGCCCTTTACTTTGCACTTGAAGTACAGTATGAGGTAAATACCCCATATCTATACGACGGTTTGCATCAAGTTCAGCATCGCTATATGGCTTGTTGATTGTATCAGTAGATGTTAAAGCCCAACCAGTATTACTTTTATGGAGTGTGGTATATTCCCCGTATTCAAGGTGGGCGGCGTGGATGCCCCAGTCTTTATGTAATGAAGCCTCAAACATATTTGCGAGAGGCATTGTCATTCTTGACGGGTTATGCGCTCGTATTTTGATAGCAGTTGGATGCACACCCCAATCACCAAATGTTTTTCCATCAGCGGCAAGCATATCAGTACAGTCAAAATTAAGGGTAGTGCTTGGTTTCTCATGGTTAATCGCCGCCGCTGTAACAGCCGCCATCAATTCATCAGTAACAAGTGTAGTCCAGTTAATTCGGGGTGAAAGTAGTACACGCAATTGCACCTCATTAGTCGGATTTACTTTTGTAGTATCGGTTACTGTTCCGCTGTTTACAAAGTGAGAAGAAGTGAATGAGTCACCAGCCACACCATAGAAAACATGCGTTCCATCGTTATCGTTTTGAGTGCGATGAGTGTAAGAAACGGTATGTCCGACAATACCTTTTACTGTAGTACCTGTAAAGGTATCATTGATTTGAAGAAGACCATTTGTTTTCGGGAAACCGAGATAACCGAGAACATCGGGATGATTACCCATGACTGTATCACCATCTGTTCCAGTATCAAACGGTTCTTGTAAAACCACCGTTAATGTAGTTCCCGACCAAGTTACGCTTGCATCTATACCAATAGAAGGCGCAGGTACACCACGCCAACGATTACCACGGTACGATGCTTCTGTAAGGTCGCCAGTCGTATCAATACGACCAGTAACATCACCAAATCCAAGCATGTGATTACCGATGGTAAGCCCACCTTGTCCTACATCACGGTCATCAAAGTAAACGCATATTTCATTGTCAAGAGTGGGCGGTAAAGCAGTATTATCATTGCTAAAGTTATCACCCATTCTACGATAAATAAATCTCACACCGTATGTATTACCACGGTGGTCTTCAAATTGGAATCCGTAAAGTTGCCCGTTGCCTACACTTTCGACTTCGGATTCGGTTACATGGTTGGAGTAATCAGTAATTGGTGATGTATTTGCATCACCTGTAACAGTAGCCTCGGAGTAACGAATATCAAAAATTTCATTATCTCGCTCTCCAAGACCCCATACACCTGCATCGGGGGCGAAACCGGGAATACCAGCCGCTACTAAACCACCAAAGTTGATTCGACCGAATGCATGGTTTCCTGTTCTCAAACCCTCCACCAGTGTTTTTGATGGACTTTGAGATTCAAATGATTCATCGTTAATTGTATTAGCAATCATACCGCTACCATTGAATGCTGAAATACCTCTTTTTACATTCCGCCCTTGTTGGGTATTAGATGGATTATTACTTCTTACACCAAAGTCGCCATTACTTAGGAAATTATCATCAGCGTCTTCTTGCGTAACATATTCCCGTAATGTGGTAATTGGTGCAAAAGGTCTGCCGTGTTTGTTAATCGGCATAGGCGCAGGGTGCATGTTTTCACCACTTGTCTCATCGGGTTGACACCAAAAGTTTCGGAATCGGCCACCATGACCGATAAGGAATTGAGGTTTGTATTGAGATTGACCCTTACTGTTATCTAACCATGCACAGAAGTTTCGACCGCTTGCACCCGGAATAGTGGAGTGTATAATAATCGAAAAACCAGTATTACCATCAAGGTCTGCTACAACACGACCTAAGTGCGCTCGCATGTAACCCATGTGGCTACCACGGTCTTGAGTGTCAAAAGACTCATCTGTAAACCACCACGGTGCGGGGTCGAATATCGAACCTGTATCGGAGTTTTTAGCACCCGTAGTAAGAGCGTTCTTTGCACCACCTTGATTGATTAAGCGAACAATTTCTCGTGCGGCGGCTTCAATATCAGTAACACCTTCTTTTATTCCTACCTCACCACAGTCAATGGTAAGACGGCGCACGAAGTCCATTTTACTCCAATGGTCGAGATGTTGCAAACGGTCTTCTTCATGATTAGCGAGTGTCAGTGTTTGAGAGCGAATACCTTTCAAACATAGAAATGCGGAGATGGCTCGTGTACCATCGGGTGTGTCCATCATCGTACTGGCATCACGAAGAGTGTATGTATCGGGATTATTTATAATACGGGATTTCTTCAAAGCACCAGCAAGTGTCTGTGTAGCACCAAGTGATTTTCTTGATAAAGCGTGTAATCGGTCAGCCCAATATGGTGATGCAACGGCGGGTTGAAGACGAGGTAAGGTACTGTCTGCAATGGCGTATGAGTCGCTTGTCCCTTCATTCATAAAACCAGTATGAACATAATGTCCGTGGCCTTTACCCATGAAATACGAATTATTTGTCGTAGTGAATGTTAATGTTTGATTTGAATTGGTCGCCGTGGTGTCTTTATCGAGATATAACAAAGACTCGTTAGAAGCGATTTCAATAATTTTAGAACCGCTTGCTATGCCCGTTCCGCTTACAGTCATACCAACTGTGAACTTGTCTATATTGATAGCACTGTTTGGTCGTATAATCCTTACATTACCCCCAAATACATGAGTATCTGTTCCCGTAGCGGCATGGTCTGTATCACATCCTAAAGTAAACGAGTTTCCTACCAGTGCTAATTTTGTTTTACCTTGACCGGGTATAGCATAGGAGTCATGATTTAAGAAATTACTAATTGGATTTTCACCACCTGCATTTGTACCCATCACATCCTCGGAGGTGTTACCTGCAATGTTATGCACATACGCACTTTCAATAAACTTAGATTGTTGATTTCTACGCATGTATGGATTTTCAGTGGGGAATCCATTTGCTACATCTATTTGAGTGGTAAAGTAATGCGGCGCACCGCCGTTCTGTTGCACCAAGTATCGGTCAATATCTACAATACCTTCGGCGGTTACAACATGCCGACCAAATCCTATGTGTGGTGTAGCGGCACTGGATTGAACTTGCATATGTAAATCATGGAATGCAATGAACTCACGGTCATGTGCTACATCAAACATCAATACTCGTGCATGGCCTTGAGTAGCAAGGTAAGGGTCGAGATAAGCGACAGTTGGTGCTTGAGATGCTAATAGACCCATTGATTCGTAGTTTAGTTCAATGGTTTTGTTTACATGTTGAACAAAGTTGTTGGCGGTTTCAAGACATGAATCTCCAATTAAGAAGTTTTCAAGCGGTATAGAA
>Ga0080013_1002227_pt1 | contig 23325 bp, 38 predicted proteins | sample ETNvirenome_6_85_FD_69236 | JGI IMG/M metagenome (GOLD analysis project Ga0080013, IMG submission 69236) | Marine viral communities from the Pacific Ocean - ETNP_6_85 (SPADES assembly) (version 2) | ecosystem: Environmental > Aquatic > Marine > Oceanic | place: Pacific Ocean | collected 2013-06-19
TCCGCCTTATCGATGGTAATACCATCTGGCAAGACGGTCCCGTGGTACGCGCTATGGAAACCGGAAGCGTTCTGCTGCTGGATGAGATCGACCTCGCATCGCACGCCATCATGTGCCTGCAACCGGTGCTTGAGGGTAAGGGCGTATTTCTCAAGAAGGTCAATCGTTGGGTCACGCCCAAGGACGGTTTTACCATCATCGCCACCGCCAATACTAAGGGCAAGGGTAGTGATGACGGTCGATTCATCGGCACCAACGTACTGAATGAGGCATTTCTTGATCGCTTCCCGATCACCGTCGAGCAGCAGTACCCAACGCGCTCTATCGAGTCGAAGATTCTTAAAAAGAATTTCGAAAAACTCGCCATTGACGATGATGGGTTCGGGGATCACCTGATTCGCTGGGCAGAGTATATCCGTAAAGCGTTCGCAGAGGGGTCCGTGGATGAGATCATCTCCACGCGCCGCCTTGTGAACATCATCACCGCGTTCGCCATCTTCGGTGACCGCATGACCGCCATCGGTGCCGCTATCTCGCGCTTCGATGACGATACTAAGGAGTCATTCCTCAACCTGTACAGCAAGGTGGACGCTGATGTGTCTATCGATGACGTACAGGACGAGGATGGCAACAGCACTAGCACTAGCACTAGCACTAAGTGCCCGTTCTGAGGAGGACATTATGGCAAGACCAAAGAAAACAATCAATTTTGACTATGGGGTCATTGACAACGCCCCACAGGGACAGGTCCATAAGATAGGCACCTACGCCACTGATGTGGGTGTATCAGGACCGACCATGAGACAGCGTATCGCTGAACACTATGGCGATAGAGTTACGTTCATTCGTGGGCGTAAGGGTGGATTCACAGTAGCACCACAGGAGGACGCAGATGCCACTACCGCATGATGAAGAGGACTATATCGAGGGTATCGATACCATCGTCGATCACGATGACGATGGGGTCGAAGAGGAAGACTTTGAGACATACGACGAATGGGTAGCGCGCCATGTGAATGAGCATGGTCCCACTGCCGCAGGGTTTGACGCACTAGCGCAGATGGACCGGGAGGGTGATTTCACCTGAGCAGAGTAGGAAAAACTCAGCACGAAAAAGGCACAGCAATGTGTCTTTTTTATTTTTTATTTTTTATAAAAGTTGAAGGCGAACAGTAAAAATGAATAAAAATCCCATTTTTTTGCATGCCGCTAGCGAACCCAGTAAAACAGAAGAGAAAAATTCATGAAGGCAGGTTTGAAATATTATATAAAAAAGAGGGGGGGACTCCAAAAGAAAAAAAATTACGCGGGTGTTATTTTTCTTTTATTCTCGACACTTTCTTCACGATACCCCTTGTGGATTTCCCCTATTTGGTGTATAATACACGCATGAGAAAAAACGAACTACGAGTCTGGCGAGAGAACTACACCCCTTGGACGAAGCAGTGTTTCTCAGAGGGTCTTCGCCTTGAAGTCCACTACGAAGAGAAAGACTTCGTGAAGGACATTGGTGGTCGATGGTGTCCTGACCCGTCTGGTGGCAGGGGTACTAAACATGGTTACTGGTGGATGCCGAAACACCTGCTCGCGCTCCCATTGAGTGAGAATACCCCTGCGTATGTCAACACCTTCCTACCGGACGGTAATGATGACCGGTGTAGTGGTATGAGCGCGCTTGACTGGTTGAATCTCAATAGGATGATCGCAGGACAGCACGGGGAAGTAACAGAAAGTAGCGAATTGCTAGAAGCAGCATCGAATTCCACTCCTACTGAGCATCCCTGTGTTGTCAATGGCACAAAGGTTGGTACTTTTTATGTCTTCAAAGATCTCGATGTTGCATCGTTCGCACCACGGGACCAAAACCCATACTTGGACCGTAACTGGTACACGCTCGACAAGGCGCGTGAAGTATGGGATAAACTCAACAGCAAGTCTCAAAGAACGGAGATGCACCGCGAATGACTAGTTGGCAGAATATCGATATGTTTGACCATGAACTTGACCGCATTGCTTCCATGACGGATGAGCAGTTGGATACTCGTTATACGAAAATGACGAAACCCGAAAAGATTAAAGCATTTCACCGTGCTTTGGTTCAAGAAAATCGGAACCGCTCTCTTCAACAACGCATCAGCAAGGATCATGGGTTGTCCAATTGCTCTACAGGTTCTTCTGTTACTTCATGGACATTGGCACGAGAGATCAGGAGACAATCACAAGCGTTCGGCGACTTGGACAACTCCGGTAGAGATACTTGGACCTTTCGCACACACGACGAAAACAACATTCAAGTGTTCCACAACAATGATGCGTGGCAAGACAAGTATGCAAATGGGTATTACCCAACGGCGGAAGCACGGACTCTGTGGGACGAACTAGTTGCGAAAGGTTACGCATGACATATCCAACACAACAACAAGTCAACGATTATCTGAATGTTCTTCGAATATCTGGTATTACCAATATGTTTGGTGCTGGTCCGTATATTCAGGAAAATTTCGGAATTACCAAGTACGATGCGAACCGTTTTCTGGTAAAATGGTGCGAGACATTCAACACAGAGGAAAAGATCGAAAATGATTAAACGAGATCAAGTTACCGTTACGCAGTGTCCTTTGCGTACCATCGAAACGCAGCAGATGACTATCACAGACGAGAAGACTGGTGCAGAGGAGTTGTATCAGTTGGAGGTTCACAAACCAGAAGGCGACGATGGTTCTAACTGGAAATATGTCGCGTTTCTCATTCTTCCCGATGGGACCACTGAGGAACTGGAAGAGGAATGGATTATATCGTGGGCGCATGGTGTTGCATGGCAAAGTGAGAACATTGGACCCGATGAGGGACAGATGGAGTTTTGGGATTGACTGAGAAAACATACTATCTTTTTAGACCAAAGGATACTCCAGAGGTATTTGTTGCTAAATTCATAGTGCGTGGTTATAGCACTAAACCGAATGCGAAGGTTGTTTTGTTTTCTTCTGCGAAAAAAGAGTATATTGATACCGCAAACCTGACGGAGTTTACTCTAGAGGAAGCGCGTTCACATTGGTCATATTTGACGAGTCGAGGGTGGTACGGCATTGATACACCACAGATGGATTACGCAGCGCAGCAGCGTAAGACTCACACGAACTACGCATTGGAGGCATGATGAAAATATTTGTACAATTGCAAAAACCACAGGAAGATCACCATAACCACGGCGGTCGTCCATACCCCATCCATACGAAGTATGAGGTTAATGGGAGGTGGGGGTATACCTCCCATGCGGTTCGTGTTACTGAATTCAGGTCGCAAGAAGCGTTCGAAAATCAGGTTGATGGGTATGAGCATTTTATGGATATGAATGAAGCGCGTATGTTGTGGGAGTCGCTGTCACGGGCGGGCGCAAAGCGAAGTGAGCGCATTGAAAAAGAGTATTACTATACTATGGAGATTCCGTATGATTCAACGAAGTGAAAAACAAAAAAATAAGAGTGAAATGGGCGAGTACGTTGTGTTTCTGGTCGAAAGCGGATACGCCGCATGGGACGAGAGCGTCGGAGCGTATGTCTTTATGGAAGGTGTAGATACTACGCAAACCATGAAAGAATTCATCGCAAAAGGAAAAAGGGAAAAAAATGAAAGTATTAGTTGATGAGGAATACGGTTTTGCACATTGGTTATGGACACCAGAAGCAAAAGGCGAAAACCTTGTTCGATTATTTCAACAAGTTGTGCTAACCGACGAGAAGTTTTTTGTAGATGAAAATTATAAGGATCGACTTGGTGGAACTTGGGAAAAATTGGACTATGAAGAATTTGACCAGATAATGAGACTGAAAGAATCCGAAGCGTATGCGTTTTTGCATGATTCGGAAGACAGTTTTTTAACATTTTGGAAGAATCAAAAACAAGTTGACAAACATAACACCAGTGGATAGAATCCATACATAAAGGACTGGAGATTAACATGATGCTTCCCAGAACATTTGCACTTACTGATACAATAAAACGACTTGATAGTATTATTCAAGAGGCAGAGAAGTTGATTCGTATTGGACAGAGGGATGCCGCGGTGCATCTCATCACTGATACTTCTGAATCGTTTGTGAATATTCTTTCACAGTTCGATGTGGGGTACTTTAGCAACAAAGAACTTGAACGAATCGAAGCGTATGAAATTATTCTTGGCATTTGTCGTGAATCTATTGATGCCAGATATGATCCATATGCGGACGATGAAGGAGATGAGGTTTATGACTGGTAATTTCACATTTGACGCATTGAAACCAATGCAAAAGAAGTTTATTGTGTTTCTTGTAGAAGAATGTTCGGTTTCAAAGGACGTTCTTACGCGCAAGGAATTGGACGAGTATGCAGACGAGTGGGGGTATCTTTATGCACCTGCTTGGGTTGTAAAAAATGATGATCGACGAGTGAATCGGGGACTTTGGTTTATTCCAGAGATTACCGATTACATTCAAAGCGAGAAAACTGTAGATAACATTCTTCAACCAGTGTAATTTACTAAATAATAAGAGGATTTAACTTGGCGACAAAGAAAAAAACGTCGAATGTGGTTATAATTCGGTTGGACATGACAGACAATGATTTTAATCGAATTGCAACAGCAGCACATAAGTTGGATTTAAGTATAAATCAATGGATGGATGTGGTTATATCCGAAGTGTTGGAAGATGACATGAAAGAATAAGGAAAATACCATGTTACGATTTAAAACTTTTATTAACGAAGCAGCATCGCGGTCATTGAGTCGCCTTTACACACATATCGAAAAAGGTAGGTCTGTTGCATTCATTTCTGCTCATCGAGGTGACTTAAAACCAGCAGAAAACAACAAAAGAGCAAAAACACTGAAGGCAGACATTAAAAAATCTGGTAACACAGCGGTTCCTGTTCGCGGTGAGTATGTCGAAGACCATAAAGGCAAGAAAATCAAGGTAAAAGAAAAGACATTCATGGTAGTTGCTGATAATTTCATGCAATTGAAGAAGCAGATGATGAAGTTAGGTATAAAATACGATCAAGATTCGATTCTTACCGTGTCCAATAAAACGGGTTCTAATTTTCATGGTACTGGTACTTCTGGTTGGATTAAAAAAGGCGAAACACAAAAAGTTGGTGGTTCTGGAATCGCTGATGTAAAACGTAGAGGTGCAGAACGTGAATTCGGCACACAAATTGGTGGTAAATCTTTTGTTCTTGGAGGAAAAAGTAAATGAGTATGTTTGAAAAATGGGCAGAATCGTTAGATTCGCAAGTGGAATTTGATACTTCTCTGTTTGATATGACAGAAGAAGAGCGTATTGATGTTTATGGAGAAGATCCTGTTGAGAATCTTCGTGAGATGTCTGTTCGTGATCGATTTAATCGATACGGTCGTGACTATGGTGAATTTCTATGAAACAAAAGAATGTAAAGTTTAATGTCAACGAAAATAAGATTAATGTCAACGAAAATAAGACAACGTATTCATTTGGAAAATTTATTGGTGCCACGGTTGGGATGGTTGTGGTTGGGTTTGTGATTGGTATGGGCATTGTGCTTGCAACAAAGATCGTGCCACTATCAACACAAGTGCTTACCCCATAAGGACTTATGATGTCTAAAAGAGATGAAAAGAGCAAGAAGAAAATATTTCCTCGTAGAATGGACCAGGATGGTTCCTACGCTCGTTGTCGTGCAAAAACTTGGGGAACCGACCCACGGCGGGGCAATATCAAAAGAAAAGCAAAGAAGGATCGTTTGAAGAACGGCGAATGGGATTCTGATTAATTTATTTGTTTTTTCATTGACCATAAATACATAATGATGTACAATCCTTTTAATCATATTCGTTACAATGGAGGTTTATAATATGGAATTTAGAAAACGAGAAGTGGAACCTAGACCGCCAATGCAGGCACCGGAACCGCCATTTACATTCATCGAAAAGGGCGGGAAAGAAGTTAAAATTCCTATGGAAGAATTTAGACGGCTTCCACAGGAACGAAAAGAATATCTTTACAATCTACAAAGACAGGGGGCGATTCGTGAAAACAAGAACAAGGGTGATTATCCGGCAAAACCAGGATATTCTATTACTGTTGTTGTTGAAAATTGCGAACCCAAGGATTTAGGGAAGGTTAGTGAAGTAAAAGAATCTTGCCCCGCTAAAATGCCTTTGCATGAAGACTATAGGCTTCCGATAAACACCTACATTGCACGATATTTTATATTAAATGGTGATGAACAGAAGAAAATTGAAGATCACTGGCTTTCTTCAATCCCATCGGTCCAATTTAGGGTAGAAGTCGAAAACGGGGTTACAGAAATTCACAGAAGAAGTATAGTTGACGGCAAATATGGTGAAAGAATGGAAACACAACCCGCTTTCTCCCCCGGCATGCCGAACATAAATGCCCTCGGCCCACAGGGTGCTGGCCCACAGGGTGCTGGTGCGCAGCCATTCAACCCAAGAAGCGATATGCATAAATTGGCAAAACCTTGCGCTTCTTGTGGAAAAAATAGGTATGCGCCGACCCCTCCTGCCTAAATAGAGAGGGGGAGGAATAAATGCGTAGAGTAAAAAAAGGTATAAAGGGTTATGTCGCTGGACTACGACAAAAAAGCGAACGCAGAAAAGCAGCGGTTGCTTCTGCTCCTGCCAAACTTACTGTCCTACGACCAGATACCAGAAGTTTTCAGGATGTTATTAAACAGGCTTTGACCAGTGGTGCTTCTATAGTCAGGGATCTATCAGCAGATCCTTGGCGGTATTATGGCACATATTTAACATTTGATTATGTGGCGGAAACAAGTAGACCGTATGACCGCTATCCCCTTATCATGTTTGCCGATTATAATTCGGACACAAGGACGTTGATGGGGTATAATTTCCACCACCTTCCTATCCGCAGAAGATTGTGGCTTATGTCCAGTTTGACTGGTAATATGGCAGCATTGATGGCGGGGTGGAGGGATGAAGAATATGAAGAAGAAAAAGACAGACGAACAGGCCTGTTCGGCAAACAAGCGGGGGCGGTTGCCCTTAGACAGATAGTTTCGTGGAAGGAAATGGGCCAATACTTTAAGGCATGTACCAGACAGTATAAGATAACGAACGTAAAATCTGAGTTTGTAATGATGCAAACTGGGACGGATTTATTAAAAGAAATGATGGTCGTCCCGTACGAAAAGATATACAACGGAACGCGACGAGAACTGTTAGAAAAGAGTAAATCAATATACATGAAGGAAGCAAGAAGATAGAAAGGACTTGGGGGGAATGCACAGGCTGAACCAAAACGATGACGATAAAAAATATGTACGCGAACTTGTTGATTTGGTATATTCCACAATTGAAGGATATGAAAAATATCTTTTAGATGAAATTAATCATAGTGATTTGTCTAGAATTATGGTATCATTAAAGGATCATACAGACAATCATGGATCCTATTTGAAGTGAGTTAAAGGAGTTTTGTTATGAACCAATATCGTTTGATTATTGATATTCCTCTTGGAGACAATGAGGAAAAAGCGGTATCCGCTTCCCATCTTATTATGTCTAGATTTCTGTCCGACGAAAAGTCTTTTTTGGACATGACTCCGACAGTAGAGGAAGTGAATTATCGTCTTGGTTATGATGAAGACCGTCAGCGTTCTAATTATTTGATTAAGAACGAAAACGGCCATGTATCAAACAAGAAAATTAAAAGAGTTGTATCTGGACAAATTACCGGAAACGATGTATAATACCACATGGGCCGGAAGCGGACGGCATTAGCAGCATCGCTTATAACGATGTATTCGTGGGTTCGAGTCCCACCTGGCCTACTTAGGAGTTTGTTATGAATCAAAACAAAAACGGCGACAAATACGATGATTATGTTTTAGATAATCTTCTTGAGACGGTAAAATTTTTATATACTGCTTTGCACTATATTAAAGAAATGGATGAGCCGATGTGGCAAAGAGCAAATCAATTTGCTTCTGATTTTCAGCCGGAATTGAATATTGTCTTTGATAATCAAGAAGGCGATGAGGAGGAATCTTACGGTGAGGATTGAAGAGGATCTTAAATTGGATTATTCGGATGTTCTTATTCGACCTAAAAGATCTACTCTAAAGTCTAGAAAAGATGTGGACTTGAACAGATCATTCGATTTTAAGAATGGCAAATCATGGACCGGTATTCCTATTGTTGCTGCAAACATGGACACAACGGGAACTATTGATATGTCGCGTGTTTTGTCAGAACACCACATGATAACATGTTTAAGTAAACACGTTATAGAAATTCCTGATACCTGTTCGGTATTTCAAAGAAATTTTATGGCACTTTCTTTTGGTATGTCAAAAAATGATCGAGAATTATTGATTAATAATCCTATGGAGAGAGGATATACCGCACCACATCAATTTTTTTGTTTAGATGTTGCAAATGGTTATTCGGAAGAATTTGTAGACTTTGTAAGGCAAGTGAGGAAAAAATGGCGAGACAAAATCATAATTGCGGGAAATGTAGTAACAGCAGAAATGACAGAAGCGTTGATCCTCGCTGGAGCAGACATAGTGAAGGTGGGAATTGGACCGGGGAGCGTATGCACAACAAGGAAGATTACCGGTGTTGGTTATCCTCAACTGTCAGCAGTGATGGAGTGCGCAGACGCAGCGCACGGGATTGGCGGGCATATCATGGCGGATGGTGGGTGCCAATGTCCTGGTGATGTTGCAAAGGCGTTTGGTGCAGGTGCCGACTTTGTAATGCTAGGTGGAATGCTTGCAGGTCATGACGAATGTGCTGGTGATATGGTCGCGGGCGAGGATGGATCCCTTTACAAGACGTTCTACGGAATGTCTAGTGATACTGCTATGAACAAGCATAGTGGGGGTGTAGCAACTTACAGAGCGTCTGAAGGCAAGACAGTTCAGGTTGACTACCGTGGTCCCGTGATAAACACGGTTAAGCAAATCTTGGGTGGCATTAGAAGTGCTTGCACATACACGGGTGCAAGAACTTTGAAGCAATTACCAAAATGTACAACATTTATCCGTGTAAATAGGCAATTGAATACGGTGTTTGGATGAAAGCCCCACAAAGTTCATTAAAAATTCAGCCGTATGAGGTTGAAATTGATCCAACAAACACATGTAATCAGAATTGTTATTACTGTAATGTTCATGAATTTAGAAAAACGTGTCCAGATAATGCTTCTGCCGAAGATTATATTTCTTTAATACGAAGTTTGCCCGATACAGTAGGAAAAATAGTATTTTCAGGCGGCGGAGAACCATTGGTATCTAAAGATGCTTCTAAGTTAATAGAAGAAGCCTGTAAGAAAAATGCAGAAGTTGGTGTGATAACAAATGGAACAATGCTGCATCGATTGAATGTCACAAAAGAAAATCATCCCGACTGGATCGGCATCGATATTGATGCAGTAGATCATGAAAGTTATTTTGCTATTCGAAAACATAATTTAGATTATGTTTTGAACAATGTTAAAAAAGTTGTTCCTGTGTTAAAAGAGATGGGAATTCGGACGACTTTTAAATATTTAATAACCGATTATAACAATACATGGAAACACATGGAAGACGCAATTGATTTTGCTTCTGAAAATGGCTTTGATGAGTTTTTTGCTAGGATCGCTCATTTTAAAGACGGTCATATAATTACTCCTATTACCGATTGGGATGGTGTTCGTTCTAGGCTTAAAAAATATAGTGAAGAAAGAGGGCTGGTGTTCTTGTCTGCCTTTGAAAAAGAGAAATTGTTTATTGAAAATAAAAACACAAAAAAAGAATATTATTCTAAATGTTTTGGGCCAACGAAAGCAGTTATTTTCTGTGCAGACGGATATACATATTGGTGTACGGAAAATCGGGGGGTTCCAGAGTATCGATTGGGAAATTGGATAGAAGATGGATATAGTTCAATTTATAAAAATAATCTTTTAGAAGAGATGGAAAACTTTGGAAAGCATCACAAGTGCAATTTGCAATGTAAATACACGAATATTTCACGGAAAGGTGTAGTAATATAATGGATATTAAGAAAAGAGCATTGGTATGTGGTGCGGGTGGCTTCATTGGTGGACATTTGGTGTCTCGTTTGAAGAAAGAAGGTTACTGGGTTCGTGGTGTCGATATCAAACGACACGAACACAAAGAAACAGAGGCTGACGATTTTCTTTTGTTAGATTTACGAAGCGAATCTAATACTCGTACTGCGTTGGGTGCAGGATTTGACGAGGTTTATCAGTTGGCTGCTGATATGGGGGGAGCAGGATATATCTTTACGGGTGAGCATGATGCAGAGGTCATGCATAACTCTGCAATGATTAATTTAAATGTAGCAAAAGTTTGTTCTGAATTTCATAATAAGCCCCGGGTATTTTATTCTTCATCAGCATGTGTTTATCCAGAACACAATCAACTTGATCCTGATAATCCTGATTGCACAGAAGCCTCTGTGTATCCTGCAAATCCTGACAGTGAATACGGTTGGGAAAAACTATTCAGTGAAAGGGTCTATATGTCGTTTTCACGAAATTATGGTTTGGAATGTAGGATTGCTAGATTTCATAATATTTATGGACCATATGGTGCATGGAATAATGGTAAAGAAAAGGCTCCCGCAGCAATGTGTCGTAAAGTAGCAGAGGCAGAGGACGGTGGAAAAGTAGAGGTATGGGGGGATGGGGAACAAACTCGTTCGTTCCTTTATATTGATGAATGTTTAGATGGTGTTCGAATATTGATGAAAAGTGATTGTTCTGAACCGGTTAATATTGGATCGGATGAAATGGTGACAATTAATCAACTTGTAGATACTGCTGCGGAGGTTGCGGGGAAGACAATACACCGACAACACATCGATGGTCCGTTGGGTGTTCGTGGTAGAAATTCAGAAAATGCTTTTATTGAAAAGATGATAGGGTGGAAACCAACAGGTAAATTAATTGACGGGATAAGAGAAACATATAGGTGGATAGAAGAACAGAATATTCAACATCATGACCTGAAGATTAATATTCCTGAAGATTAATATTCTTGACGCAATTAAGTATGTCAAAAGACTTCTTCATTGAACTAGGAGTGAAATTATGTTTGACTTTCCCCCAATACACGCTATAATAAAACAAATGAGTAGAAAACCAACGATATATGTTGCGGGTGGAATGCGGGGTTATGATGATTATAACTATCCCGCATTCGATAGATGCGCAAAAGTTTTAAGAGGTCAGGGGTGGAGAGTAATCAATCCAGCAGAACTGGACAGGGATGCAGGAAAACCTATGTCTGATCCCACAGCATTTGACCCCGAAGCAAACTATGAAGACCATGAGTATATGAGAAATGCTCTTATGAGAGATATGGTCGCAATTTGTGACGAATGCACAGCGATCTATATGATGTCTGGGTGGGAGAAGAGTAAAGGTGCGAAGGCAGAATGGGCACTTGCAAAAGCCCTTGGTTTAGAAATTTTTTATGAAGCACCGCTCCCAAAAGAAAAGAAATATAACTATTAATGAAAAGAAACGATACTAGTTATTTTTGTTTTATAGATTCCCCGAATGGGTTGACAGACGATGCCGTTATGGTATAATACTCGTATGACGAAGGCGAAATACAAACAGTGATCTACGGATGTGGGGGTTTCCCAGGGTTCCTCCATTTTAATCAAAAACCCGTTTTTCGCCCTCGTAACTCAGTTGGTAGAGTAACGGCCTTTTAAGCCGTGAGTCATAGGTTCAAGTCCTATCGGGGGCATTAAATGGATTATACTATAGAACAGACAATCGACAGTCTCAAACCAGCGAGCAGTAATATAGTTTCGGGAAGTCCTCGGTTACTGTCTATGAAATCCCCCCCCTTAACTTTTCTTTTCTTTTGAAATGAACAACAAAAGAAAAATTAAAAACCCTAGAGAAACAGGGTTGACAAACTAGTGAGTATAGATTAAAATACTCGTATCAAATCAACGGAACGAACCGGAGTGTTCCCGCGATTCACTTAAAGTCCTCCGGTGTTTTTTGGAGTTTTTTACTATGACAACCGCTACTTCTAACCGTCCGACTATGAAGCGCAAAATCCTCGACTACCTTATGACCGGCAAGGGTCTGACGAGTAACGAGGCATCTTCGCGTTTCAACTGCGGCAACTTCCGTGCAACCATCTCATCCATCAAGGAGCAGGTCGAAGCATACGGTAACTGGCGTATCGTGACGGAAGATACGAACAGTGGTAAGACCCGATACTTCCTCAAGGCTGTTGAGTTGGTTGACCCGTCTTACACCTACGGCGACTGATCTTCTGATCCCCCAAGTGGTCGTGGTGGGGGCAACCCCATTGCGGCCCATTTAAAAAGTGAATAAAACCTTGTCGGTTCGCTACCGACATTCGCCGGTGACTGAACAACTTTTTGTCATGCGAAGTAAAGTACGCGGTTCCCTGTGGTGGGGTGTGAATGCCCAAAAGGGTTTAGCAGAGTCTAACCGATTCAATCGTGGTGCAAGTAGGGAAATACCAACTAGTAGGCCCCGAAAGTTGAAGGTAAATGTTAAATCCTTCCCGGCACTTTAATCTCGTTCCTCCGAGTACAAAGCCTTCTGTGACCTTCGGGTGAAAATGATGTAAGATTCATTACGGCTTGAGTGAGTGGCTCTCACTAGGAACGAACATTCTTCACGCCCCCTGCCTCCGGGCAGGGGGCTTTTGGAGACAGAGATGGTAGATGGTAAAGCAGGAAAAGGCGATAAATATCGCAAAGTGGATAGTAAAAAATATGCCGAGAACTGGGAAAAGGCTTTCGGCAAAAAGAAAAAGGATCCTAAAAATGGAAATGGAATTAATCGGAACAAGAATAGCAGGTCTAAAAAACGGACTTGAATTGATTTGTAAACTTTACGAAGATGAAGAAAACTATAAACTTAAAAATGCAGCAATTCTAGTACCTGCTGGTGCGGGTCAATTAGGATTGGCGCAATGGCTTCCATATGCAAAAACTCCGAGCGGTGTTGTTGTATCTAAACAAGATATTATGTACGTGGTAGAAGGCACAGATGAAGTCACTAATCAATATAATACCGCTTTCGGGTCTGGTATTGTTGTTCCTACTGGCCCTGTTAGTGGGCCAATAGGACAGGATGAACCTTCTTTAAAACTTACCACGTAGGATCTTATTGTAATGGCAAAAAAAGATATACACTATGATACTCATGTAAATAACATGATTAAAGTTGGTTCTCCCCGGCGACCAAAGAGAAAGAAGGGTAACGCCTCCGCCCGTACTTCTAGAAGTGGTAATGGCAAGCGCATTAGGTAATATTAGTTATGTTGGGGTGGTAGTTCAATTGGTTAGAATACCGGCCTGTCGAGCCGGTGGTTGCGGGTTCGAGTCCCGTCCACCTCGTATTGCGCCTGTAACTCAGTTGGATAGAGTATCGGATTTCTAATCCGGCAGTCGGGGGTTCGAGTCCCTCCAGGCGTGTTAGATTACACAGGCGTGTTAGAAAGGTATATTATGAACGAAAAGAAAATCACATTTAATTTTGACGGCAAACGACTTGTTGCCGAGAAGAAAATCCCAGTAGGTAAAGGCAACCCCAAAGGTCGCCCATATACATGGAAGAAGGTTCCTATAAAGAATCCCAAAGCGTTTGAAGTTACTAACATCGTTAATTCGGTGGATTATGTGCCGGGACAAAAACTGACCAAGAAAGAAGTTGAGGCTTTGTGTCTCAATAAGAAGTGGTTGGTTGAAATTGTAAAAATTGTAGACAGTAGGTATTGAAATGTTTAGTACACCTTTTCTTTCTTTTGTTTTAGGTGCTAATCCTACTCCATTACAATCTGCTGTGTGGGAAGTAGAGACAGGACGCTGTGAGTCTTCCTGTCCTGCTGGCGACAACGGGAATGCTATCGGTCCCCTGCAAATATGGGAGTGTGCGTTCATCGACGTACAGAGAGAGGGCGAGGTCTATAGCGATTGTGAAGATCTAGATTTCTCTCTTGAGGTCTTCCAACGCTATATGAAGAGGTACGCCACTGAGAAGCGTCTAGGAAGACCAGTCACCGACGAGGACCGTGCCAGAATATGGAACGGCGGTCCACGGGGAGTATGGGCAAAGGGCAAAAAGAAAATTAAACTCGACAAGTATTGGGCAAAGGTAAATAATGTTTTGGGAAATTCTAACAACTAAAGAATGGATTGATTTTTGGAACTTTAAAAAGGAGAAATCAGATGATTGATTTTCAGGTTGGTGATTGTGTAGTAAATCCAGATTCCCTTAAGATGGGAACCATTGTAGAAATGAATGAAGGTAAGGTTCGTTTAGAATATACAGGTGGAATTAGTGAATGGGTTGAAACTGAGAAAGTAAAGCAACTTATCATTGATGAATCAAAAAGTGATGATAGATCTTTTTTGACAGAGTGAGTTAAGACTCCGTAGCCCAATCGGCAGAGGCAATGGACTTAAAATCCATCCAGTGTGGGTTCGAGTCCCACCGGAGTTATTGAAAAATGACTGACGAAACACTTGGAAATTTAATAGTATGGATACCAATAGGAATATTTGTTCTATTGGTTGTCGTCATATGCGCATTGTGTATATCTCTATTCTTTTGGGCAATTACTCTAATGTTTAATTGCTTCAAGAGATTTTGTTATGCACTAACAGGACGCTCTATGAAAAGTTAATAGCCACCCGGCCGCTGCGACCCACCGCCAGAAGGTATTTCTACGTATCTTCTTTCATCCGTCGAAACAATACCATCACATTCGTCTACTATGTGTATCCTTCCGCCCATGTTTGGGTGTGTTTTGCTATAGTAGTAAATGTATTTCGGCGTGGTATCGTCTATTTTTAGTTCAATATACGATTTTTGTTTGCCGTTTTGGCCTACCACCCTGACTCCAGTAGTCATTTCCTTGCCTAAATTATTGGTTCCGTCTGGAGTACTACTAAAATATAAAGGCGGCATGTTATTTTCATATGTTATCTTATAAGTGTTTGAACGACCAAGAACCATAGTTCCTCTTTTTTCGGTCTTTCTCCCACAATTTACATAATACTTTGGGCCAAAATTAGTATTCTTGGTACTTAATTTTATAGTCAAGGATGAACAATGAATTACTTGGTGTTGGGTTCTGATTGGTTCAACATAAGTCTTATAGGACGATTCTTGTGTTTCTACAACCAATTTATTAATTATTGTAGCAGATCCGATTCGGTCTTCCATTGTCAATCCGGTTGCTTCGTCGAGATATAAACGCTCAACACCAGTAACGGAATCTGTTACTAGTTTCTTTACCTTGTACTTTTCGTTGTTATTGCTGCTGTTGAATATCTGAATAGTATCATTTTTTGTAAAATCAAACATCTGAAATGATTCTGCGGGAAGACCAATATTATTTTCAATTACATGATAATTATCGCCCGTAACTTTTATGTTTTGGTATGTCGTCTTGGAGAATTGCGGGGTTTTAATAAAGAATTGGCCCAAGTATTTGTTTATTTTCTGATCTGTCCATGTATCTTTGTTTACAAATAATAGGTATTTGTTTTTTTCAAACTTAGTAAACGTGTAAACACCATTCAACAAATCATTAGATGATTTTACTTCTGTTGTTAAATCCAAATCTTTATACGGATCATAATATTCTGCATTGTTTATTGTGAAAGTACTTCCGGTTGGCATATCACGAAAGAATCTCAATATTTGGTTTTGTTCTCTTTCCAAATATTTGGTATTTGTTAGATCAATAATCATATCACCACTGGAACCATAATTTAAAATGTTTGGTTTGGTGGTGAGATACGTTTCAGTATCTTCAGACTGGAAATCACTTATCAGAGTATGAAATCTAAGGCCATGAAATACACCAGTTTTTTCCGGTCTGTATAATGTTGGGCCTTTTTTGGGCGTAGTTTTAGAAGTTAATGCTCTGTTCTGAATGTGCATTATTATGATCCGACATAGTGTAATACCTGATTACCAGTTACCGCTATAGCAAACACGTTTCCTGGATCGGCAACCGCCAAGAATAATTGTTCACCGGCTTCTAATGGATAACCAGTATTTGGTTGCTGTACAATTCTACCATCACCTACGAAGACGGTAGATGTGTTTGAAGCACTTGCTTTTATGTAAATACCATTTGTTAATTTTGTCACACCGGCAGTTGATAATTGTGTACCAGAAGGACTGACGGTTGCTCTTCCGCTTTTGATAGTATTTGGTACATTTGCGGTTGTTGCAACTCGCATCTTTTTACTACCGTCAATTGTTGCGACAGTAGCGTTTAGATTTGATACTAATGTTTGTAATCCATCCACAGTAGTTTTTAGACTATTAATTGCTGTGGTTTGTGTGGATATTGATGTGTTTGTTGATGCGACTGATGTTTTAATACTGCTTACATCTGTCTTTACTTGACCGCCAACTGATACTATATCGGTTGCTGATAGATTTCTAATATCTAAGTCGGTTGCAACTACATTAAGCGATCCACCATCTGGTGATACTTTGACTGGATTGGCTGAGGCATCAACACTTCCTTGCACAATGATACCAGAAGTTGCTCCTGTTGGGTTCATTATGTAAACTTCTGCACCAATATCTGCTTGTAAACTTAGGCCAGCGTTTGTTACTGCTACCTTGAGCGCGTCTCCTGATATACCTACCGCAGAACCAGCAACTTGTGCTAGATTTATTGCAAGAGTTTTGCCGCCGTCTGCGTGATATACTGCAACACTGTCTGTCCCAGACGCAAGATCACGAATATCTAAATTAGTGGATCTTACTTCAACATCACCGGTTACACTTATGGGGAATCCTGCTGATATACCTTGAACTGCTACAAAGTCCGTGCTTGTTACGGTTGTTCCTGTGTAACCGACTGCGCCACCGCCGAGATATCTGATATCCCAACCGGTTGCTGTTACTCCTACAGGGTAACCCGAGTTCATGCCTTGTACCGCTACAGTATCAATTCCAGTATGGGTCGATGATGTAGAACCATCAAAATATGTCCCTGGATACCGTGCGCCTGATATACCATAGCCGGATGCGCCTGTATAACCAGCGGCTCCACCAAACATTTGTCTAACATCAAAATTGTTACCAGTAACACCAACTCTTGTACCTCCAGACATACCCTGCACAAGAACAGTATCTATATCTTGAGATCCAGTTAATGCTCGATCTTTAGTATATCCCTTTGTACCAGTGTACCCAACAGGTCCACCATTCAACCTTCTTATTTTTATACCAAAGGAAGACCCCAATGGACCAGTAATGCCTATGTCAGTAGTAAGACCAACCATACCCGATATTTTCATTGCGCCAGAATCGGTAATTATGGCCCCAGTAGAACCCCCACCAGTTGCATAATACATTTGTACAGGAATAGGCTTGAGTTCTGTTGTTCGGTTTGTTATAGTATCACTGCCCCAACCAATCTTGTTGATTGGTACATGGACATCTGAACTGACACCGGTTGTATCGTAATCTGATGCAACATCATAACTGAGTCCTGCACCTACTGTGATGTTATCGCCTGTTATCATATGAGTCTCCGGGGTAATGCTTTCTATTATATATATCTATTCAAGGAGTGGTAATGCTTATAAACAAAATCGAAACAACTGATCTAAATACCCTATCTACTGAGGTTGAGAAAATTGCCCTGACTAATGGAGGTATTTATATTGACGCGGTAATAAGCGTTTGTGAAAATCATAATATTGACCCCGTTATTGCTTCTAAATTCCTGTCTAAACCGATTGTGGAAAAGATAAAGATTGAAGGACAAAAAGTAAATCTACTACCAAAAGAAATTGACGCAAAACTTCCAATTTAGTATTGCGTCTTTCATATATCTATAGTATAATAAACATCAAGACATGGGGAGTTCCCATGACGTTTTAGTGGTAGGGAGATCCTACCGGAAAGGAGATGCACATGGCATCATTTGCAGATTTTAAAAAGAAATCAAAATCAAGTATCGAAGATCTTTCGAAGAAGATCGAGGATATGGGTAAGAAGGAATCCTATAAGGATGACCGTTACTGGCGACCAGAGTTGGATAAGTCTAGTAACGGTTATGCTGTTATTAGGTTTCTTCCAGCACCTGGCGAAGAAGAGATTCCGTGGGTGAAGTTGTTCAGCCATGGATTTAGGGGACTGGGAGGTTGGTATATTGAGAATTCCCGCACAACACTGGGCGAGAAAGATCCTGTATCAGAAATGAATAGTAAACTTTGGAACAGCGGTCTTGAGTCTGACAAGGACATTGCCCGCGCCCGTAAGCGTAGACAGAATTATATTTCTAATATTATTGTTGTCTCAGACCCGGCAAATCCTCAGAACGAGGGCAAAGTTTTCCTTTACAAGTTTGGCAAAAAGATTTTTGAAAAGATTCAGGAAGCAATGCAACCAGAATTTGAGGACGAAACTCCAGTGAACCCATTTGATTTTTGGGAGGGTGCAAACTTTAAATTGAAGGTTCGTAAGGTTTCTGGTTTTGTAAATTATGATAAGAGTGAATTTGATTCGCCTGCACCGCTTATGGGTGGTGATGATGAGCAACTTGAAAATATTTGGAATCAGCAATACTCACTTACTGAAATTGTTGATCCAAAGAACTTCAAGACCTATGAGGAATTGAAGGAAAAGATGCATCGTGTTATTGGTGAGGATATTCGTGCTACTGAAACAGTTCAAAAGACTGCTGAAGTTACTGAGTTCTCAAGCGAAACCGAAGAGGTTCAAGCGGATGAGAAAATGGACAATCTCTCGTATTTCGAAAAGTTGGCTAATGACTAGAATGTAAAACGTGAATGTTAACGAGAGTGTAAAGAAGGTGGAGTTCGCTCCACCTTTTTTATTAAACTAAACTATCGTGAATATTGTCCTGTAACCTAGACATCATTATAGATCTATCTTCATTAATAATATTGCCCGATGCGAGTGTGGTAGTTGAACTGGTATTATGCACAACTTGATTTGATGTGGTGTTGTTTACGGGCATAATAACGCTGGGCGGCATCATAGAATTAGAACCAGATTGGTCCATAAGATATCTACCAGAACCATCTGTTCCTGGTGTAGGACCGAAGCCGCCGCCGGGGTGGGGGAGTGACGAAGGCATTCCACCGGGTACATGAGGACCACCGGGCAAACCTAAAGGCATTCCACCGGGTACAAGAGGATCACCGGGCAAACCTAGAGGTGACTGCGCGTTTGGGTTTTCGTCTCCACTACCGAACACACCACCGTGGCCGCCTCTACCAAACACACTACCAGACCCTTTAAAGCCGTAACTTCTAGCAGCACCTCTTGCAGAAGCCTGATTCATGCCTCCCAACATGTCACCAATCCCTTTCCCCTGTACTAAATTACCAACAGTTTTCACGGAGTTGCCCATAGCACCCATTATACCTTTGGCGAATTCGGCAGATTTTTCTAACATAGATTGCGGAATAAGTTCATCTTCCATGGCAGACAAATCCCCCACAGATTTTTTCATGTCTTCTGCCGCTTTTTCTGTTGATTCGGCAGCCTCCGCAGTAGATTTTGCTGCGTCTTCTGATGCCTCCGCTGCATCCTCTCCGGCGGCTGCCGCTTTTTCTGCTGCTTTCTTTTCTTTTTCTGCTTGCATTTGTTGCCCTCTTTTTTTGTCGAATTCTCTACGATCTTCAGCAGTCATGTTTCTTCTTTTTCGTTGTGTTCGCTTCTCCTCGCGTTCCATAAGTTCTCTCTCTCTTTCATCCTGCTTTTTTTTCTCCGCGACCATTGAGGCTTTCTCCTTTGCTGCCAGTCTTTCATCATATTCTTCTTGGGAGATAAAGCCCATTTTCAGTTTTATCCAATCCCAAGCACTACTTGCTAATGCTTCGATCCATCCCCAAATCTTCTGGAAGATGACTTTTGGAATCTCCCATATCAATTTAATAAGGGCCCATATTAAGTTCATAAGTTCTGCTCCAAGATTTCCGAATGCATAAACGAGGTTTAATAAAAAGTCACCGCCGAAGAAGTCACCGACGAAATCCAGTACGCCGTCAATTATTTCCCCAATATAATAGGGCAGATCATCAAAAAAGTCTGCTAACCAACTCACAATTGTTGCAAAACCATCTAAAAACCCAATAACAAAACTTTCCAATGCCCCCATAAGGAATGCAGATAATATCTCGCTTATACCTCCACCTTCTTCGTATGCTCCAAAAGCCGCTATAAAACCGTCTACCACCGAAAGAAGAATAGCAAGAGGCCAGGCGATTTTGCCCAGCATTTTTACAAGTGGGCCCAATACTTTGCCGATTCCCCCCAAAATTTTCATAATACCGCCGCCTGTGGCACTTGCGCCCGGGAGAGCAGCCACACCCCTACCTACAGACCCCGCCGCGCGAACTATAACATTAGGTTTAGCAGCCGCGGCTGCCTGGCGCGCCCGTACTGCCTCGGTGATGGGCACGAGTTTGGAACTCCCAGTTACCCGTCCTGTCAGGGGAGTGCTAGCCGCCCTCGGCTGGACAATACCTCTATTGATATTTGCTTGTGTTGCTGCTCGTCTTGCTGCTTTCGCTTGCCTGATCGCTTCTGCCCTTCCGGGCGGAGGTGGCCCAAGTGGCCTGGTGGCTGCGGGCGTTACCTTGGCCCCCTTGACTTTACTGGCGGCGGTGATGGCCTTGCTTGCACCTACCATGTGTCTGGCCGTATCAGCCGCTACGATTGTGTTTGTTAAATTTATCTTTGTAAATGAATCAGCAATTGCTAGTGCAAGCATTCCAATAAGTATTTTGGGATTCCTAAACGAAGCCGCAATTGATTTTATGCCACCAGCAATGTCTTTGGAGTGGTCCTTCGTTTCCTCGATATCATCGGCAGTGCTTTCGCGCGACTTCGAAGCACGACCACTTTCAATATCTTCTTCTTTGTTTTTTATTTTCTGTAGGGCAGCCTGCTCTTTTTGACTTCTTAAAGATTCTTCTTGCAAATGTATAAGATCACTGATCTTCCCGTCGAACGTACGGTTCAACTCCTTATTCAATTTTTCCATTTTTTCGTAGTGCTGAAAGTATTCTTGCCGCTGACGGCTAAGTTCGTCTTTAAAGCGTTCGAATGATGTGGTTAGATCGGGCATTTATTGTTTCTCGGGATTAAACGAAGGAGTCAAGACCCTGTAGTGTTACTGTCTTGGTTTTATTTCCTACCTTATATTTAACCTCTTGTTTTAACGCTGGTATGTTATCGAAGTACTCTGTTATTTTTTCCATTGCAGACGTTGGTAAATTTTCAACAAAAGATTTTAGATCCTTTGAAGAAAGTTCTTCTGTGTTTATAATTTCATCTTCTGTGAATATCTCTTTAATGGAATTTTCTATTATATTTAGTATTTCTGTAAAGTTATTTTTCAGATCAGAGGAATTAATTTTACTATCCACCGCTAATAAGGTGCTTAGTGTTGGTGGTGATATCATGATGCCAATTTTATCATCTATTAATATTTTACTATCTGGTACTTCGCCGGAAATTTCAACGGTGTCCAAATCTATGTCGAGCATTATTGACTCTTCTTCTCCCTCTGGAGTATGGGGAATACTGACCTTGTTTCCCATAGATTTTGAACGCAGTTTTAGGAATATTAATTCTAATTCACACAACATGAGAGATTCAATATCTTCTAAATCGGTGCAATTAGATATTATCTGGCGGAGCATCGTATACTCATCTTTTACGGTGGGGTTTTTCTTGGCCTGTGCATCTGCTAGGATCCTTTCCTCTTTGACTAAGAATGGTCTATATTTAATAGTCTTTTTGGAAAGGGGGAGTTTGAAAGTATATGTCGGGGTCATATCCTTCATTATTTTACTCAGTTTTGTGTTCATGTTATAATCTCCTTATCATTATATAACAACATCAACTTATTTATATGATTTTGGGATGTCTCAGCGACCCATACTTCTTTTTTGTTGATCGTGGGCCTTTTTTTGCTCTTCTAACCATGACTTTAAATAATTGATATACACTTCCCGTTCCCACGGAATCATACTTTCTATATCAGCGAGGGAGTAGTTGTGGTGTTGCATTAAAGAAAAGTTTATTTCATAAAAAGCAGATAGCGATATATGAGATAAAGATAAAGCCAATATATCCCTTATGTTGGTTAGATTAATCTTTTGTGTGGTGTCCCCAGAAGTGTATATGATTTCTTTTTGTATTCTTGGTATATTGCTGAAGTAATCGTATATTTTAACTGTATGGGCGTTTATCATAGAATTAATGAACTCGTCCAAATCATCTTCGTCCATTTCTTCCCGCGTAATGATATCATCTTCTGTGTAAATTTCTTGAATGGTTTTTTTCAGTATACAAAAACTATCCATTTCAGTATCGGCGTTTTCGTAGCAACTTAAAGTGTCGTTTAGTGTTGGCACCGAAACCGTTATTCCCATATTATCCGTTAACATTATTTTTGGATCTGGAAGATCGCCTTCAATTTTTAACTCTTCCAGATCAACCTCAATTGATATATTTCCCGATGTGGGACATGTGTAATTTGCTTTAACTATGTTGTTAACCGATTTTGCCCGTATTTGAACAAAAAGCCAATCCACTTCTGCAAGAGGAAGATTTCCCACATCGTCTAAGTCGGTGCAATTTTCCAAAAGCAAGACGATGGCCCTGTATCGACCCGCAATATCATCGTCCTTTAAATCGGCTGTGCTGATTAGAAGAACCTTTTCTTCTTTGACGAGAAATGGTCTATAGGTTATAATAGTTTTTGTTAGCGGCAAAGTTATTGTGTAACGAGGTGTCGCTTTATCAATAAGTTTTTCTAATCGTTTAGCCATAATAAAAAATCAATATATTATAATCCCTATCCAAAATACTCATAATCCCTATATGCAAAGGTGACAGTGTTTCTCAAGTAGTCCTCTCCCATTGCATGTCCCAATTCTATATCACCAATACTTTTTGGATATACTTCGTTTGCCCGAATGGCAAAGGGTATACCCAATTCTTCGGAGGTCGCATCCACCAATCCGATGTCCATGTTGGTGACATAATCATTATAATAATTTACCTGTCCAGACACAGGGTCAGATGTACTATCCATCCAATAATCAAAAAGTCTTCTTAAGCCTGCTGCCATACCCGGCATATCATAGGCATAACGAAATGTTATTGAAATTTCTCCCGAGAATGCGGCTTCATATGCAATTTCTCTAGAAGCACCATGAGTTGTGTTTGCTTTTGATAGAGTCTGTCTACCAGGAAGATTAACAGTTTCTGCGTACATAGAGAGATAACC
>Ga0080013_1002228_pt1 | contig 23310 bp, 15 predicted proteins | sample ETNvirenome_6_85_FD_69236 | JGI IMG/M metagenome (GOLD analysis project Ga0080013, IMG submission 69236) | Marine viral communities from the Pacific Ocean - ETNP_6_85 (SPADES assembly) (version 2) | ecosystem: Environmental > Aquatic > Marine > Oceanic | place: Pacific Ocean | collected 2013-06-19
CGCTTGGCGGTTGATTGGGCCATAATTTCGCTGTCTTTGATGCTTAGGCGATCGCAGATAAAATGGAAGATCTCCATAATGTCTGCGGCCTCTTCGGCACAGGGGTCCTCAACGAACTCCTGGACTTCCTCTTGAAGCTTCTTCATAGCATAGTCCTTGAGACGATCGCCGCGTACTTGGCACACCGAGAATTCCTTTCCGTCCTTCTCGATGATCTCGGGGATACGATCCCTGACTAGCTTCTGGTAAATCTTGTTCATATCCTTAGGTCTCTCATTTCTCCCAGGTTTCTCCCAGCGGAGACGTTAACCTTAAACATATCATAGCGCGTTTTCTTGAACATGTCAAGCAAATTTAAAAGTTCTTTGCGATCTTCGTCGGCGAGGTCAATGTATACTGCGTCGTGAATTAGAAATGCGATGTGGCTCTTTCTCCCCTTCAAAAGCTCATAGACTTTATACGCCTGTTCGTGCACCATATCAATTGTGGTGCTTTGAACGATGTAGTTGAGAGCATGATGCTCGTCGACGTTCTCTATCGCTCTACCATAATCTGTCTCGATTCTGGAGCCGTCCCAATATTTGTTTTTAACTGTCTCTTTATCATAAGCCCGGTTAGAAAGAAAATCTTCTGACTTAGAATTATACATCCAAGCAAAGATTCTCTTCTTTGCATCCTCTCTCGATCCAATATTACGATAAATATTCTTGCGGTTCCATTCGTGAATGTCGATTTGGGGCTGTTCCTCTCCGGTGAGGGCAATAAGTGTCCTCAATTCTGCTGCGTTGAAATCGAACTCAACAAACCAGTCGTTCTTTGGCTTAATGCATGCGCGGAATTCTTTGTTCATGGTAAGAATAGGAAATGTATTAGGGTTGGTGGAGAGGCGTCCGGTCACGGTCCCCCATGGATTATAGTTACATACATGCTGGACCGTTTGCAATGTCCTCTGAAAGTTCTGCCCCTTCACCGAACTCAACAGATGACCAATGGGGGTAATATCAATATTTAAATGATGCATTTGTATGGCGGTGATCATCTCTGCTAGATTCTGCATGGACTGATAATTTACCGGTCGGTCATAGGTGTCAAAAACGTGCTGAGTTATCTTATTCTTTGTCTCCAGGTACTGATAGAGAAAATACTCAGGTACTAAATCATAGAAACAGTTTTCCTCCATCAAAAGCTGAGATGTTTTGAAGGCCTTCAGACAGGATTTAAGGGTCTTTTTGATTTGCTCCCAATCTTCTTTCAACTCAGGCGGACAAACGTCCGTGAGGGTGGCGCCTCCGGCGTAAATGCGAGCAATCTCACAATGACTATTGTAGAGGTGGGAGCTGTAGTCCCAAGTCCTCCCCTCCGCGGGTGGTGGCCTCTCGGCATGAATTAAATTATTAGCGTAATAGCCTACACAATCGTGTTTGGCATCCAGGACCTGAAAAAGCATGGACATCCCTTCTATAAGTTGTATGCTCTCTTACTATAACCTAAGTAGGGCGAGACGTCAACCCCCTTTTAAATAAAAGTTCCTCATAGAGGTACGGTTTAAATAGATTGTTTATAAAAATCCACGCTTGGCGCTCGTCATATGCCCGGGCTATTTTGGAGGCGCGGTTCACAAAAGCATCTCGTCGGCCCGGGTATTTCACTTCCTGTTCACGTTCGCGAATGTCATAATAGAGGCCGCACCAGTAATGGTGACCCAAATTCATAACCTGAGCTAGCGTGGTTCTCTGACGTCGCGGGCCGAGTTCGAACTTGGGGGTTGGACACTGTACGGTCCCAGGGATACTATTAATGATACGGGGGTTTGCCATTACAAATTTGTTATAAGAATGCAACATAGCTTCCTGAAGCAATGGAACGTCCAGTGTGTAAGTCCTAATATAATAACGATTAAAGATGGGCGCCCCGGTCTGGTTGGAAGAGAGGGACTTCTTTTCAGCCGCGGAGAAGCTCTCGGGGAGTTGGCGGCTGAACTCCTGGCGAGATGGTTTTGAAAGCAAATCCAAATAGAGCCTCCACGGTGCATTTCTATCCACGTAAAAGCCATACTTTCGAGCGGCGCGGACATAGTATGAAAACCCCGGATCCAGCATATATTTTTCCCACTTCTTGAGATCGGTACTAAAGCTCTCTTGTGCAATATCTATACATATCCCTGAAATTCTTGGAGAAACTTGAGTACTTATAACATGGGCACTTAGTGTGACCCCTAAAGCGGTATCAAACTTACCACTGGCAATATAAGCTAAAAAATGAGTGGCATAATCCTTAAATATTAAAATTTTGTTAAAACTATTTTTAGGTAAAGAAGATAAATGGCGGTGGAAGCCCTCCATAATAAAATTCAATTTGGCATCATAGGATTTTTTATATCCATAGGCGGCCGCAGTAGCCTCCAGTTCGGTATACAAGCTTGTGAGAGGAATTGCGCCCAGATCGGTAGCAATTTTTAAATTACGGCGCAACATATAAAACAATTGCCCAGCGAAATCTAACGCATGGACTGTCTTGCCTTTGGAAGACTTTACTTGTTGATAGAGAGAAGAGTCTGAGCGTGGAACAATTACATTCTGAAACCTGTCTACTCGGCCGTAAAGATTTTTATCATAATAAGATTCTAGTGGGACCGGTAGACCATCTCGCGAAAAATACGGGGCGTCTGCATATCGTGTGCGCTCTCGATAGTTAATTACCAAGGGCCTCTCATTGCTCCCCATTGGGTAAGAACCGTCGGGAGGAGTGTGGGGGCCCTCTACTAGGTAGTCCACCACTCCGATTGGAGGCTTAACCTCGTTCTTTAGTGCAGCTTCCTGAGATAGGACAGCGACTTCTTCGTCCGTTGCGGGAGAAAAGTTATTAAAAAGTTCTGCCTTATCAATATTATCGAGTGCCATTAACTATAAGTAGTTCCTCATTATGTTCTGGTATGGCCTAGGTCTCGGGCCTAGGGTATTCCGGTGTTCGGCGGAATGAAAGGCGCCGACGGGATCGTCCCTGTGCCGGTTCCAACATGCTGCACGCCCTGAACTGTGGGGCCAACGGTCCCAATCAGTGCGCTCTGGATTGAGGGCATCGAAACATGAAGCGCCTTTACAGTGGTTTCCCAATTATTTTCTATTTCATTGTTAACATCTATCACCAAATGATAGCCTCCCATTCCTAATTTTCGTGAGATGGAGTCGGCGTCCGTAGGGCGCCCAAAAATCGTCATGTTAGGTTCAACGTAAATCAGCTGGCCCGGTAACAACAGACTGTTCCCTACTAGTGTTAAATTACAGTGATATAATTCGCGCAATTGCGCGGCCCCAGCGCCGCGAGACTTCGCGGCACGGGACTCTCGTAAATACGGCTGGTCTACGCGGTCGAAAGTAACCTTTTTCACCAAACCTCGGTCGAGACCCACAATAAAATTCGCGATGCCCTTTTGCAGGTTGTTCAAATAGTGGCCATCATAGGGAACAAAATTCTTTTGAAAAGAAATAATTTTTATTGTGGCGGCGTCCGCTGCATTATTAGGTTTACGTAACACTGTGTTACGAGCTTGGCCGCCGCCGGGGAAGCCGCTTGCCGCGGCCGGAGCGCCGGCGACAGTCGAGTTGGTAACGACTGGCACAAACATTGCAATATCGCCACCAATTGTATGAAGGTTGCTTACGACAGGCGTCTGAAGTCCGCCGGCGAAGTTGATCAGATCATCCTGGTCGCGTGGTCCGGCGGCGTTCTCGTCACTGCCGCCGACGAAGGCAGAACGTCGGAAATCGGCAGTCGTGCTGTGCTCCCCCGTCACCCCCTGTGCTGCGCCGTGGCCGATTTTGCGAGGAGTCGGGCCCCGATCATAGCCTACATTATACCCATATGCTGCGTTGGATTGATGATCTTGCGCAAAAAATTGAATATTCTTATCTGTCTCTGCTGTTACGACCGAGGGGATGGGAGAGTTCCGGGATTGCACGATCACCGCCTGATTGTAGATTGGTTTGACATACTCATTCAAGAGATCGCGAATAAACTCCTCTACATAATAAGTGACGCGCTGACCATCCACAATTTTACGTTTCATAAAGTCCATAAATAATCCCACTTCAATGGGAATATGACAAAGGTTAGCCGTCGTCGTATAATGTTCGCGTTTCGATGGGCCTAGAGATTTGAGGCCGCACTTAATGTTACTGAGAGTAGGAGAAAAAGTCGTATGTCCGTGGGAATTAGAGGAGGCGCCAGAAGGGCGCCGGACAAGTTGGTGACTGTCTTCCCAGTGTCCCGCGCTGTTTTGATAACCTCCCAACATTTTCCAAGGATTCAAAAATTCAAAATCGGTTGTTATGAAGCCCAAGCGCTTAGATTGTATTTCTGATGTCAGCCCCTGTGTAAGAAGGAAAACCTCTAAGATGTCCCCTAAATAAAAAAACTGAACGAGGGGGCCAGTTTTGGTGCGGTCACTCTCAGTGTTGTGGCCGAGGGCGCCGGCGAAGTCGTTGCTGTGGCCATATACCTGATAGGCCCGTCCGCCGCGCCTCAGGGGGTCCCCGTCCTCGTCGAGGACGGACGTGACCATCTCTTCCACCCCAGATGTACGGGCTAGCTGATTGTACGCAGTAGAATAACTACGCGGGCCGATGATATCTAAATTTTGAACTGCATTCTGGTAGGAATCCTGAAGAGGTTTAATAACATTATCAAAAAATGTCTGATTATACTGCCCGGTGGGGGAACCGAACATAAATCTATAGAGGTCCCGCGGGCGCGCAATGGAGGTGGCTTTTTCTCCATCCTCGTCGTCATACTGACCCGTGTTAAAGGAACTGCCGGCTGCTTCGTGCTGGCGGCGAGTGGCGGATCCACCCAAATTAAGATCAGACCCGGCAGTATTACTACTCAACAGTAGCAATGTTTCGGGTACATATGTTTGGTACACATGTTTAATGAGTAACTCCTCCATAATATATCGATATTTTTCTTCAAGTAATGTCCCGAGTTCTTTCTCTTGACGGGTGATATTGTCCTCGTTATAGTCGGTGGGGCCGCCGTCTTGCTCCTGATCATGACGGTCGGCCCGAAGGTCATCCAGGTTCTCCTGGTGCGTCTGGATGGCGGGGTCACTCTGGAATTTGAGTAAGTCATAGCGATCAGTATTTAAGGCATAGCGCGCGCGGTAGTTGGCTTGCATCGTAGCCGATCCGTCCTCATTAAACTCAAACACATGGTCGGTCAACTGTAAGAACAAAGACCGCTGTGATTCCTCTACAAAATCACGTTCTGCGGCAGTAAAAAGAATATTACTCTCCGCCGGCACCTGATATCCGACATCCACTCTTATCTCAAAAAAGGACCCATCATATTCGTCTTGCAAACAGTTGTCGGCTAGTGCAGTGTTGCCCGGGGGCAGTGAATATGTAACTAAATCCAAAAAGGTGGCTTGCCGAATTGGCGCGCCGGACGCATCCGTAGCCAAAATACTTTGCATGGTGAAAAGATCTGACACATTGCTGAAATATACTTTCAGGCTTGCCTCTATATTATTATCAATCTCTCCCGGGTTGACGCCCTGCAGCTTCCAGCTGAACGACTTTAGGCCTGTGCCCACCATATATCCAGAAGCATGATTTCCCAAAATGGCGCCGTAGTCCGCTTCACTAACCGCCTCATCAAATATGATTTCCATTTCTCCCAAAGGAGCTGGCTTAAGTGCGCGAGGTTCCTTGAGGGTCCACCGGGGCTTTGAACCGTTGGGTGGATCCATTTCATAATGAAGTTTATAAATTCTCAGGCGAGGCCTTAGTGCTGCCACTTGCGCGCTTGTCAGGCCAAAAGTAAAAAAATTAACAAGATCTCGTTGTTGGGTAGCAATTTTAGATATCACTAAATCGGGCTGCCCACTTTTTAGCACCGGAGTTCCTGACCGGTCCCCAGCGCCCGGAGGCCAATTTGTAGTCACCGGGACGAGCATCTCGTACCCAGTACGCCATACTTTATCTTTAGCATTGGTCCCGCCGGGGTCAGAGCCCCCAACCAGCTGCGCGCTGGGGTCTAACAATTCAGGGTCAAAGCGTTTGTTTTTGAAAGATACCTGCCTTATTAAATTCATCAATGCTAAATTAGCATTTTTCATCATTTGCGGATAAAACTGCTTGTGATCGCGGTGGGGTATAAGTACATCTTGTACTGCGGGTGCGTCTCCGGGGTTTCTGGCCATCTATATTTCCTTCCTCTCTTCTAATAATAACTGCTGATCAGCTGCAGCGGATAAGGAACTTGCACAACATCGCCCGGACGCCAGTGTGCATCTGTTGGTTTCTTGTTAAAACGAGCTATGATCCACCAATAGGTGGCGTTTCCATAAACCCGAGAAGCAATTTTTTCCAAACGATCGCCGGGTTGCCAAAAAATCTCCTCTATCACCAAGCTGTTAAATTCGAGATCAGTGAGGGGCTTAAAAGTTCTAGTCCCATATTGATGGATGAACCGACGGCCGCGCTCTTCAAATATTCTTTCATATAAAGGATTCGTATTTTGGAAAAAGTAAGCGTTGCGATAGCGGCCGGGCATTATGGACCCCCGCCGGTCGACCCAGTGGCTGCCTGGTTAGCTGCCAGAGGATTTTCAAACTGGGATTGGTCGCTTGTATCAAACGGGAAGTTTCTGCCTTGCTGGAAGTATAGCTTATCGGCGCCATAAGCGAAACCGGGTGATGAACCGCGGTGTAATATGGTGCCCCCCAACGTAACAGTGTAGCCCTCTGCATTTGCAGCGAAAGCGAAATCCGTAAAATCATTTATTACCACAGCGACGCCGTCTTCGTTCATTAATTTATTCACTTTGAATGTTTCAGGGATAAAGATCAAGGACGACGCCCCGCCGCCGAAAATATTTTCAGCAGCGACGCCGGCGAGGAAGATTTCTAGCACCGGGGTGCCCGTCATCCGGCCCACTCCCTGCTGCTTGGACGCGCCATAATGATAGGGCCCATGGGTTGCAACGGCCGATGAGCCAAGCTCCCATGTAGGGTACATCAGTTTGTAGAGATCACCAAGAAGTGGCAGATACCCGACGACGATGTCGGGGTTGGCGGTTCTGGCTCCGGTGGTGTCGTCGGAGACTGGGAAGCCGGCGGCGCCTAGGATGGGAATAGTGTTGGTCCACAGCCTCTCGTAAAATGCCTTCGCAGTTTTCTTGTTCAAAGCTTTACTATTGGGCATTGCAGTAATCCACGCCCTTATTTCGCTATCCCACGTGTCAAATGAGGACGCCATTATGGACTCGCCTCCATGGGGTGTACGTACAATAGCAGTAAACTTACGCTTTGTATTCTTATAGGTAAAGATAGGGTCCATGCGCCCAAAGACTTCTTCCGAGTGCCAACTAGGAGACACATCCATCTCATAAGAGCTTACAAAGATAGGAAGTGCGACCTCGGCCGCCGTGGGAACATGTCTAACTCTTAATAATGCTGCTGTTTGTGCCATATTTTAGCGGACCCTCTTTCCTAATTAGACTGTTTTCGTAATAGTTAGTGAAGAATTTCGTTGGATATGGGCGATCGTTGACTCCGCCACCTTCTTTCCATCCATTTTGATAACAACCGGCTGATCCCCTGTTTGATCAAGCGAAGGTGTTCGAACAAAATCATTCAGATCCGAAAGTTCTTTATGGATACTATGGAGGACAGCCAGGGACGTTATCTCCGCCATGTCGCTTGCGACGCCTAGTGGGCCGCCGGCGATGAGGCTGGTCAGCATGCCGCCCACACCACCGCCGCGAGTTTGGCCGGCTGTTCTAACCCCGTCACCCTCTCCCAAAGCATACATGCCGCGATTCTCGACAACCTGTGGAGTGCCTTGGCGGGGAACAACGGTTTCAGGGCCCCCTTCTGCCAGTTCATATACGCCCCCGGGTCCAGATTCGCGGCCTCCTTGCAACCCTTTGGCAGAGGCCTTCGCAACACCCATGGCACCCCCCAGGGCTGCGCCTGTGCCGACAATGCCCGCAGCGATCATCGGCGCTTTCATGAAGTTCGAGGCAATCTTAAAAGCGGCCATGGCTATCGCTGCAGTGCCAAAGGCTGTTGCCAAAAGGCCCATAGCAGGGGTCAGATTTTCTGTTAACGTTTGCATCATTGTAAAGGCCGCGATGGCGCCGGCGAAGATACCTACAAGTTGGAACGTGGACATGTTGATCCTAACGAGTTGAACATTAAGTTTCGCAAGGGTCATCGGAATTTTCATCTTCGATATCGCGTAAAAAGCATAGAGTCCTATAGTAAGTTGTCCTAACCAATGGACAGCACCATCTGAACCGCCCAGGGCGCCCACGAGACTGCCGAGCGGATTCAGCATAAACAACAAAGCATCTGCAACATTGGCCAAAATATCAACCAGAGGGCCCAATGCTATAGCAAAGCTCATCATAATCTGTTTCAGTTTGTCGGTGACTGCTTGGGCTTCCTGCGCGCGTTGCTTCATTTCGGCCATGCCCATTGTGTGGCGCCGATACTCTTCATCGGTGCCCCCAAACAGCTGCATGGCGACACTCATATCCGTGATACCGGCGGCGCTCATTAAGGCTTGCTTCTCAAACCTTTCCATATTTTTAAACTGGGTGCCCCCCATCTTGATGCTTTCACGTAGGAGTTTTACTCTTTCTTCTTCTGTCGCATAGACCATTTCAATTGCATTTAAGTAGGGGCCCCCTAAAACGGCATTGAGTCGACCCACAGCATTGCCCGCATCCTCAAACGTATCAAACTGTTTTGCGATGCCCAATAACTCTTGCATTCCAAGACCCGTTTGCTTAGATTGCTCTTCTAAGCCTTCGAACACCTCCACCATATCATTGCCATATTTCATTAATTCACTGGAAGCCTGATTAAAGTCTTCCATGATAATTTTGGGAGGAATCTTGAGAGCCTTCGACAGACCCATCAGCTGGCGCGAGGTGCGCTCTAGCTGCTGAGCATTCATGCCTAACCCTTTATCGAGTTTGTTCATGATAGATGCGGTGGTTCCTGCCGAAACACCAAACTCTCCCATCAGAGTGGTAACGCGAAGCAGTTTCTCTCGGGACTGATCGGACATATGGTTAAAAGATGCCATCTGGCTACTTAGTTCTCCGGCGGCCGCGAACGCTTCTTCCATGGAGACACCCATGGCAAGGTTTGCCCGCTGAACCTTTACTATACTTCCCTCTAATCCGCCGAACCCCTTTTCAATAATGCCGGTGTTTCTGCGTAATTCAGACGAAAGGCGATCAAATTCCTGCATAAAAGCAAGAGTGCTCTGAAAGATCTTTTCAATGAGACCCTTGGCTAAGTTAAAGGGAGTGAGTATAGACAGCGCTGTGCCCTCCATCCCCGCAAGTATGTCGCCCAGAGGTATCCCAGCTTTAAGGGCGCCCAGCAGGCCCCCTACCAAACCGGTTTCCATGTTCTCACTAATACCTAAGGTTGTTTCAAGCAACTGCGCCATTCCCCTGTTGGTGTGAACTTGTCCTTTGTTACCATCTTCCGTGGCATTTGCGGCTTCGACTTTTGCATCAGAGATCGCGCGCTGGCGAATCAGATCCGCAGCTGCGTCGGAGGCGGCCTGTGCCGCTTCAGTCGATATCTCGCCGAGCAGGGTCGCCTCGACTTTGAGAGCCTTTATATGGTCGTCGTCATAGTGGCCGCGGGCCTGGCCCATCTTCTCCAGTTCAAGGATAGCCCAGGCCTCCTTCTTCTTAGCCGCCTCAGCCAACTCCCAATGTTTCTTGGCTGCGGCATATGCTTTTTGTGCGAGTTCCCCCTCTTCTTTGGTGGCGTCGGCCTCTTTTTGTTTTTCAAGTGTAAGCTTTAGTTGTTCTCGTGCTAGCGCTTTAGCGTTTTCTATCTCGACCTCTAAAAGACGATTGTTGGCTTCCATAATACGCCCCAGGTCTTTTTCGCCTTTGTTGCGCGCGTCAAGGAGTTCTAGGGTTTCCTTTAAGCGTTCTTTTTGGGATGTGATATATTCAGTATTTCGGCGATGCGAAAGGCCCGCTTTATTGAGGAGCTCGATTTGCTTCTCTGTTAAGTCGTTGCCATCTTCTAGCGCCTTTCTCGCCCCAAGAGCGTGCTTGATGTCAGACGTGGACATTCCTGGAAATTGGGGTTCGTCTTTTGGCATCGTGCTGGGGCCTAATTAATTGGCCACTTAATTCCCGTCTCGGCTTCAAATGCTTCGACTGCTTGATTCACATCAGCCTTGGCGTCAAACGATTCTGGAGCGTTCAGGCCGAACTCTAAGAAGGTATCCATATATTTCTTCTCTTTTCCCAAAGCCGTCCCAAATGCTGAAACTTGCTCGGGGGTGCCGCGAATTACGGCATTAACCTGGACTTCTTCTGTCGCGACTTCTTCGAGCTTCGACCCTCCGAACATTCCCTGGAGTAGATATTTAACGGCACCACCGAACATCGTTAGCCAACTCTCTGTCAGACGCCCTTGTTTTAGAATATTAAGATTAATGGTATATGGTTGTAGTTCACCAGACATGAAAATCCCTCAGATTATATAGTAAATAGTTTAAAATTGTATTAAGCGACTATTAAGAGGAAGAGGGACTTTTGCGCTGGGGCGGCTGGGTATATCCATCTAAAACTGTGGGGCCACTAGAGGTAGTTTTGTCCTTACTATTTGCCTTTACAGCGTCGTTTTCGTCATCTTTTTGTTGTTTAAGCCTGCGTACAAACCACTCCCTTAACTTCACTGGAAGATTATATGCTTCCATCAGGCTCCAACCCCCGTGATACTTTAAAAAGAAAAACTGTTCGTAAATATTTTCGTTATACTCAGGCGTCAGGCCAAAAAAAGTCGGTTGTAAAGGGAAATGTAATGTCGTCCTCGTGGCCACAATGGTCACAGACGAACTCCTTTCGCAACTTAACTGCGGGACACACTGTTTCATAAGTTTTCCTTAAAAAACGTGAATCCCGTAGAGGCAACGTGTCAACAAATTTTTGGATGGTCGCCCTTTCGGTATGACCCAGAACAGAAACCAACATTGCTTTCAATTGGTCGGTTACCCACTGGTCTGTCATTTTTCTTTTCTTACGCACTTGAGCCGCGTCCATCATAGAGCGCTCGTCATGTCCGTTTAACAGACGAAAGCCCACACCTACGGGGCTATTGGGGATGGAGACATCAAAGGTGCCATTTTCATTAGGGGTTACGCCTATAGTAGCAAGCTCACTATCTTCAAGGGGAGGCTTCATGAGGGCGGTGCCCAAATCATAATCATGAGTCCCGGATTCACCGCACTGCGCACAAGTGAGCTTCGTTTGATAATTGTGTCCATAGGCGGAGGCCCGGGCGGCTACCAATACCGCGTCGCGGTCGGCTATTAGAAGGTCACGGGATCTTATTTTTCTATCAACCACCAGATTCTCTATCAAACGGTCCAAAACGAGGCCCTTTTCGAGAAGACCCTGAGAACTCAGGAGATCTTCTTCTCTGGCTGTCATATATCGAATCTCTAGCGTTTCGGCTCCATGAAGGGGGTGACTTGCTGCATAATACTTCCCCTGACTGGGTAAGTTTACAAACTCAGTAGGTACCACAAATGCCAAAGGGTCAACCTGTGGACTTTCGCTAGCTGCTATGGTTGCAGGAGACGTGTCGTCCTGCTGTGGCGCTGCAAAGCGCTCCGGGTTGTTTCTACGTGCCAAGTGACACCTCTCTTTCTATAATAATTATACCCTAAACAAAAATCTTTTAAAGATAAATGTTATAAATCCTCTGGTAAGACGTCGTCAGGCTGGTCTGGGAAGTCCTCCTCGGGCAAGTCGTGGTTCGGGCCCGATGTCCCCGGACCGGTGGGAGTGTCCCAATCTATCGGTTGGCCTGCGCCCGAGCCGGGGCCCGAAGGGGGCGCTTCCCCGGCGCCGGTGGCAAGGGGCGCAAAATCATTATCAGAACTTTGCTCGTTGTAGAGTTGTTCATCGGTCGGGGGGCTGTCCCCGCCGTACAAGTTATCGAGCTCATCGGGCCCTGCGCCGGCGTTGTTCTCCAGACCCTCTAGGGGATCGGTCGGGGGGTCAACGGGGTCGTCACCGAAGAAGTTGGGCGCGTCGATCGTTGCAGCTTCACCGCCGGTTGCTGGATCGTCGGGGTCGCGGATGGAGCGGCCAGTTTCCATAACGCTGTCGATCTCTGCTTGAGCCCCAGCATTCGCCTGGGCGATCTCTTCGGGCGTTGCGGCCGCGGCTTCGGTGACCACCGGACTAAGGGCACCCTGAGGCGCCGAGGAGGGTACACGCATAGGATCGGGGTCGGGCCCGGGCCAAGGCTTAAGTAGGGGCAACAGCTTTCCTTTACGGTCGATGATGCCTGCAGTATCCGAATCTCCCATGATTTCGTTCACTTTTGCCATATAGGTGTTTCGCTTCGACTCCGCAATATTTTGGATATGCCGGTAAGTCTCCCGAGCAGTCTGCGATGCCAATTCAGGTTTCGTCTCTTTAGCAAATATCATAGGATGATTGCCATATGTTTCAACAATAGAATCAAGAATCCGATGAGCAGAATGATTGGGGTTGCCGTCTGGCATATAGGAGCTTCCTTGATCGACGTCGGTGGGGAAACGAGTGTCCAGGCCTCCCATCGGACTAGTTAAAACAGCATAGCGGTACTTCCCCGGGTTTGTGACCTTAATAGAAACGGTGGTCTGGAGTAACTCAGTCCCCCCGTAGCTGTATTCGGAAAACTGAATATTAGTTATAAGGGGATCTACGAACTCGTGAACACCCACGGGAAGTGCGGGATAGTCGCCGGGGTCGGCTACATTTTCTCCGGCCGTACGAAGAAGACCAGGATCGGAACGGGCGCCTAGATCCACAATGCTTAACACTCTGTTCGCGAGCAAGGGCCAAAGCCAAAAGGGATAGAGCTTCGTGGCAACACTAGATGCGCCGCGGTTCCCTACTTGAAAGGCCAAATTCATTGAAAAGTTTAGATCATCTGTTAGGGTACTCACAAAGGAGATTGTGGCCTCCTGTATCTTTGATGTCGCGCTGATGGGGCGCACATAATTAACTTTGCGGCCGGCCATGGGTTGTTCGGTCACGGTTGCGCCGAAAGAGGGCGGAGTAAAACTCGTAACGATATGTGGACTTACGCGTCTTTCGACGATCCTTAGGACACGTTTCTCCTGGGCCTGGGCGGTAATTCGCTGCGGCTGGGGAGCCCATGACCTGATGGCAGAGGTCTGTGATGGACTGTTGGGATTCCCGGTCTTCGCGAGATTCACTCGTTCGGTCGTGGTTAGACCGGCGGATTGTGCCCTTAGCTTGATTGCGGGCTTGAGTTGCTGTGCTATAGTGTGGGTGTCATATCGATGTCCAGATAACCCACTGCGCAAGTCATTGGGATTTATCTTGGGCATGTAAACGGGCCAGAAACACCAAAAACGATGCTGTTGTTTGGCCTCCAAAAAAGCATTATACCAGTTTTTATAGACCGCGTCCGACGAGGGGAGGGGGCCCCGAATAGTAGAAGCAATGGTGGCCGTCATCGTCGTTCTCCTTAAAAGACGGAGGAGTCGTTACCCCCGAAACTTATATTCAGCCCAGTCATACCGCATGCCGATATCGACGGTAAGAAGATCCTCACTAGCATAATCTAAATTGCCGTATGAGACAGAGGTAACAAACGGATTGTTGAGCTCGTGAGTGCCCAAGACAATCCCGTCTCCATTAAGTTCACTAACCTTAACCTTTGTGCCAATGGCTCGAACGGCGGCCGCCTTATTAACTGTTGCGGCGTTGGCTGGGACCACCGAAGAAGCAGTGGACACCTGATTGGGCATCTTAAATCCGGAAGCCAAAAGGACAGCCTGTAGTTCAGCGTCCATATCAGGGGAAGCAGAGTCTACAAATTGCATAGTAATTTCATTCCAAGTCACGCGACCGGGATAGTAAAATGTTTTGTCTAGAAACTGATGCTCGGTTACACCTACAGTATACGCAGGCTTAGTGAAGGTACGCGCAAAGATCTGCGTGCTCACGTTGCCTGGTAAGTCAAAGGTAACCAAAAAGCGATGTGCTCTTTTCGGTTCTGCTGCTGGATTGTCCCAAAATAATGCCATTTCTATATCCTCTTTAACATAATTAGTGAGAGGGAAGCAATTCCCCCTCAGCTAGATTAAAATTCTACCCCCGTACGTGTGATTACAAAGTCAAGTGCAATAAACTCAATTGCGCGAGTAGGCTTAAGAAGTATCTTGGCATACAAGATGTTTCTATCCACCAAATCAGGCGTTGTAGTAGATTCGTCAAGAATTACACGGTAATCCGATAATCCAAATCTATTCTTTACCGACGAGAGGAAAGGATCTACACGATTCGTAAAGCGATTCCAAGTAATCTGTATGTTGGGGTCGAACAAGATATTGTTCGCGATCAAGCGAATTTGCTTCTTCAAGTAAATCAGCAGTCGTCGTACGTTGATACGATCCAGTGCTGACGGTGTTGCTTGAAGGGTCTTCTGTCCGAACACCACAATTCCCTCTGCAGGGAAAGATGCGATTGGATTAATGTTAACTTCATAGAGATTGTCTCTCTGGTCAGCCGTAAGCTTTTCAGCCACGTTTACAACGTTCAGGCCTGCATTACCATTGTTAAGACCACCTCGATTGAAGCCGGCGGGAGCAAACCACAATTCCGAACGTGCGGCCGATGAGGCCAACACACCCATTGCAATAGTGGAGGGCGGTACCCAAAGACGTCGACCCGAAGCCGTATCGTTAACCTGTACCCAGGGATAGTACGCACAGCCATAACTACTGTTGAAGTTACGACCCTCAACGTTTGCAACCGTAGTGGCCGAGGTTCCCTTTCGACTTGCGAAAGAGTCGGTATTCTCAGTGGTGGGCACATATCCACCCGGAATGTCGATCACACCGAGCACATCCTTTCGCTCTTCGGCCATGGCCAAGAGATAGTCGGTACTCTGGGGATCTGTAACACCGGGAATGACCGCCATATTAATATCGATCTGATCGGGATCAGATACTGAATCAATAGCCTTAACTATAGTGTAGTACATCGGCGCCGTCTTAACGGTCTTGGAAGTGCCGGCGAGGGCGCGGGTGTTATTAAACGGATTACGCTCAAAAATATCCACACCGTCGGTTCCTCCATACATTGGAACAGTAAACCGATTGAAGCCCGCATTCAAAATCGATGCATATGACGAACTAACTGCAGTCATCGAAGTGCCGGCGCGGCGTCCACCTTGCGGGGTGCCGCGATAAGGACTTGCGCCCCCAACATCACTAGAATTACCAAGAATAGTATTGAAATAAGTACCAAGCTCGGATCCGCTGTGAGTTGCTACTCCCGTAGTAACAGTAAGGTCATCCAAAGAAAATCCAGGTGACAGAATAACCGTTTCAGAAGAGAGTGACTCTGGCTTTCTGCGAATGATATCGCGCGTAGTGCCATCAAAAATAAGAGTACTAGGTGCCTGATTGGTTGATAGGCCGAAGAAAGCATTAGTTTCCTTCGCAAGATTACCGTCTGAGGAGGCAATACGCTGAGCGAGCACCGGCATCAGAAGACTGGCGGTACGAATCAGGTTGCCGCGGCCCCAGTAGACAGCATCATTTACGGTTGCTGCGCCGTCGCCGGCTAGGAAGCCGATTCCTGTGCCCGTACCATAGCCGAAGAAGGAGCCGGTAAGGCCCCAGGCGGTACCATTTTGGCTAACGCCTAGTGTTCGAGCGTCGTCTAAAACACCACTCATAGTGATGCGTAGGTTGCCAGCAGTTCCCGCAGTACTTTGAGTTAACTGCAATACGCTGCGTAGGCCGGTCGAGACGACCTTCGACGTCAGACCAAGCTTACTGTATTCAGTATTGTTGAGAACGTCCCTTAAGCCAGTGGCGACTGTACCGTGAGTGGGAACAGATCCGGTATTATAGAATATAATGGTTCCAGTGCCAGGACCGATGTCCTCGCGGCCGTCTGAGCCGTTCTTGGTCGTCCATCGCAGGGAAGAACTGCCTGGAGCGAACATTTCCACGACTCCAGCAGAGTTGGTAAGCACCAAGCTTGCCTCCCTGACAGCGCCCAGACGAGCGGCTTCGCCACTTCCCCAGCGCGCGGTGCCGTCGTCGCGTTCGAAACTACCAGAGAAAATAACTGAACCAGTGGCTTTGACACCTAGGTAGCGGTTCATTGCCTTCGCGGGCAATGAGCCGGAGCCACCCTGATAGAAGATACTCTTCACTGCGCCGCCGGCGCCGACGCTAGACAACGCAAAGTTCGTCAGCGCTGAGGAGCCTGAGTACGCGTTAAGGCCTCGATATGTTGGAAGGCCGCGGAATCCGAATGGAAGCAGTGAGGCTTCCTGTGATCCGTTTTCAACGTCTTCGTCCATTTCGATGCGAATGTACTTGGACTGATTAGGATACTGACCTAGCTCTCTCCATTTACTATTCGTTGAATCGTATTCAAATGAGCGATCGCCAATACGCTTTCCAATATAGTTATTAGAAGCGGGGTTAAGATCCAAATTATTAAACTGTTCGTAAACAACAGGATTCTCATCCGTATCCTGCATATCACGAACAAGCAAAGTAAATGTACCATACTGTTCAAATTGCGGGTTAGGCGACGACTTGACATCAGAAATAGAAATCTTATAATTACGCTGAGAGTATTCGACTCCTTCGCGAGAGTGTACACGGAAAAGACGCGGCGTCGTAGAGTTAATGTCGAAATTTGCAAGATTAGTTCCAAGCTGTTGCGCGATAATCCAGGGAGTTTGCGGAATCGCATAGCCGCGCCTGAAGTTTCCACCGTACGCAGAGCCACTATTGAGAGCTAGAATAACCCCATACGTTGATGTAAAGTCACTCCGGGTGATATCGCCCGATCCGTCAAGCTTGTCAACGAAGTTTAAAATTGCCCTCTCGTATGTTTCGCCTAAGAAGTGATTCTTAAGGTTTGAGGTCTTCGTGATGGAATTATTAACTAATTGTGGGTTGGTATTGAATACATTGCGGATATAGCGCGATGATTTTGGATCAAAGTTAAAAGTCTTTTCAATAATTTCGTTAGCGCCAGAAATGCGTACCTTGTATTCTTTTTTACTCCCAACCACGACGGGCTCGATCAATGTGCCGGCCTGGGCGTCTGATGTGGCCGTGCCAGCGATATTGCCGCTCAGCTGGACTACGGTTGCGCCCGCTCCTGAGCCGGTAAGATAAAAAATAGCTGCCAACATTCCTTCGCCATGACCCGGAGTAACGGAGTCAGCGCCGAGGGAACCAGTGCCAATGATAAAGAGACCGTAAGCGCCGCCCAAACAAGTACTGCTTACTTGTGGGACCTCCCAGCCGGCTCTTCCGGCCGCGGGTGCAGCAGGATGTTGATCTCCTACTAGACGCACAAAAGTAAGAGGGGCGCGATTCGCTAGCCACGCTTGTGCAGCGTAGGCACCATAAGTTGGATTAGCGCGGTTTCCCGTGCGCCAAACATCTGCATTCCTACCCGTTCCGGGAAGGGGCTGTCCGAACATGTTAACAAAGTCAGCATAACTCGAAACGGTCACAGGCACCAGGGCCGGGCCTTTTTCAGATACTCCAAATATAACGGGACTGGATCCTAGCCTCGGTTGGCCTGGAACTTGTGATTGATCTACCTCATTAATAAAGACCCCGGGTGATACAAATCTAAATCTATCAACGGACATACGCCTTATCTCCTCTAGAACCTAATACCTTCAAGTATGTTCAAATATAAATAGTGAATAAAAGCGGCAAACTCCATTACTCTTTATAAAACCCAGAATTATCCAAAAAGTCCTGGATTTCACCCACAATCACCTTCTCACGGGGTATCTGAATGTCTACCGCGTTTTCTCTATAGACTAGATTGGGTTTGTTTGCATTATCGCCGTCCCCGATTAGGTACCCCAACACCTTCATATTAATTATAGACTCGTAATTACGCTGGCTCATTCCCATGGCGGCGACATTAGAGTTATTGGCCATGTCACCATCAAAAAATGCCTCATATTTGTGACCTTCATTTTCGAGGCGGAAAGGCATTCGGTTAAGACCACCTTCGCGAATAAACTTGCGTATAATTTCATTCATTTGTTGTTGATACTCGGTCCGAAGTGATATTTCATAATTTACCGCAACCCATGTAGGAAACGGCATCGAAATAGTTTGATACACTGTCTTATTATTGCGTACAGCGGGCCATGTTTCGCGCCCAAACTTCTTTTTAGCATAAGCATTTTGAAATTCAGCTGTTTTTTGTTGATTTATCTGCCGTGCGACGGTAATGGAGCCCCCCATGGCGTCTCTCACTTCAGGAACATTCGCGGCCGGTATGGCATATTCCGAAGCAGGATTTTTTTGAATGGAGGCACGGTTAATTGTTATTAAAGGCAAAATGAGAGTCTCTTCGGCATCGTGCAAGTCCTTGTTGTGCTTGATTTGATAAGACCTTTCGGCACTTACCCACAAAACAGGTACTTTTTTAAATCCTTCATTGGTAGTAACCGCAATTTCTAGCCGATTTTCTATATAATCCATTACAGCCCCATCAATTGTCTCAAGAGAGGAGGGCTCAAACGGCACCTTTTTAATAATTGATGGATCTTTAAGCCCTAAATTTTGATTCTCAGGGGGGTTCTCAATTTGTTGCTGGGTGCGAGTACTAGAGATGTTCGCGCTGGTGCGCTTCTGCCTAATACTTTTTTTCGGAGTGTCGTCAGCCACTTACCTATCCTACAAATATGCCAGTAGGGATGCTTTGGACCACATTTTCTGTTGAATCAATGAGTGTGGAGTCTCGGGCAGCCAGCTCGGCATAGGTTAATTCGTTAAGTGTCGTCTTCAGCTCCTCTCGTAACGTGTCCTGTTCGGCCTTTGCCTGACCAAGAAGATCCGAAGCATTTAAAGTAACACTTTCGCCCGGAATGGGGACGCTGGCAAACTTTCCGCGAATCTGGCCCAACATTTCTTTTGTAAGAGCTAATGCAAACCGACGAATCCATTGTTTTCCTATAGAATTAATGTTTTCATAGGGAAGATTCTGAAAAGGTAGAGTATTCATGTTATTCACACCCTCATTACCTGAACGTGGCTCACCAGTTCCTTCATCCCATGGGTCATATTGATGCTCGATAGAGAAATCTACCCAGAATGCAGAGGGGCTGCTTGAATCGGGCTGTGGGAAGAGGCGCAGCTTATTGTTCTTAATTTCGTATGAGTAGTGAGACAACCGAGTCCATAGAGCATCCTCGTAAGCCATGGCCTGTAGCTTGTTTTGCCATGCCGGCACAATTTCAAAAGTCGAATCATCAGCAAACTGGCCGTAAGTCCGCAGATTTCCTACAACAGAAAAGCCCCCATAATACCCATAAAATCGCCACATGGCGCGTGGAGTTTTAAAATAAACTTTCTTAATAATTACACGCTTGTTCTGGACTTGTCCATAAAAGGATGTAGAAGCACTTAGGGCCGATGATCCTGAAATTAGAGCTTGTAAATCATAATCCTGTTGGCGCGCTACTCTGCTGATTGAGGCAGAGTATATGGGCAACGTACCTCCCAAACCAACTTCAGTAATTGTACGGTCAGCCACCCGATGAGAAAACCCATAATCAAAACGAGGATATTTTAACGCAACATTTTTGCCTGCTAGGGCATGCCCAGCCGTAATCTGGCCGTCTTGATCAAAAGAAGCGGTGGTCGCCCCCAGCATGCTGGATAAGACATTTTTACTCTGATGAAGATTAACAATATAAGAGTATTCTAAGACCGCCTCTTCATATGCAGCGTACACATTCCCCTCAGCTAACTCAATATCTAGAACATCGCCGCCTAACTTTTTGTATGTATAAGCTACTTGATCAGCTGCTCCGGAGAGGAAAGCATTTGAGGCCGCATATATACCAAAAGGTAAGGTAGCCCCCACATTAGATGGTGTTCCCGTAGCCGACAAGACATTAACATTTGTAGTCGAGGCCGGATTTAATTTTGGGATAGCCATATACGTTCCTCTATTAAGCTATTACTAAATAGAAAGCCCCGCCTCAAAAGAGACGGGGCTTTCACTATTTTGACCTTACGTCAGTCTAGATTAACCTGGGGTTACCAAGTCGCGTACGATAACCAAACCATACATATCCGGACGCACCATCTTCTTGGCGTATCGAGTCATGACTCCCTTACGGGGCACGAAGTCTTCTACACCAAAGATAGTCGGCGTGGTCTGCAGCGGCACATAAGGTGCATACACATAGCCACTTTCAAGGAAGCTACTTCCGCGTCGGCCAACAAGGACCAACATGCGCGGGAAGTACGGATCGACAATGACGTCGAACTTCTTGGAAAGAGAGCCAACCTTAACAGCGCCCGCGTCTCCGCGGTCACTATCAACAGCCACATTGGCACGGAAACCAGCCGTAAACTCAAGAATGTTGGCAACTTCTGGTCCGACGACCACAAAGTTGGCACCACCCCGGAGGGTCTTACGGTGGATCTGTGCCGAAACCTCATTGATAGTCTCAATGAGAGTTTCATACCACTCACTGACATTACCAGTGAAGTCACCCACAGCCGCAGGACTCGGAACACCCGTCAAACGATTGACAAAGCGGCCCGGTACACGGGACCAGTAAAGGGTCTGGGCAGACTGTCCACGAACGAGATCTTCGACAATCTCGCGATCGATTTCAAGAGCGATCTGCTCAGACAGAATCTGAGTCAGCTCGACCTCAGCATCAAGATTGTGGTAGGCGTTAAGATCTTGTCCTAACTCCGGAGTCCACTTAGCCTTGAGCTTCTTGGTGACCGCCGTGACAGGCACGGAGTCGACCTTGATGTCGATCTCAGGAATGTTTGCACTTCCTTCGAGGCCCCAGAATTCTGTACCTTCGATAGCACCTAGGTTACCAGCAGCGTTCTGGAACTGGTCGGTCTGGGGATACGAAATCGTCCAACCATTCGTCGAGGGGAGCCCTTTGACGGCCTGGATCAGCGTGCCGACACTGTCTCCGGCCGGAGCTTCCACAACGAGTAGAATTTCGCCAGAGGCCTTATCCCCGAGCGGACCAGCGTGAGAGCCCGAGCCGAACTGCGTAAGACGACGTAGTAGTCGACCTTGAGCATCAGAGGCAAGGCCTCCGCCACCGTGAGCAATGATTCCGGTACCGTTTGCAATCGAGGACGAAACCTGAATTGCGACAAGATCGTCAGCATTCCACTCACGACCTGTGGCGTCTACCAATGTTGATTGAGGGACTGAAAGAACAGCCACTACCGAACTACCAGAAACCAAATCCGGATCGAACTGGCAAAGCTCACCTAAAGTACTCGTACGAGCACCATCAGAAACCTTGGCGTTATTCGTTCCAAAAGTACCAGAGTTAATCATCGTAAACGCCGAAGCAGTTACGCTCTGGGTATAAATCGGTGAAGAATAGCCGTTGTTAAGGGCATACGGACCAGCCGCAGCGCCTCGGAGTCCACCGGTGCCACCATCGGAGCGCAGATCCACACCACCGGTGATCTGTGAACCGACAACCTGACCACCATACAGCGACTCGCCGGCCACGTAACCCAGTCGACTAGACTGGATCCCGGTACCAAGCTGACGCGAGATAGTGAAATCAAGGAAGAAGATGAGGCCCGAGGGCAAACTCATCGGCTGAACACTAACGAGATCGTTGGCGATCAGCGAGCCGAATACACGGCGAACTAGTGGGAATGCAACAGCGGCAAATCCCTGAACGTCCCCAGCACCCATGCTAGAGGACTCACGAAGCAGCTCTTTTGCTTGATTCTCAAGCAGTCGAGCCATTCCGTTCCGATCTGCATCGTCACCAATACCTTCCAAAAGACCGGTCTGCTCCCATTTTGCAATGAGGGCAGCCCCTTCCTTAGAAAGGTCTCGATTAACAATACCTTCGGTTAATTTTTCTACAATAGACATTTATATAACCTCCTTTTTTTAATGGTTGAATGTCATTTATTCAAACCTGCTAAACGCAGCATGCGATCCATATTTGGATCACGTGTTGCCGTGTTGTTTCTCTTAGGATTGATTAAAAGCGAGGTAGGCCTTTGAACCGCTTCACGCAATGTTTGTGGTCGGGAGCTATTACGGCCTCCGACGCCCACAGCGTTTTGAATTGTTTCATAGAGCATCCTTGCTTCTTCAACCGAATTGGCAGATTGAACAGCTTCGACAATATTATCTTTTTGTCGCTCATTCAAGGAGGTGCTGTTTAGTGCCTTGTTTTGATAAACAAGCTTGGCGTTATCCAAGTTCAACCTTGTGAGTTGCTTCTTGGATTCAATTAAAAGAGCATATAGCTCTTTGTTTGATGTTGTAAGTTTGGCAATTTTTGTTTCATATACCATATGTGTCACATCGGGGGCGGTTTCTTCTTCTTCTTCTAGTTCTTCCACCTCTTCCAAATGTGCATTAGCGGCCGCGGCCATGGCATCGTTGTTGGCCTGCTCAATACCGTTATAAGCAGAGTTGACTGAGGCCCATCCTTGTGGTACGGGCTTCATATCCACGACCAGTTCTTCTATAAGTGACGCGATAAGCTCTTCAGTAAGATTAAGCTCGTCGTCGAGGCCTTCTTCAACCGCAGCAGACTCAATCTCTTTATCGGAGAGAGGCTTGTCGGCCGTAATCCCTACGTCAGGGCCTTCAGGGTCAGCGATAGAGGCCTCATCCTCATCTGAAACTGGTGTTACAGGATCGTCGGCCTCTGCCAGGTCTAGGGCTAGATCAGGAGCGCTCATCATTTCGTCAGGAGAAGCGTCGATACCTTCAGCCTCTTCTTCAGCAATTCGAGTTTTAAGCGCGTCGAAGTCGATTTCCACAAGCTCCTCCTCTGCCGGAGACTCAATGGCCTCATTTTGGAAAGCATAAGGAATCTCCTGTATAAACGAAGAGTCGGGAGGGGAAGGCGTGTCGTCTAGCCCGGCGCCGAGGGCAAACTCATCTTCTTGTTCTAGAAGAGTTGACAAAGCACCCTTCACTTCAGCCGAATACTTCTCCAATACAACATTTTCCGCATTTTTCAATGCGGCATCCTTGAGGGCTTTAGCGTCTACAATCGCTTCTTCTAATAGTGAAGACATAGAATTACTCCAAATCTGATGACTTATCAAAAATAAATAGTTCGTAAGATGAGGAAATGACTAATAGTTGTGATTTCTAACTCAAATCAGCCGCAGTAAATATAACCATAAATGCCAGTAGCCTGTCCATTACCATCAAATGTAACATCTTCCATAGCCTTTCCTACCGTGTAAC
>Ga0080013_1002229_pt1 | contig 23308 bp, 29 predicted proteins | sample ETNvirenome_6_85_FD_69236 | JGI IMG/M metagenome (GOLD analysis project Ga0080013, IMG submission 69236) | Marine viral communities from the Pacific Ocean - ETNP_6_85 (SPADES assembly) (version 2) | ecosystem: Environmental > Aquatic > Marine > Oceanic | place: Pacific Ocean | collected 2013-06-19
TTAAAAATAAGATGAAAGCAATTGAGGTATGTGTAAATCGCTTTGATGATGAAACTAAGCAGGCATTCCTTGAATTATATGATAAGGTAGATGCTGATGTTGATCTTGATAAGTTGGAGGATAAAATGTATGATAGCAACTGATAAATTTATTTTTATTCATTTATTTCGTACAGGTGGGACTACTATTAACAGTAGTCTCAAAGGGAAACTTCTTGGTTATCATAGGCCAAGAAGTTTAATACCAAGAGAATATTTGCATTTACCTGTTGTTGGTAATGTTCGTAATCCTTTTGATTGGTATATATCAGTATACTATCACTGTTTAAATTATTGCTATCCTATGAAGACTCCTACTTTTATTAATTTTATTTTAGATTTTAAAAGATATAGTTTTAAGGAAAGTATTAGGAGATTGGTAGATACTAGTTGGATGACTTCTGTTGATAAAGAAAAATGTCTTTTCCATTTTCCCTTAACTTATAATTGGGATGGTACTTTGCTTGATAATTTAAGAAGAACAGAGTGTCAATCTTATTTTGATAGTGGAGTAGGGTATCTTAGTTGGTTGTTTAATTATATGTACCAATATAATGGAACTACTGAAGGAGTTACTTACAGGAGATTGGAAGATTTAAAAAATTATCCTAAATTAAATGCTATGTCTGGTTACAATTCTGTTATTGGTAAGATAAGAGAACCAAGAAATTCTAATTATATGAGTTATTATGATGATGATTTAATTCAATTAATTTTGAATAAGGATGGTGATTATATTAAGAGATTTAATTATCTTGACAGTTTAGGTGGGGATGAGGTATAATAGAGGAAACAAATTATGGTTAATGCTTGGAGTCTGCTTTACGATGAACTTTATGGAGATGATGAGATGAGTGAAACAAAATATTGGTATGACTATGATCGTAATACTTCTTATGATTGGGGTGATGATGGGTTTAGTATGACTGGAAATCCCAATGCTTCTCCAGATACTATTTGCTTTGGGGGTAGTAAGAGTAATGATACAATCGCTTTTACAGGATCTAGAGTTCCTGGTGGTGCTGGTGATGATCACATTTATTTTACTGGTAGTGGTGATCCCTATCCTACATTAGGTAGTATTGGTGTTGATCCTTTTGTTCCAGATCTTAGTCATAGGAAGCCAGCACCAAATTTAAAAAGCACAGTAAGTAAAAAATATCAAGAAGATGTAGGTATTAAAGATCTTAAGGATTATGTCTCTTCCACCTATCAGGGACATTATACAAATGATAGTTCAGATGTACAAACACTGGACCTTATTCATTCGGTAGGTGATGCTGAGTCCTTCTGCCGTTCCAATGCACTTAAGTATTTGAGTCGGTATGATAAGAAAGGACAAGCAAAGCGTGATATACTAAAAGCAATGCACTACTGCCTTCTGTTATACTATTTCAGTGGCAACACAAACAATGAAACTCCGTCCCGTGGTTATGAAACTTTCTGACAACACACTTTCAGTACTTAAAAACTTTTCGACTATTAATCAGTCAATCCTTTTTAAGCAAGGAAACAAATTGAGAACTATTTCAGTAATGAAGAATATTCTTGCTGAGGTAACAATCGCAGAGGAATTCCCTAAGGATTTTGGTATCTATGATCTTACTCAATTTCTAAATGGAATGGGTCTTCACCATAGCCCAGAACTCAATTTTGAGGCAGACAATTATGTGGTGATTAAGGAAGGCAAGATGCGTTCTAAGTATTTCTTTGCTGATCCTAATGTTATTGTCACACCTCCAGATAAAGAAATTAGTCTTCCAAGTGAGGATGTATCTTTTGAGTTGAGTACAGATCAATTAGATAAACTTCTTAAGGCAGCAGCAATTTATCAACTACCAGATCTTTCTGTAGTTGGTGAGAATGGTGTTGTAAAACTTCTTGTTCGTGATAAGAAGAATGATACATCAAATGATTTCTCTATTGTTGTTGGTGAAACAGAATCTGAGTTTGCCTTTAACTTTAAGGTAGAGAATATTAAGATTCTTCCAGGAACTTATGGAGTTGTCGTATCACAGAAACTTCTATCACGATTTACTAGTAAGAATCATGAGTTAACGTATTACATTGCATTGGAACCAGACTCTACATTTGAATAATTATGTCACGATACAAAGTCGAAGATGTAGAATTCGATAGTTGGACAGAAGCACAAGATGAAGCTGTCCGACTATTAGAAGAAGGTGAGGAAACTGTTGAGGTTTTAATATGGAGCGATAAACATAATGGATGGGGAATGCTACAAGAATTGAATTTGGAACGGGGTATTGAACCTAAAAAAGGGTGCTATAATACTCAGGTCCTTGCACCATATTATTGGAATTTAAGATATGAGGGATGAATTCTTTTAGTTCTTATCCTATACCAATCGGGATGCCGTTTAGAGTCGATACGCTTGCGAACCGACTTAGGTGTTCCGATACTTCTATAATATTCTTCGGCAGCTTTTATAGATGGATACGCTACGCCTTCGCACATAACGGAGTATGAGTTTCTTTTTGATATAGCGTCTTTCTGTTTTTGTGTTTGTTTTTTACCTAACATTCCATATGAAGCATAACGCTCTTTTGGTTGGTTAGAGTGGTGTTCCTTTATTCCTTTGATAAAGTTGGGCGATTTCGATGTGTCGCCACCTTCTCCTCCTTCGGTCATATTATAATGTGGTTTTAATGTTTTAATATAGTATCGTTCTTTGTTATCCAGTTCGGTATCCGGCACTTGACTTTCTATGATTTCTATGGTAAAATTATCTACGCCATATTTCCGAAGTGCCCTATGTAAGTATGTTTCGTCATAGGTATGGTTATGAAAATAAAATCTTTCTTCAATCGTTTTGGTCGTTTTACCGATATAAAACTTATTATTGACTTTATTGGTTATTTGGTATATGATATTCATATGAAAAGTTCCGCCCCTTCTTTATTTATTATACTATGACTTCTGGAAAAAGGGAAGAGTTTCTCTGGTGCGAACGATACAGACCACAGACAATTGAAGATTGTATTCTCCCAGAGAATATTAAGAAAACCTTTAAGGATTTTCTAAATAAAGGTGAAGTGCCTAACTTACTTCTTTCTGGACCCGCAGGGTGTGGTAAGACAACAGTAGCCAAAGCACTTTGTGCCGAGTTAGGAGTAGATGTTTATGTTATCAACGGATCTGATGAAGGAAGATTCCTCGATACCGTCCGTAATAACGCTAAAAACTTTGCATCCACCGTATCGCTTTCGTCGGAAGCAAAGCATAAAGTTATCATCATCGATGAAGCAGACAACACCACACCCGATGTACAACTCCTCCTTAGGGCATCGATTGAGGAATTTTCGGGCAACTGTAGGTTTATCTTCACCTGTAATTATAAAAATAAAATCATCGAACCGCTCCATTCGCGGTGTGCTGTGGTCGAGTTTGGCATACGTGGGAAAGAAAAGCAGGAGATCGCGGCTTCTTTCTTCACGAGACTTAACTTTATCTTGGACCAAGAGAGGTGCGAGGCTGACAAGAAGGTCTTGGCCGAACTTATCAATAAACACTTCCCAGACTGGAGAAGAGTCTTAAATGAATGTCAGAGATACTCTGTTGGTGGAAAGATAGATAGTGGTATTCTTGCACATTTTAGTGATGTTAGGGTAAATGATCTCGTTAAAAACCTCAAAGAAAAGAACTTTCCGGAAGTACGTAAATGGTGTGTCAATAACCTGGACAATGATCCTGCTGTTTTACTTCGGCGTATTTACGATTCTCTATCCGGGGTCTTGGTTCCTTCTTCCCTCCCTGCTGCTGTTCTTGTTCTTGCTAAGTATCAGTATCAGATTGCCTTCGTCGCGGACCAAGAAATAAATATGCTTGCATGTTTAACAGAAATTATGGTTGAATGCAAGTTCAAATAATGAAAACCGTTTTTGTTAATGGGACCTTTGACATTCTTCATAGGGGACATCTTGAACTTTTAAAGTATGCAAAAACTTTGGGATATGTTATTGTTGGGATTGATACTGATGAGTGTGTAAAAGAAAAGAAAGGTCCTAGTAGACCTATACATAATCAGGAAGAGAGAAAGTTTCTTCTTGAGAACTTAAAATCAGTAGATGAAGTAATATTCTTTTCTAGTGAACCAGAATTTGAGGAGTTGATAAAATCACTTAAACCTGATATAATCATAGTCGGTTCTGATTGGAAAGAGAAATCTACCATCAAATCTTATTATGATGGTGAATTAATTTTCTTTGATAGAATGGAAGACTATTCTACAACTAAAACAATTGATAGGTGTAAATTCCGGTGAAACCCCCAGTAACCAATCGTGATCTTTATGAGGAGCTTCAAGCAGTGAGTAAACAAAAACATCAAGTTAAGTCTCGATTCTATTATCTTTTCTGGGGTGCGGCAACCCTATCAGTATTTGCTGGACAGATGTATGTGGGAACAGGATATCGTAGAATGTCTCAGTCTATTGAGAAGGTGTTAGAACCTCCTATGATGCATCTTCCGGAACATTGGCATACTGATCAACAAGATGGTCTGTATCATCCTACTAATCCTCCTCAACGAATATGACTGGATTTGATTTGATAATTATTTCCTTATTATTTCTTGAGGAATTTGTTAAAAGATCTTTAATGGGAATATATCGATTGTATATGAAATTCGAGTATTGGAATTTTAATAGGAAGTTGCCCAAATATGACTGAAGAAGAACTAGAAAAAGAAAGATGTATTGATGATGACTATGCAGTTGTTAGTCAGTATTATACTGCAAGGAGAATGTATCCTACTATGCCTTTCTATCTTCAAGATGAAAATGGAGAGACATTTGTATTTGGATGGGATTTAATATATCAATATATTGGAAACATATCACATTATCCTGATTGGTGATGAAAGGACCGAAGGAGGCACCAAAATCTTACAAAACGATGTTGCGCTATCCTGGCGGTAAGTCAAGGGCTTGCACTAAGATGGCTCCATACTTTCCAGACCTGAGGGATTACGATGAGTTTCGTGAACCATTCCTTGGTGGTGGAAGTGTTGCGATATATGTAGCAAAAAAGTATCCGGACTTAAATATATGGGTAAATGATCTTTATGAACCTCTTGTAAACTTCTGGCAACAATTGCAGATGTTTGGTGTAGAATTAAAAGATCAGTTATCAGAATTAAAATCTAAACACAATGATCCCAATTCAGCAAGAATACTTTTCACTAGTTCTAAGGAACGCATTAATAGCAATGATTGTTCATCCTTTGATCGTGCTGTGGCTTTTTATATTGTTAATAAGTGCAGTTTTAGTGGTCTTACAGAAAGCTCTAGTTTTTCATCTCAAGCTTCCGTTAGCAATTTTTCACTTAGGGGAATTGAGAAGTTACCTGGGTATCAAGAAATCATATCGAATTGGAACATAAACAATTATTCTTATGAATATTTGATGGAGACTAATAATGATAGAAATATTTTTATGTATCTTGACCCTCCTTATGACATTAAAGATAACCTCTATGGACGTAAAGGATCCATGCACAAAGGATTTGATCACGATAGGTTTGCTAGTGACTGCGACAAGTATTCTATACCTATGATGGTTAGTTACAATTCCGATCAGTTAGTTAGGGATAGGTTTAAAGATTGGAAAGCTGCTGAGTTTGATTTAACATATACTATGCGCTCTGTGGGTGAGTATATGAGAGATCAAAAGAGTAGAAAGGAACTATTACTTATGAATTATTCGTTATGAAACAAACAGTACGTCAAAAATTAGATACCCTACGGTGTCGAGAAAATAAGTTTCCAAACATTGTTTTCTATTCATATAAGGTCAGTCCTCATGAACATATTAATACTCATGAGATGAGGCGTTTTGACCACAGTATCAAATCTTTAAGGGAGTTTAATAATGAAATACCTGTTTATTTGTTTTGTGATAATCCTTCTCTTGTTCCCCTTTATTTCAGTACTGAATATAATGTAAGGGTTACACCTTTTGTAGAAGGATTTAATCATAACCATTTGTTTATTCATCGATGGTGTAATCTTAAATTTTTTGAAGAAGATTATAATATTCTCTATGTGGATTCAGATGTCATCTTTAATGATGATGTTCAATATGTCTTTGATACTTATTGCACTTGCCAGGTATATGGTAGAGAGGAGATGGGATTTCGTCATGATCCCAATACGGGAGGAGGAAGAAATATAAGAGAACAGTTGGATATGGTTGACCTAGGGATATATGATTTGGGTGGTATTGCTCCCATGTATAAATTCTGCATGGGAGTTCTGTTACTCAATGATAGTGTTCATAAAATGATTGCTCAATCATTGGATGATATGATTGATTTGATGGATAAGGTGACAACTAATAAAGTCTTTGTTCCTATGCCAAATCGACGTATATTGGATGAATATGTTATGTGGGTTATATTGAGTCGTATAGGTGCTGTGGGGGGGTTATTCGCCGTTCAGGACGTCACTCATGGGTGGATAGAACAGAAGCATCAGGAGTATTTTAATCCAGTTATTTGTCATTATACAACAAAGAGAGAACAAGAATTTGCTAAATCAGATCCTAAGTATAATAATCTAATTAGAAATACGGAGGATTTAATGCAGGAGATTGATCCTTATTCAAAGATAGAAGCAAATACAATTGACCATTTAACTCCAGAGATGGTTGAGGCATTAGCAGAAGGAGAACCTATAATAGCATCCGATGTCTGGGCAGATTTAAATCCTGGATATGAGGATATGTATGGAGCTTAAAGATTGGCTAAATTCTATTAACTTTACTAAGGAAGATCTCTCTGAAGACATAAGAGATTATCCTCCTTATATTGTTAATCGTTGTCTATCCGGACATCTTGATTGCATTATGTTTGCCAATGAAATGAACAAGTATCCTAACCTTGATAAGGATATGCAGTATTCATTTTATCTAAATACTCTTAGAAAAAGGAAGAGATTTTCTCCCTGGCTCCGAAAGGAAAAAGTCACGGATCTCCAAAGTGTCAAACAATACTATGGTTATAGTAACGACAAGGCTTCGCAAGCACTGAAAATTTTATCAAAGCAACAACTGGATTACATTAAACAACGACTTGACACTGGAGGAATAAAATGACTAGTTCTACTGTAGAACCTACTGTACAGTGGTCTCAAGACCAAATGGTAGAGGTGACACTAAATGAACCAGATGATTTTTTAAAAGTCCGTGAGACGCTAACAAGAATTGGTGTAGCATCAAGAAAGGAAAAGAAACTATATCAGTCATGCCATATACTGCATAAGCAGGGTAGATATTTTATTGTGCATTTTAAAGAATTATTTGCGTTGGATGGAAAACATGCTAATCTCACAGTTAATGATGTACAACGACGCAACCGCATTGCTCGCTTACTTGCTGATTGGGGACTTATTTCAATAGTAAAGGAAGATGATGTCTCCGATATTGCACCCTTAAATCAGATTAAAGTGTTAGCATATAAGGATAAAGGTGACTGGATACTGGAACAGAAGTATAATATAGGAAAGAAAGGTAAAGTACAGGAAGAGTAATGATTAACTTTATTACTTCTCTATACAGTTACACTATTGTGTGCTATTGTTTTCGTATTGCTTTGGGTATTTGATGGAGATTAACACTTTATTATTGATTCTCTTAGTGATCGTCAATTATACTAATTTCTTTCTGACTCATGGGAGACCATGGCGTCGTAACTTTCGTGTGAAAAAATTTCTTAAATGAATAATCTTTATAATGGAATAAAGGAACGTCTTTTCTATACATTAGGGAAGCGACCAGAGATTGCTAGTGCTCATGACATCTACATGGCATTATGCTATGCGGTGAGGGATCAGATGATGACATATCATCTTGGTCCAGAAGTGTGTAACAATGATAAGGAAGTTGCATATCTCTCGGCAGAATTTTTAATAGGACCACAACTTGGCAATAATCTTCTTAATCTAGGACTTCAGAAAGAAGCACAGGAAGCATTGTCTGAGTATGATTTAACCCTAGAACAGGTGCTTGATTTAGCAGAGGAACCTGGATTAGGTAATGGTGGTTTAGGTCGTCTTGCAGCGTGTTATATGGAGTCTCTGGCGACTCTGAAGGTCCCTGCTACTGGTTATGGTATAAGATATAAGTTTGGGATGTTTAAGCAAGTTATAAGAGATAATGTTCAAATAGAAGTTACGGATAACTGGTTACATGGTTCATGGCCATGGGAGATTGCTCAACCAGATGAGTCTGTTCTTGTAGGTTTTGGTGGAAGAGTAGAGAATTATATTTCAGATAGAGAAAATTATAGAGTTCGTTGGGTTCCTGGTGAAACAGTAGTTGCTGTTCCTTATGATGTAATGCAGTTAGGGTATAGAGTTAATTGTTGTAACCGATTGAGACTATGGAGAGCAGATGCAACTGAGATATTTGATTTTTATGCTTTTAATATAGGTGACTATATGGGATCTGTTGAACAGGGAGTACAGTCTGAGACTATCTCTAAGGTTCTTTATCCTAATGATGGCACAGATGATGGTAAGATATTAAGATTAAAGCAGCAGTTTTTCTTTGTTAGTGCTTCTCTTCATGATATGGTACGTAACTTGGAGAAGTGTAATGTACCTTTAGAAGAGTTTCCAAATAGGTATCAAGTTCAACTTAATGATACTCATCCTGCTGTGGCAGTTGCAGAGATGATGAGAATTCTTGTGGATCTCAAACATTTTGAATGGGAACCAGCATGGGAGATAACAACTAAGTCTATTGCATATACTAATCATACGTTGCTTCCAGAGGCATTGGAGAAGTGGGATCTAAGACTCTTTAAGAATCTATTACCAAGGCATATGGAGATTATCTATGAGATTAATCGTAGATTCTTACAGGTAGTAAGACTTCATTATCCTGGTGATGATTCGTTGTTAGAGAAGATGTCTATCATTGATGAGAGAGGTAATAAGTCAGTACGTATGGCAAACCTTGCAACCATAGGTTCGCATCATGTTAATGGTGTAGCAGCACTTCATTCTGAGTTGGTTAAGACTCAGTTAATGCCAGAGTTTAATGATCTATGGCCACATAAGTTTACGAATGTAACTAATGGTGTTACTCCTAGAAGATGGGTTGCTACATCTAATCCAGGTTTGGTTGAGGTACTTGATGAGTATGCTGGTCCTGAGTGGATTACCAATGGTGAGGTTCTGAGGAATTTAGAGAATCATATAGATGATGAAGGACTGATAGAAAAGTTTGCAACATGTAAGGTTATTGGTAAACATAATCTTGCTAATTATATTCATGAGGAGCTTGGTATCTCCGTTGATCCTTCCAGTATATTTGATGTCCAGGTTAAAAGGATACATGAATATAAGAGACAACATCTCCTTGCATTGTGGGTAATCACTCAGTATCTTCGTATTAAGAATGGGCATGATGTAGTACCAAGAACTATAATTTTTGGTGGTAAAGCAGCACCGGGATATTATTTTGCAAAATTGATAGTTTCTTTTATATGTCATATAGCAGATGTTGTTAATACGGATCCTGATATGGATGGTAAGTTACGTGTAGTATTCTTACCAAACTATAGTGTGAAGTTAGGAGAGAAAGTATATCCTGCTGCTGATTTATCAGAACAGATTTCTACTGCTGGTAAAGAAGCATCAGGTACAGGGAACATGAAGTTCCAAATGAATGGGGCATTAACTATTGGTACATTAGATGGTGCTAATGTAGAGATTAGAGATCTTGTAGGAGAGGATAACTTCTTCCTCTTTGGTAATGATGAGAAAGGGATAGCAGATTTGTGGGCAAATGGATATGATCCTAAGAGTCATATGAGTGATGAACTTTGGGAGGCAGTAAACCTTGTTAAGGGAGGACATTTTAGTAATGGTAATAAGGATATTTTCCAACCACTTGTAGATAATCTATTAAATCATGATCCTTTCTGTGTCTTTGCTGACTTCTCTGATTACTGTGATGCTCAGGATAGGGTTAGTAATGAATGGAAGAACTGGAAAAGTTGGCAACGTATGTCCTTGATGAATGTTGCGCGGTCAGGGTTCTTCTCCTCTGATAGATCAATACGTGACTATTGTAAAGGTATATGGGGAATACCCGAACCTGGTAAATCGAGTTATGTGCTATAAATAGGTATGGATGCCTTCGGGGTCCACACAACACAAACTCGCTTAAAAGGAGCTAATAACCATGAACACTTTAGCAAGGTATCATGCTGCCAATCTTCCAGAACTCTTTGAGAAGATAAGTAAGAACAGCATAGGAATGGATGATTACCTGGATCGTTTCTTTAATATGGATACGACTTCCAATTATCCACCATATAATATTGTACAAATAAACAATGTCGAATCGAGACTCGAAATCGCGCTCGCGGGATTCAAGAAAAAAGAAGTTAAAGTCTACACAGAGTTTGGAAAACTATATGTGGAAGGCAAAAAGGAAAAATCGAAAGTTAATGGAGAATTTATCCACCAAGGATTGGCCCAGCGGTCGTTCACTAGGGTCTGGACAATCTCAGATGATACTGAAGTCCGAGGAGTGGAATTCACCGACGGTCTCTTGTTGGTACAACTGGGAAAAATAATTCCAGATCACCACGCTCGTAAAGAGTATCTCTAAATAATATGTTCGAGATAGATTAAGAGGGTATTGACTACCCTCTTTTTTATGCTATAATCATAGAAGGTAAAAACCAAAAATGACTGTTAAACTATCTTTATTAAAATCAGGAGAAGATGTCATTGCGGATATTGAAGAAATGATCCTCGATGAAAAAGTTGTAGGATACTTCTTTAATGATCCCTGCGTGGTTAAATTGCTGGCAAAAGATACTGGTAATACAGGAAAAACACCTTGTCAATTGCAATTAACTCCATGGTTACCACTTACAAGGGATAAGAAGATTCCAGTCGCACCCGATTGGGTTATAACTATTGTGGAGCCTATGCCTCAATTAAAGAAAATGTATGAAGACGGAGTTTTAAAAGATGGCGGACAAGACAATCAAAGTCATATCCCTGACGACGACACAACAATTGATGATTAGTGAGCTTGTAGAAGTTGCTGCAGTTGATATTGGCCAGCCCGATTGTAAATTGGTTAATCCTTTCTGTATTAATACAGAGGGGGGTCAGATTACTTTAGAACCATGGCTACTTGATATTACAAGAGACGATACATTTATGATGAGTTCTGATAAGATACTAACGTTGTGTGAACCAACACCCACCCTACTTGAAAAATACTTAGACATTACTAAAGAATGAGATTTTACACCAATGTTCAACTAATCGGGAATCAATTCCTGGTAAGAGGGGTTGAGAATGGTAAAAGATATGAGCATAGGGATGAATTTTTCCCTACATTATTTGTTAAATCTAAAGCAAAGGCTAAATATAAAACGTTGAGTGGAGAATCAGTTGAACCAATTCATCCAGGAACGGTTAGAGATTGCAGGGAGTTTTATAAGAAATACGAGGATGTGGAGGGATTCGAGATATATGGTCACGATCGTTACATCTACCAATACATATCAGAGAAATATCCTGAGGATGAAATCAAGTTTGACATCAGTAAGATTAAACTTGTTACTCTGGATATTGAAGTTGCGTCTGAGCAAGGGTTCCCTGATGTTGAATCGTGCGAGGAAGAGATCCTTGCTATTAGTATTCAGGACTATACAACGAAGCAGATCATCACTTGGGGAGTTAGGCCATTTCAGAACAATCGTAAGGACGTAATATATCATCACTGTCCGAGTGAGTATGACCTTTTAAATCATTTCATTGGTCATTGGATGCAGGATGTTCCAGATGTGATTACTGGATGGAACATTCAACTATATGATATACCTTATATCTGTAAGCGTCTTAGACGGGTGCTTGGTGAGAAGTTAATGAAGCGTATGTCCCCTTGGGGATTGTGTAGTGAAGGTGAGATACATTTGATGGGACGTAAGCATACTACCTTTGATGTGGGTGGTGTATGTCAGTTAGATTATCTAGACCTTTATAAGAAGTTTACATATAAGGCACAAGAATCATATCGATTAGATTATATTGCAAGTGTTGAACTGGGACAGAAGAAGTTAGACCACAGTGAGTTTGATACGTTTAAGGATTTCTACACAAAGGGTTGGCAGAAGTTTATTGAGTATAATATAATTGACGTTGAACTTGTTGACCGTTTGGAAGACAAGATGAAACTGATTGAACTTGCATTGACTATGGCATATGATGCTAAGGTCAACTATAATGATGTGTTCTATCAGGTACGGATGTGGGATAACATCATATATAATTATCTTAAAAAGAGAAACATTGTTATTCCGCCCAAGAACAAATCACAGAAAAATGAAAAATACGCGGGGGCATATGTCAAAGAACCGAAACCGGGAAAGTATGATTGGGTTGTGTCTTTTGACCTTAATTCTCTCTACCCTCATCTTATTATGCAGTACAACATCTCCCCGGAGACCCTCAGGGAAGCTAGATGTCCCGGCGCAAGCGTTGAGAGGTTTTTAAAGAAAGAGACTGAGATTGGTAGTGAGTATGCTACTTGCGCCAATGGAGCGCAATACAGGAAGGATGTGCGTGGATTCCTTCCAGAGTTGATGGATAAGATGTATGGGGATAGAGTAATCTTTAAGAAGAGGATGATTGATGCGAAGAAAGCATATGAGAAGGCACCCTCGGTTGCTCTTACAAAAGAGATTGCCAGGTGTAACAACATCCAAATGGCAAAGAAGATTTCTCTTAACAGTGCTTATGGTGCTATCGGCAATCAGTACTTTAGGTATTATAAATTAGCAAATGCTGAGGCTATTACTCTGTCTGGACAAGTATCCATTCGCTGGATAGAGAATAAGATGAATCAAAAGATTAATAAAATTTTAAAAACTGAGGGTGTTGATTATGTTATTGCTTCTGATACCGATTCCATTTATCTTAACTTGGGTCCTCTGGTCGAAACTGTATACGAGGGGAGAGAGAAAACTAATGAGGGCGTTGTCACGTTCCTTAATAAGGTCTGTGAAATGGAATTCGAGCCTTTTATTGAAAGTTCTTACCAAGAACTGGCATCCTACGTAAATGCATATGACCAGAAGATGGTTATGGCAAGAGAGAATATTGCTGATAGGGGTATATGGACTGCGAAGAAGCGATATATTCTTAATGTGTGGGACAGTGAAGGAGTTAGGTATGAAGAACCTAAACTTAAAATGATGGGCATAGAGGCGGTTAAATCGTCCACTCCGGCTCCGTGTAGGGCAATGATTAAGGATGCTCTTAAGTTGATGATGAATGGCACAGAAGATGAGGTGATTGATTTTATTGAGGAGTCACGTAAGAAATTTAAGACCCTTCCTCCAGAAGAAATATCGTTTCCACGTTCAGCATCGGATGTTGTTAAGTATCAAGCACATTCTACAATATATTCGAAAGGAACTCCTATACATATACGGGGTGCATTGTTGTTCAACCATTATGTTAAAAAACATAAGTTGGATAATAAGTATTCGCTGATTCAAAATGGCGAAAAGATCAAGTTCTGTTACTTGAAGAAACCAAATATTATTCACGAGAATATTATTTCTTTCATTCAAGATTTTCCGCATGAGATTGGTCTTGACCAGTATATTGATTACGACTTACAATTTAATAAAGCCTTCTTAGAACCACTCAAAACTATCTTAGATGCTATTGGGTGGAATGTTGAGAAAACTGTAAACCTAGAAATGTTTTTTTCCTAAATGGACTTACCTATTAACGACAAAGATTTATCAACTATCGTAAGTGCTCTTGCACTAGGAGGGGATGCTAGACTTTATCATTTATTAAAGGAAGTAAAAAACGTAAGAGATGAGAATCCAGGTGGACCTTATAAAAGTATTTTACGTGAACAAGGGGTTAGTATTTAATGGTGAGACGTTATATTGGTCCTACAAAAATACAAGTTCCTATTGTAACTATTCCGGACTTTTATAATCCTAATTTTATACAAAAGAGGAGATTGAAAAGGATCATAGATGATAATTATGAACAATATTTTCCTTGGCAGGGTAAATCTTTAAATATGAATGTTCCTATGATATCAGAACCTAAGATTTTCTCTGAATTATATAATAAATTCTTGGATATTAGTCGAGAGATGTTTGGTAAGTTTACCTTATCGGATAGGAATCTATCAACATGTTGGGTTTATAGAGGAAACAAAATTGATAGGGGTAACCGTACAGAGAAGTGGTGGCATAATCATTCCACATCATCTACTATAAATGCGGTATATTATTTGCAAGTATTTAATGATGGGGTATCTTTCATAGGGTTAGATGGTCAAGTGCAGGATTACTTACCTAAGAATAATGAATTAATAATTTTCCCTGCCGATTTAGTTCATTCACCGCAACCTTGTACTTTACAAAAGTATAGGTATTCTGTTAATATGGAGATTCTCACTGAAGAGACTTCATCTGATTTGTTTAGTAGAGTATTTAAATATGGATTTTCTTAAGGACATAGTAAAAGAAATTGGAGATGAGTACACAAAACTCGCTGCTGATATCGATGAGACAGAGAATCATGTCGATACCGGGAGTTACATTTTTAACGGACTTGTCTCAGGTAGTATTTTTGGGGGCGTATCTAGCAATAAAATTACTGCCATTGCTGGAGAGTCTAGTACTGGCAAAACTTTTTTCGCTCTCGCCGTTGCCAAGAACTTTTTGGATAATAATCCCGATGCTTATGTACTCTATTTTGATACTGAGAGTAGCATTACTAAGGCACTTTTAGAGAGTCGTAAGATTGACACTAAAAGGTTTGTTGTTATTAATGTAGTAACCATTGAGGAATTCCGTACCAAGGCATTGAAGGCAGTTGATAAATATCTTCAAATGCCCATAGATGAGCGCAAACCATGTATGTTTGTGTTAGATTCTCTAGGTATGCTTTCCACCGAAAAAGAAATTACGGATGCTCTGAACGATAAGCAAGTCCGTGATATGACCAAATCTCAATTGGTCAAAGGTGCGTTCAGAATGTTAACCCTTAAACTTGGTCAAGCGAATGTCCCCCTCATTGTCACAAATCATACATACGATGTCATCGGAGCTTATGTTCCAACTAAAGAGATGGGAGGAGGTTCGGGACTCAAGTACGCAGCAAGTACAATCATTTATCTCGGAAAGAAAAAGGAAAAGGATGGAACGCAAGTCGTTGGAAACATTATCAAAGCTAAGACAGCAAAGTCGCGTTTAAGTAAAGAAAATAAGCAGGTGGAAATCCGCCTCTACTACGATGAAAGAGGGTTGGACCCCTATTACGGACTCCTCGAATTGGGAGAAAAATATGGAGTATTTACAAAAGTGGGAAACCGATATGAGATCGGAGAGAAGAAAGTATATCCGAAGAATATTTACGAAAATCCTAAAGATTATTTCACTCCAGAAATAATGCAAGCATTGGATGAATGTGCTCAGAAGGAGTTTAGTTATGGAGAACGTTGAAATAATTGATAATTTTTTAACAGAGTATCAATTTAAACAACTTTCCTCTATAATATTAAGTAGTACATTTCCATGGTATGGTGTTAATGGAATAGTTAATGAGGATGATGGTTTACATCAATTCATTCATGCATTCTATAAAAGTGCGAGTATAGATCCTTACCCAGGTCAGGAAAGAAAGAGTGATCATTTTAGTTCTATTGGTGCTTTCCAACATAAATTGGGGGTGAGAAATTTACTTAAGGCTAAAGTTAATTTAAGACCTAAAACTTTTTTTCGTCAACTTACTCCTTACCATGTTGATATAACGAATGGTCCTTCCGCACAAAAGACTGCTGTATTTTATCTGAATACCTGTAATGGATATACGAAATTCAGGAAAGGTGGTAAAGTAAAGAGTGTTGCTAATAGGGTGGTGATTTTTCCCTCACATATGGAACATGCGGGAGCATCTTGTACAGATAAAAATTTCAGAATTGTTATTAATTTTAATTATGAATGATGGATAAAATGGAAGTTAGTGTAACTGATAACTTCTTAAATCCATATCAGTTTAAACAAATTCAATCTGTGTTGATGGAGGATCAGTTCCCGTGGTTTTTTAATGGAGATGGATTGTCTCGCACAGGAGATGGGAGGTATCAATTCGTCCATGGATTTCATATGCATGGTAAGGTTCATAGTGAGTATTATCCTATGTGGGAACCCACTTTAAAAAAATTGGGAGTTAATCGTGTACGTAGAATTAAAGCCAATCTAAATCATAGAACAGTTTTTCATAGAAACGGGGGATGGCATTGTGATTTGGAGGATGAACCATTAGTTGCTAAAACTTCTATCCTTTATATCAATACTAATAATGGGTATACAAGATTTAAGAAAGGTGGTAAGATAAAGTGTGTTGAGAATAGAATGGTTATCTTTCCTTCTGACTTAGAACATTCGGGATTCAGTTGTACTGATGAGCAGAGAAAGGTAATTGTAAACTTTAATTATGAATGATGGATAAAGTTGAATTTCTTATACTCAGGAATCTTATTCATAATGAAGAGTATGTTCGTAAAGTACTTCCTTTTATTAAGGGTGAGTATTTTGAGGATTATAATCAGAAGGTAGTCTTTGAAGAGATATCAAAGTTTGTTGTTGAGTACAATGAACCTGCTACTAAGGAAGTGTTGTGTATTGAGACTGAGAAACGTCACGATATTAATGATACTTCTTTTCAAGAGGTTACTAAACTGATCAGTTACCTGGAGGATGAACCTTCAGAGTTTAATTGGTTGGTTAATACTACTGAGAAGTGGTGTAGGGATCGTGCTATCTATTTGGCATTGATGGAGTCTATTAGTCTTGCTGATGGCAAGAGTGATGAAGAGAAAGGAAGAGATGCGATACCTACTATATTGTCCGAGGCTCTTGCAGTATCTTTTGATACGCACATTGGACATGATTATTTAATTGATTATGAAGAACGTTATGAATCGTACCACAGGAAGGAAGACAAGATCGCATTTGATCTCGAATACTTTAACAAGATTACGAAAGGTGGTCTACCGAACAAAACTCTCAACATTGCTCTCGCTGGCACAGGGGTTGGAAAATCTTTATTCATGTGTCATGTGGCAAGCTCAGCTTTGCTCCAGGGAAAGAACGTCTTATACATCACTCTCGAAATGGCAGAGGAAAAGATTGCGGAGAGGATCGATGCTAATTTACTTAATGTTTCAATACAAGATATAATAGATCTTCCCAAGCAAATGTATACCAGTAAGGTAACTAACCTTGCTGAAAAGACCCAAGGAACTCTTATAATTAAAGAGTATCCTACTGCTTCAGCCCATTCAGGACATTTTAAATCATTACTTCAGGAACTTGCCTTGAAGAAATCGTTTAGACCTGATATAATATTCATAGATTACTTAAATATTTGTGCCTCTTCAAGATACCGTGGAAACTCAACAGTCAACTCCTATTCCTATATTAAAGCAATTGCAGAAGAACTTCGAGGGTTGGCAGTCGAAGCCAATCTTCCAATCGTCTCTGCTACTCAAACTACTCGGAGTGGTTTCGGTAGTAGCGATGTTGAACTTACTGACACAAGTGAATCTTTTGGACTCCCTGCTACTGCTGATCTTATGTTCGCCCTTATTTCTACGGATGAACTTGAAGGATTAAATCAGATACTAGTTAAGCAATTAAAGAATAGGTATAATGATCCTACAATCTTTAAGAGATTTGTGGTTGGTATTGATAGGGCAAAGATGAGATTGTATGATTGTGAACAGAGTGCTCAAGAAGATATTGTTGACAGTGGCCATGAAGAGGAGTATACTCCTCAAGAGAAGCCCTTTAAAGATAAATTTAATCAATTTAAATTCTCATGACTGTAGACACCGAAAAGTATTTGGAGTTTGTTTCTGAAGTTACAAGCGCACCAAGTAAAGATATTGCACAACTTTTTAGAAGGATGACTGACTTGGAGGTTGGGCAAGATGCTGATGTTCCACGCCTCTTAACTGCTGCATTGGGACTGAGTGCTGAGTCTGGTGAGTTTACTGAGGTAATAAAGAAGATTATTCTTCAGGGTAAGCCCTATAATAAAGAGAATATATTTCATTTGAAGAGAGAATTGGGTGATATCTGTTGGTATCTTGCTCAGGCATGTATGGCACTTGATACTACCTTCGATGAAATTATTGAAATGAATGTAGACAAACTTAAAGCACGTTATCCTGGTGGAGAGTTTGATGTTCACAAATCAGAGAATCGTGTAGATGGTGATGTATGAAGTATCCAGTAGATATAGAAGCTGGAAATGAATTTGTAGAGAAGATTAAAAAGAAAGCTCCCACTATTGGGGGCTTTAATGGTATGATGAAAGTACCATCAAGATATAAGAATCCTGTTTTAGTTTCTGGTGCAGATGGAGTAGGGACTAAGATTAATCTATGCAGAATTTTTAATAACTATACAACCATAGGACAAGATCTTGTTGCTATGTGCGTTAATGATGTGATTACATGTGGTGCTAGACCATTATATTTTTTAGATTATATTTCTACTGGTAAGATAACTCCTGTTTTAGATGAAATCATGGAGGGTATCATCAAGGGATGTGAAATTTCTAAGATGGATCTGCTGGGTGGAGAGACTGCTGAACATCCAAGAGCAAAGGATATTGATCTTGCAGGATTTTGTACTGGTATAGTAGAAGAGAATAAAATAATTGATGGTAGTAAGATAGAACCAGGACATTTAGTTATTGGTATAGAGAGTAGTGGACTGCATAGTAATGGGTTTAGTCTTATTAATGATATGTTATGGAGACAAAAGATTTATTATAAGGATCATCCAGAACTTCTTACTCCAACTACAATCTATGCACCATTAATAATGTATCTTCTTAGGAAGAAAAGACTTATTCATGGTATGGCACATATAACAGGTGGAGGGATACCAGAGAATCTTCCTAGATGTTTACCAGAAGGTGTGACTGTGGATATTGATTATGATTCATGGGAAAGACCTGAAATTTTTAATGTTATTCAGAAGGCGGGTGATATATCAGAAGAGGAAATGAGAAAGACTTTTAATCTTGGTATTGGTTTCTGTTTGATAGTTCCACCAGACAGCACTATTGATACTGAGGTTAAAATATGGGGTCATGGATTAAGATCGTGGGTTATCGGCCAGACTAAATAAAAGAAAAACTGTGTGAGTTTCCATGGATTCCAAAGAATATCTTGCTATAGGTAATGCTTATAAAGAAGTATATGCTACCGAAGAAAAGGATACCCCTGATCAGGTAAAGGCAGTTATTGCTTTTGATAAGGCAAGGAAAGGGACTGATGATGCTACCTATGACAGTGAGCACGGTAAGAAGAAGCAGGCTAAGAAAGAGAAAGATTATGCTAAGTGGCAACGTGATAAGGGAGCAGAAGACGCACAGAAATCAGGTCATCCTTGGGAACATGCCAAGGGATCTACTAGAGAGAAAGAAGGTAAGAAGAGTGAAAAACATGCTCACATAAAGGATGATTATCAACCTCTAACCGATAAAGTTAAGGCAGGATTATCTAATGCTTATCTCGCAGTATATGGTGAGGATGCTAAGTATGGGTATGATAAGAAGGGTGACTCCTTAAATCCTGTTGACATTGAAAAGAAAATCGCTAAGGGTGTAGGTGGTGCAGTTAAGAAAGCACTAACCAGAGAAGAACTTGAACTTCTTGAGAAGTGGGAAAGTGCTGCAGAAGCGAATAGGAAATATGATAGAGCAAGGAAAGCAGCAGCAAGAAGAGCAGCTGAAAGAAATAGGCAAAGAGATGCTGGTGAAAGAAATGATGGTAGACGTGAAAGAGAAAGCTATAGAAGTGCTAGTGGTCAACAAATGCACTATAAGGGATACAAGGTTAAAGAAGAGGTAGTTGGTGAATCACGTTTAGATAAGGATCCTCCTTCACAATTTGAAAAGGGGGATGATGATCGTGGTAACCCTGATTATATGAAGTCAGTTTCTTATGCTGATGAGAAAAAGTGGGAACGTCTTCAGAGAATGAGAAAGGCATCAAAGAAGAAGGTGAGTAAGGAAGAGAAGAACTGGATTCAGAAAGCAGTTAAGCGTCCAGGTGCATTCACTGCAAAAGCAAATAAGCATGACATGAGTGTTCAGGGATTTGCTAAGTATGTTGATGACAACCCTAAGAAGTTTGACACTCGCACCAAGAGACAAGCAAATCTCGCACAAACATTTGCATCCATGAAGAAAGAAGATGTGGATGAAATGATTGAGATCCTTGGAGAGGTCTTGCTCGAAGGGTAAACCTTAAAGGAGTTATATTATGGCAAGTACTTTAAGAGTTAGATAGATGGCGACGAAAAGGTCTAGCAAAGATGTGTCTCCTTCAACAATGACCCGTATGCAAGAGCTTGGGTCTGCTTGGGTATTTGAAAGAGCGATTAAGGATAATATTGTTTTTAATCGTCCTAATGATATTGTAAATGATAAGAAAACCTATGATAAATTAGTTGATATTTGGTCAAAAGTTGGAAAGGTTGAATGGGATGATGAGATTGATGGTGAGTGGGTAATTAATTTTTATAAGCAACAGGACGTACTTTTAAAGAAAATAGGAAAACCAAAGTTCACTGAATTCAATCGTGACGGTGGGTTTATGGATTGGGTTAGTGATTTAGTAAAGGATGAATTTGAAATTGGTACTAAGGACAATTGGAACCCGGCAGATATATGGTTGATACAAGATGAGACTAAGTGGAAGAACCATATTAAAAAGGCTTTCGATCAAAGAAAAAATCCCACTGCTGCTATAGAGTCTGAGTTGGCAAAATTTAATGCTATTTTTAGGGCTCTCTTTAGAACTAAGCAAATAATGGGAATTTCATTAAAGAAAGTTGGTAATAAAGCAGAATGGAAAGAAGTTAATGTGAGTGGAAAGTTTTTTAAAAATATTAAAGCAACTCACATGACACTTGAAAGTGCAAAGTGTCTTCTTGGAACGAAAAGAATTGATCCTGAAAAAGCAAAGAAAGATATTGAAAGAGGTGCCCTAAATGCAAGAACGGGATTAGCAGGTAGAGGTACTCCAGGAGCAGCTACTTTAACTCAAGATACAGTCTTAACTATTGATGATCCTGGAATTGTGAGTGGAAAACGGACAACGTTTAAAGTTCAAATTAAAGCAAATAATTCTACAGGATTTAGTAATTTAAAATGGGAACCAACTATTAAGGGTAAGGGTGAAGCAAGGTTAGGTAAAGCAACTGTTGAATTGGTTTTGGATTTGATGAAAGTATATGGGATGATGAATACTTATGAACCAGATAATAAAGCACTCCCAACTGATAAAACTGGATTTAGTCGTGTTGAAAAGGATTATAGGGAAATAATTGATGAATTGGAGAAAGATAAGTTTGTAGATCTTGGATCCGGTATTGATGCTACCACTGCTATTATTAATATCAAAGAGACCTTTGATATTTACAGAGGTCAACCTTGGGTTGCTGCATCCAAATTACAACAACTTAGATTCTTATATGCTTTGGTATCTCTTCCAAAAAAGAAAAGAGATGACTTTTGTACTTCTTTGATCTTCACTGCAGAGAAGGCAGGTAAGAGGTATGGACCATATGGGAAGATATATTAGACACTAAATATAGGTATGAAGAAGACTTTAACCCAATTTTTATCAGAAGCGTCTGCTGCATCAGCACAGGCACTGAAGTTAAACTTAAAAAGTGACGGTCACGGTGGTTGGTATGACAGTCGTGGAGAATTTGTTGCGAAAACTGAGGGTGGTAAGCTCAAGTTTTATGGTAAGAATCAGAAAGTAGGTGAGAAAGACGAACCTCGTCGTCCAGGAGCAGCAGTGGCAGCAATGCCTAAGAAACCTAAGGCTGGCGCCCCTGCACCTGCTCCAAAGAAAGCAAAGGCAGGAGAACCACCTGAAAAAGGTGCTCCAGAAGAGACTGAAGACCTCACAATTGTCTTCGGAAGGTTCAATCCACCCACATCAGGGCATGAAAAACTGCTTCAGATGGCGAAAAAGACTGCTGCTGGTGGTAGTTTAAAGATTTATCCGTCCAGAACACAGGATCCTAAGAAGAATCCCCTTGATCCAGACATGAAAGCCTCTTATATGAGGAAGATGTTCCCTGACTTTGAGGAAGAAATCATCAATGATCCGGAGATGAAGTCTATTTTTGATGTTCTAACCACTGCAAATGAAGATGGTTTTCAGAATATTAATATCGTCGTAGGATCAGACAGACAATCAGAATTTGAGAGCTTAGCACAGAAATATAACGGAGAATTGTATGATTTTGACCTTATAAGGGTAGTATCTGCAGGTGTAAGGGACGCAGATGCACCTGGTTTAGAGGGAATGTCTGCTTCTAAACTTAGAAAAGCAGCATCAGATGGTGATTATAAGGCATTTAGGGGTGGAACACCTAAGAAATTTAAGGATTCTGACGCAATGGCACTGTTTAATGCCACCCGTCAGGGCATGGGAATCAAGGCAACTAAGGCAGCCATCAAGGCAAATGCTGCTGCAGTATCAGGTGAAGCTAATGAGGAGTATGGGTTGTGGGAGATTGCTCCAAGATTAGATCATAAAGGATTACGTGAACATTATGTTAAAGAAGAGATTTTTAACCTTGGTGATACCGTTCAACACCTTAATACTGGGTTAGTTGGTCGTGTAATTCGTCGTGGAACCAACCATTTAATCTGTGTAACTAAGGAAGAGTACATGTTTAAGGGGTGGATTCGTGATATTATGGAGTATGATGAGAAGAAAATGGATAGTATGTATAGAGAACCTGGTAAACCTAACACTTTAGTAGGTACAAAAGGGTATCTTAAGTATGCTCAATCAATGGTTCCAGGTTCCGAGTGGGGACGGCAGTTTATAAATAAATATAGAAAAAATAAGTAGTGTCATCATGTCTGACGGAATATCACCGAATAAGCTTAATGATCTAAGCAAAGTCTATCTGGATCAGATTAATACTTTTAGAGAAATTCGGAAGCAAGAAACCGCACAGGACATTGAAAGGTGGTCTCAACCTGCTAAGGAGGCATTACAACAGGAAGCAGTGAAGGGTGTACCTACTCAGGATAGGAAAGATGATGCTGCTGAAAGAAGAGCAGGTAAGTATCCTTTAAAGAGTAAGAAAGCAGGTGAGAGTTATGCTAAGTGGACTATGAGAAAGCATCC
>Ga0080013_1002230_pt1 | contig 23300 bp, 30 predicted proteins | sample ETNvirenome_6_85_FD_69236 | JGI IMG/M metagenome (GOLD analysis project Ga0080013, IMG submission 69236) | Marine viral communities from the Pacific Ocean - ETNP_6_85 (SPADES assembly) (version 2) | ecosystem: Environmental > Aquatic > Marine > Oceanic | place: Pacific Ocean | collected 2013-06-19
ATACGTGTAAGAGACGAGGCCCAAGCAATACAGCCCGGCGAATTTAGAGATGTCGATGCACCTGGTGGAAACATCAAGGATGCTTTTATGACTCTACCTTTCAAAGAACCATCACAGACATTACTGTCGTTGATGGGAATTGTTGTCCAAGCAGGACAAAGATTTGCCGCCATCGCTGATATGCAGGTCGGAGACGGCAACCAACAGGCCGCTGTTGGGACGACCATTGCTCTCTTAGAACGTGGTTCCAGAGTCATGTCAGCGATCCATAAAAGGTTATTCGTTGCGATGAAGCAAGAATTCCAATTATTGGCTGGCGTATTTAAAACTTATTTACCTCCCGAGTATCCTTATGATGTAGTGGGAGCCCAACGAAATGTAAAAGTAGCTGATTTTGATGACAAGATTGATATTATTCCTGTGGCTGATCCAAATATTTTTTCTCAATCACAAAGAATTTCAATGGCACAAACAGAATTACAACTTGCACAATCCAATCCACAGATGCACAATCTGTATGAAGCGTTTTATGCGATGTATAGAGCGATTGGAGTGAAAGATATCGACAAAATTCTTCCTCCGCCCCCTCAACCACAACCTTTAGACCCTGCGGTAGAGAATATTATGGCTTTATCTTCAAAACCTTTCCAAGCTTTTAAGGGCCAGAACCATCAAGCGCACATGAAATCACATTTAAACTTCATGGCAACGAATATAGCAAGAAATAACCCGATGATTTTAGGTGCTTTGGAAAAAAACTGCTTTGAACACATCTCTATGATGGCTCAAGAGCAAATTGAAGTAGAATTTAGAGAAGAAATGATGCAATTACAGCAAATGCAACAAATGGCACAACAAAATCCTGCGATGCAACAAAATCCGCAGTTTCAACAACAGATTATGCAACTTTCGATGAAAGTTGAGGCTAGAAAAGCGACCTTAATTGCAGAAATGATGCAAGAATTCAAAGATGAGGAACAAAAACTAATGGGATCGTTTGGAAATGATCCAATTGCTAGATTAAAAGCAAGAGAGCTTGATTTAAGAGCAATGAATGATGAAGTGAAGAGAGATCAGGATCAAGAAAAAATTAATATGGATAAATCCAAACAACTCATGGGACAACAACAGTTTGATGAGAAATTGGACCAGAACGAAGACTTAGCTGAATTAAGAGCAGAGACTTCATTGACTAAACAACAAATGGCCAATGATTTTAAATTAACCCAAGATCGTTTTAAACAAAGAGACGTTAAGATCTTGAAAGGTCCTAGAAGATAGGATACAAACTAATAAGGAGAAAAAACATGGTAAAAGTAACAACAGAAGTAGGATACCCAGAAGGCGGCAAAAAATATAGTGCTGCTCCTGAAAGTGTTGGAAAAGATCCAAGATCAGAGATCATTTCTAACGCGGTAGCTGCTGAATCTAAAATTGACAAAGGAACTAAAGTTGACGTTCAAGGTGAAGGCGCAATATTAGCTTCTAAAAAAAGAAAAGCTACTTGGTTCTAATATGGCCTGGTTTGGTTTAGCAAAAATCGCTTTACAGGCTGGAAGCAAGATATATGCCAATCGTCAGAAGACGAAAATGGCTATGTCTGATGCACAGCTTATGCATGCACAGAGGATGGCCTCCGGTGAGGAATCTTACCAGGGCAAACTTTTAGAAGCCCGGCAAAACGATTACAAGGACGAGATCGTTCTTGCGATATTAACGCTCCCGATAATTGTGCTCGCTTGGTCGGTGTGGACAGAGGATCCGGCGGCTATGCAGAAGATAGATATCTTTTTTGAGTATTTCTCGAATCTGCCAAAATGGTTTACAAATTTGTGGATTTTGGTCGTAGCGAGCGTATTTGGCATTAAGGGAACTCAGATATTCCGTAATGGCGGAGGCAAGAAATAGTGTTGCTTTTTATAACTAATTGTATTAACAATCATACAAGGAGACAAACATGAGAAACGATTTCGGAACAAGACCTTATAAATCCAGATTCCCTTACAAAGCTGGGAAGAAAAAAGGTGGCTCTGTTAAAAAACAAGGCTACAAAGCAAGAGAAGATGAATCTCTAGGAATGCGTACTGGAAAAGAATCCACTAAGAAACAATCTATGAAAGATCGTAGAGATGAGTCTTATGGAAAATGGGGCAAAAGACCTAATCAAAAAATTAATAAGTAGGAATTATGGGTATATTTGGAATAGCGAAAAAAGGTTTTGGACTTTTAGGTAGAAAAAGTAAAAATCTTAAATCCAGTAAAATAAGTGCTATTAAATCTGTTAAACCTGGTGTAGGTGGTTTGAAAAAATCACGTGAGACATTTGAAGGTTTACAAAAATCTTCAGCTGAAGGGGTGAAAAATTTTGGAAGACCTCATACGACTAAAGTTATTTCTGAACAAGGAGTTAAAAAAGGTTTTCCAGGTATAACTAAACAATCAGGAGATATTGAAAGAAAAAGAAAAAAATTAGGTATTAAAAAAGATTATTCAGGATATGAGAAAAAATAATGGGAGATATTTCAATAAAAGGTAGAAGTCCGATTTTAAGACAAGGCTATGCTGTTGGTGGTGCTGTTAAAGGCGGTGCTAAAGTTGCAAAGAAAATTTTAGATTTTGTTAAAACAGGAAAATACATAGATAAACACGGAACTAAAATCAATGTTCCAAAAGTAGTAAAACGTTTAAAAAAACAAGGAAGCCCTCATTTAGAAACATATGAAGAGAGTATGAAAGCTGAAGGCGGAAGAATTGGAAAAGCTACAGGTGGCGCTCTTAAAGCAGGTAAGGCATTAGCAAAAAAATTTAAAAAGAAAAAAGTTTATCCAGAAACAGAAGATTTAACCCATCAAGTAGGCCCCTATATTGGAGATGTTGGGTCGGAAAGACCAGGAATAAAAAGAAGACCGTGGGGGAAGGACCAATTAGAGAAGCTAAGAGAAAAAAGGCTAAGAAAAGGAAGAGAACCTTACGACACAGATCCTGAACCTAAAGGTTTTAAAAAAGGTGGTAAAGCAGATAAGAAATGGATTCAAAAAGCGACAGCTTCAATTAAAAAAAGAGGAACTAAAGGAAAATGTACACCGATTACAAAACCAGGATGTACAGGTAGAGCTAAAGCTCTAGCTAAGACTTTTAAAAAAATGGCTAAGAAAAGGAAGGCAGCATAATGCCAATCAAAGTATTAGGACCAACACACGACAGACATCCAAAAAATACTAGAAGAGAAAACAGATTAGAAGAACTGGGTCGAGTAGATGCGGAACACGCAGATACTGCAAAAGGCAAAAAAAATTTACATGATGAAAAACGTAGAATTAGAGATGAACTTATAAGGAAGCGAAGAAATCCACTAAAACGTCTTAGTATATCCGATAGTCCTCGTCACCCAAAGAAATTACCACCCTATCAAGAAGGTGGACTCGCCGGAGCTGGTGGAGCTAAAAAATCAGCTGACACGTTCCTTGAACGAGTTGGAGGAAGCGAAAAAGGTAAACCTCATTCTACAAAAGAAGGAAGAATGGCTTCAGGAAAACGTAAACTAAAAAGATTTTTACAACAACGAGTACATGGCACGGCTCAGCCTGACCCAGAAAGACCAAGAGGTAAATGGAAAAAGATGCCATGGTACCCAGGAGAAAAACCAAAATGGAAAAATTTGCCATGGAAACCAGGAAAAAAACCAAAAATGCAACCTTTAAAAAAAGGCGGTAAAGCTAAAGATGGATTATCCCCTGCACAATCACATTATCTTCAACATGGATATGGACCTCATAAAAGAGATGGAAAAGCTTTTGGCGGAGTTATAAAAGCAGTATTAATTAAAGGCAAACCTAAAATAGCTAAGAAAGGCTGGAAATAATGGCTAAGAAAAAAACAAAGAAAAAAAACAAAAAGAAGAAAAAAGCTAAAACTAAAAAACGTAAGAAGTAATGGCTACAAGAAATAAAACCAAGTTTAAAAACAACTGGTTTACTAAACTTAAAAAACCTAAGGGTGTAAGCGAACCTTATAATGGTTCTTATACTTTTGGAAAATTAGGTGGAGTAAAAGTTGGAAATGAAAGTTTAAAGAAGTATTATAGTAAAATAATAAATGGATCTGGAAAACCTAGTATATAAACTACGTCGGGGTATTGAAAGACGCATCCAAGCTATGTCACTGTCCATCACTTCAGGTGGGGTTGACAACATGGAAACTTATAAGTATATAATAGGACAGATAAACGCACTGGAATCAGTGAAACAGGAAATCTCTAACCTGCTTGATGATAAGGAGCCATATGACGCAAACAGAAACATCGTTGAAATCCCAAAAGGAAACTCAACAACTAAACCAAAAACCTAAAATTATTACACCTAATAAAGAATTAGTCGGAGTAAAAAAATCCGAACCTAAAAAAGAAGTTACTCAAGACTCTACTAAATTACCACAACCTACGGGTTGGAGAATTATTGTTCTTCCATTCAAAATGGATGAAAAAACAAAAGGGGGAGTGCTAATGACAGAGAGTGCATTGGAGCGCCAACAAATTGGCTCTCAATGTGGACTTGTTTTAGCAATGGGACCACAATGTTATACGGATACTGAGAGATATCCTACTGGTCCATGGTGCAAGGTCAACGATTGGGTTGTCTTTGCAAGATACGCGGGATCGCGTATTCAAATCGAAGGTGGGGAAATTCGTCTTCTTAATGATGACGAAATTTTGGCAACCGTGAAGAATCCTGAAGATATTCTTCATGCATTTTAACATAGAAGGAGAAAACTATGCCTACAGAGAACGCTAAAGAACAACCTTTAGAAAAAGAACAAAAGACCGTTCCTCTAGATACAACTGGACCAGGAGCTGAAGTAATCGTTTCTGATGAGAAGGATGAATCAGAAGTAGAGACTAAAGATAAAGAGCCTACTGTCGTAATGACGGAACCGGAAAAGACGGAACAAGAACCAGAACCAGAACAAGAAACAATTAAAGAAATAAAGAAGGAACAGAAACAAGAAGATTCTAAACTCGAAGAGTACAGTAGAGGAGTACAAGGACGTATTGCTAAGCTTACTCGGAAAATGCGTGAAGCAGAACGCCAAAGGGACTCTGCGACAGAATATGCAAGAGCTTTAGAAAACCAACGTCAGGATGATCAGCGTAGATTTAGTAAGCTGGATACTGATTATTGGAAAAAATTTGAGACCAATGTTAAAACTGGAATGGAAGCGGCGCAACGAGAATTGGCCGGTGCTATTGAAAGTGGAGATGCGAAAGCTCAAGTTGAGGCAAACAAAAGGATTGCTACATTAGCGTTTGAGAATGCGAAAGTGGAGCAAGCCAAAGAAGGTAGAGAAGACGTCAAACTATCTGACGGTGGTAAATTACCAACACAGACTCCAAGAGATTTACCTTATCAACAACCAGCAGATCCTAAAGCGGAAGGATGGGCAGGGAAGAATAGATGGTTCGGTCAAGACCGAGCTATGACCTTCACTGCTTTTGAAATCCATAAGGATTTGGTTGAGAAGGAAGGGTATGATCCTAAATCTGACGAGTATTATGAAGAAGTCGATAAAAGAATAAGAGTTGACTTTCCACATAAATTTGGTAAAAATGAGAATATACAAACGACCAGACCCGTTCAGTCGGTGGCTTCGGCAAACCGAAGTGTAAAACCTGGCCGCAAAACTGTGAAACTCACACCTTCACAAGTCGCTATCGCGAAAAAATTAGGTGTGCCACTCGAAGACTACGCAAAACAATTAAAACTCACGAAGGAGGTATAGCGTATGAACAAAGAAACTAAGACAACTACTTCTCGTGCGAACCAAACACGGTCAAAAACTGAAAGACCAAAAGTGTGGGTTCCTCCATCTTCTCTAGATGCACCCCCTGCGCCTGATGGATTCAGGTACAGATGGATCAGAGCAGAATCTCTTGGATTCGACGATTCTAAGAATATTCAAGGCAGATTAAGATCTGGTTATGAATTAGTTAGAGCCGAAGAAGTCGAGAACTCTTCTGATTACCCAGTGTTAGACACTGGAAAATACAAGGGGGTAATTGGGGTTGGTGGCCTTTTGCTTGCAAAGGTACCTAACGAGATCGCAGCTCAACGTACCGCGTACATTAGAAAACGTACAGACGGAATGAATGAAGCAGTAGACAACGATCTAATGAGGGAGCAGCATAAGAGTATGCCGATCAATGTTGATCGACAATCTCGTGTAACCTTCGGTGGTACAAAGAAAAGTTAATTTTCTCGGGATAACAATTCCCTATCATCGATTTAATTAAACCGTTCACATTTATTTGTGAACATTTAGGAGACGACAAACTATGGCTAATACAAGCACAACAGGATATGGCTTGAGAGCAGTTGAAGTTCTGGGCAATGGTCCAGCTACTCAAGGGCAATCAAGATACTCTATCTTGTCAGGTTTGGGCGTGCGAATCCTTAAGAACGAACCAATTGGACCACAAGATAGTTCAGGTGACGATGGCTATATGCAAAGTATAGCTCCCGCTACTATGGACGACACTGGTACAGGTGGAGCTTCTTGGGATGCTGATACAACTACTCCAGAAGTATGTGTAGGAATTTCTAACGGTGTATTTTACATCGATGGAACAACATCAAAACCTACATGGTCAAATTCTGTAGCAGCGAGTCAGACATTCGCAACTAACCCGAACACAGGTAACAGCGATGGTTGGGTATTCGTTAATGACAACCCGTTCCAAGAGTATCACATTAGAACAGATGCAGCAGTAGCTTCATCTATTCCTTTAGCGCAAGCTAAATTTTTGGTCATTTATATGAACCAAAATAATGGTGGTTCTGGCTATGAAGGCCAATCACAAGCTACTCTTAATATTGCGGGTCACAATAATGGCTTTATGTGGAAAATCTTAAGATCGGCAGAAGTGCCAGATCAAAAAGATGTTACTGCAGCAGGCTGTGATTTAGTTGTGGCTTTCAATAGTATGGCGAATCAGTACCTAAGAGACGTATAAGGAGAATAAAACATGGCAATATCACGAGCGCAGTTAGTTAAAGAGCTTGAACCAGGTTTAAATGCCTTATTTGGACTTGAGTACAAGCGATACGAAAACCAACACGCTGAGATCTATAATATAGAATCTTCTGACAGAGCTTTCGAAGAGGAAGTTATGTTATCAGGATTCGGAAACGCACAAGTAAAAGGCGAAGGTGCCGGCATATCATACGATGATGCACAGGAAACCTTCACAGCTCGTTACACTCATGAGACAATTGCTCTAGCATTTGCTATCACTGAAGAAGCTATCGAAGATAACCTCTACGATAGACTAGCTTCTAGATACACAAAAGCTTTAGCGAGATCCATGGCGAACTCTAAACAAGTTAAAGCAGTGTCCCCACTAATCAACGGCCTTCCTTCAACGGATGCTTTTGATTCTGGAGATGGTGTTTCTTTGTTTAATACATCGCACACTACATTAGGTGGCTCATTTGCGAACACATTGGCTACGCAAGCTGACTTAAATGAAACTTCATTAGAACAATCTCTAATCGACATTGGAGAAATGACTGATGAACGTGGACTTTTAATCGCAGCTAAAGGCGTGAAAATGATTGTTCCACCTGAAAACCAATTTAATGCAGAGAGATTGATGAAATCTCAAGGTAGAACTGGAACAGCTGACAATGATATCAATGCAGTAAACAGCATGGGAATGATTCCTCAAGGATACAGAGTGAATAATTACCTAACTGATGCTGATTCTTGGTACATTATTACTGACGTTCCTAACGGCATGAAAATGTTCGTTAGAACTCCATTGAATACAGCAATGGAAGGCGATTTCGATACTGGAAACGTTAGATACAAAGCTAGAGAAAGATACTCATTTGGAGTATCAGACCCTAGAGGTATCTTCGGCGTTGAAGGTGCGTAATTATTAAGTAATTAAGATTTGAGGCCGCCTTAAAGCGGCCTCATTTCGACTATAAAGTAAGAAATTAGACTTATGAAAAACTTCAGAATTCAAATTCGATATTGTGGCTATTATGCTGACTTTACTGTCAGTTGTAAGGATACAGCCATAGATATAGAAAAATCAATCCTTGACAAACTGGGAAAAAATGAGGTAAAGTTTGAATCTGATGGATTTACTACTAAACGTGGTAAATGGATAACCTATGAGGAGGTTACTAATGATCCAAGACCTGTACAAACAAAAGAAGTCCTTGGAGTTAAGTTGGGAGCAAGAGTATAACGAATCAGGAAAATATACTCTTAATATGGTTGAGATTGATGAGAGAATTAAAAGTATCATTACTCAAATCAAATTAGAAGAAGCTCGTCAGCAAGATAGAGTAAATAAGATTGCTGAATCAAGGCCTGAAGTGTCAGTAGCCACTTAAATAAAACGCTACATTCTGGAATTCAATCCAAGCTACATAATCTCTTGCGCTCTATACAAAAGTGAGCTATATCTAAATTACTAAGATAATTAAATCATAAATTGGTTATTCTTCGCTTAGTAAGGATAACTGGCGCGAGGAGGCGCTGATTATATGACAACACACTTTTCAACGGGCGTAACAAACGTTAAAGGTAAACAATTAGGGACATCTTTATTTAGTGGAATTAAACAACCACTTATTACTGGTGGAACATCCCCTCAAGAATTTGCTTATCAAAACGATTTCGTTACTTACAATGCAAGTGACTGGCAAACAGTAACATCAACTGGTGGATCTGATTATCAATTAGCAGATTATGCTCATGGATGGTTAAGACAAGGTGATGGTGCTCCGGCAGCTGGAGAAATCCAAGGAGTAGCTGACTATGAATGTTGGCAGTACAGTTCTACTAAACTATGGTACTTCGAAACTAAAATCGCAGTTACCGATGTTAGTGAAGCAAACCTTTGGATTGGATTTGCACAAAATGGTTATGCAGATTCAGACACTTTACCTACTGACGGTATTGGATTCTCTCACCTACAAGATACAACTACTATTCAATTTGTATCTAGAAAAAATGGTGCGGGTGTATCTTTTGATATGAAGGATAGTGCAGCTGGAGATACTTATACTTTTGAAGACTCTAGTATAGCAACACAAAGTGCAACGGTACTGGCACAACCTTCTAACCCTGTTAGATTGGGATTCTTATTCCAACCAGCAGGTACTGAAAAAAACCAAACAGCAGTTCAATATAAACTGTTCCTAGATGGTAAATGTATCGGGACACAAGCAGCAACAACTGTTCCTGATGATGTAGAGATAGGTCTTAATATGATGATCGCTCACAAAGGAACTACTGGTAACGATCTGAATATTGACTACGTTCAATCAGTACAACAAAGATAATAAAATTATTCTAAGCTCCTTCGGGAGCTTAGATGATTAGGAGATAATATGGCAATAACATCAAACGTTAAACAAACAATTGCATTAACAGGTGATGGTTTAGCTCAGAAATATGTGGGCGCCAGCGCCACTACTATCACTAAAGCTAGAATCATGAATGTCTATGGTCAAGCAAGTGCAGCTGACGCTGAAATAAAAATTTATAATGAAGCTGATGGTTCAAAAACAGCTAAAGCATTAGTATTTCACGTTAAGTTTTCAAATGCGGATAACCATGGACAAAGCTTTACAATTCCTGGAGAAGGAATTTACTGTAATGCAGGGATGTACGTTGATTTAACAAACTGCGATTTTTGTACGATTATTGGTACGTTTACATAAGAGGTAGCAAATGGCGAATACTACTTCAGGTACGACTACTTTTGATAAGACGTACGCCATCGATGATATCATCGTGGATGCTTACGAACGACTTGGGCTAGTAGGTAGTTCAGGTAATCAGATTCGTTCGGCTCGTAGATCATTAAATATTTTATTTCAAGAATGGGGAAATAGAGGACTTCACTATTGGGAAGTGGGTTCCACTAATGTTACATTAGTCGAAGGTCAAGCGGAATATAAATTTTACAGAGCGTCCGCAGATGGAACAAGTGCTCCATGTGTAGATGATACTAATAGTGCAGATACATCAATTTATGGATTTGCTGATATTGAGCAATGCTCTTTTCGTCAATACAATAATAGTAGTGGTGGAACTCAGGCTGATACTACAATGACTAAAATTGATAGATCAACTTATGCTGGCTATGGGGACAAAAAAACAAAAAGCACCCCTTCTAATTTTTGGGTTCAAAGGTTCATTGATAACGTTACTTTAACAATTTACCCTACTGCAAGTTCATCAGCAGCGGGATCAACTAACAAATTAAAAATTTTTTATACTAAACGAATTGAAGATGCAGGCGTCTTTACGAATGCAACTAATATACCTTATCGTTTTGTTCCTTGTATGACTGCAGGACTAGCTTTTTATTTAAGTCAAAAATTTGCACCTCAACGTTCACAAGAAATGAAACTCTTTTATGAAGATGAATTAGCACGAGCTTTAGCGGAGGATGGATCACCGTCTAGTACTTACATAACACCTAAGACGTATTATCCAGCAATGACATAATGGCAAATTATTCACAAGGTAAATATGCAAAAATGATTTCAGACCGATCTGGTCTTGCGTTTCCTTATAGAGAAATGGTTCAAGAATGGACTGGCATGTGGGTACATAGTTCTGAATATGAACCTAAACAACCACAGCTTATGCCACGACCCGTGGTCGGTGATCCACAAGGATTGGCTCATGCAAAACCATCTCGTAAGGCTTTTGCTACACCTGTGGTTTTAGATAACAATCCTATTACCACTACGGGAAGTAGTACTTCGGTTACAGTTAAATGTAAAAATCAACCTTTCTCAACTAATGATTATATTAGATTTCAAAATATAAGTAATGCGGTAGGAGGAGTGGCTAAAGCTACTCTTGAATTATCAACTACTTTAAATGGTGGAATCAGCGATAGCGCAACAAGTTTAGTATTAGCTGATAGCTCTCAGTTTCCAGCTCCGGGTTATATTGTTATAGAAAATTTTGTTCAGCCTACAGGTGAGACTATAGATTATGATGAAGGGAATAATGTGAGTGAAACAATTTACTATACAACAAACACTACAGGATCAAACACTTTATCAGGATTAACTCGAGGATCAGCTGCACCTATAGGGGGCATAACGCCTTTGGATACAACAGCAACTTCTCATTTAACGGGAGCTAAAGTTTATGGGTCCTACAAAATTACAAAACAAACAACAACTGAAACAATTGCTTCTCCTCCGGGATCTGTTACAGTAAGTAATAGTTTTACGTTTAGTTTAAAAAACAATGCGTCTAGCACAGAAACCGGTGGAGGGTTTTTTTCTTTTGGTGGACCAGTGAATATGAGGCCATAATGTCAGGAATTAGTTATACAACACTAGTAACACAGATTAGAAACTACACAGAAGTAGGGGATACGGTTCTTACTACAGATGTTTTAGAAAATATTATTTTAAATGCACAACAAAGAATCATGTACGATGTGCCGATTGATTCAGATAGAAAAGCTCAAACGGGAAGTTTAGTAGCGGGTCAAACGACTATTAATTGTCCTGCTGGAGCTTTATTTATTAGAGGAGTTCAAGTCTATACTTCTACCTCTGCAGTAACGGGTGATAATGTTTGGCTCTTAAAAAGAGATAGAACTTTTTTACAAGAGTATGTCCCATCTACTGAATCGGGAAAAAGAGGAAAACCTAAATACTACGCTATGTTTGGAGGAGCCACTGGTTTATCAGATACTCTTTCTGGAAGACTAATGTTTGCTCCAGTTCCAGATGCAGCTTATATGTTTAAGGTACATTATAATCTTATGCCTGCTACTTTAGAGTCAGGGAATCAGACTAATTATATTAGTTTAAACTTCCCGCAAGGTCTATTATACTGTTGTTTAGCAGAGGCTTATGGGTATTTAAAAGGCCCAATGGATATGTTGACACTTTATGAAAACAAGTATAAACAAGAGATAGAGAAATTTGCAGGAATGCAAATAGGTAGAAGACGAAGAGATGACTATACGGATGGAACAGTTCGTATACCAATCGAGTCTCCACCTCAATAATTAGGAGAAAAATATGGCTAATACATCAGCAGTTTGTACATCTTTCAAAGTAGAGCTTTTAAAAGGCGAACACAATTTTACTGCGTCTACAGGTGATACATTTAAACTTGCATTGTATACGAGTTCAGCAACTCTTGGAGCCGCTACAACTGATTATGCATCAACTAATGAAGTTACAAATACATCAGGTACAGCTTACACAGCTGGAGGAAAAGCATTAACGAGCGTAACTCCAACTTCAAGTGGTACTACGGCGTATTGTGACTTTTCTGATATTTCGTGGACATCAGCTTCTTTCACTGCTAATGCTGCTTTAATCTACAACACAACAACTGGAACAGGATCATCAACAACTGATTCTGTATGTGCTGTTGCTTTTGGTGGAGATAAAACAGTTTCAAGCGGAACTTTCACAATTCAATTTCCAACAGCTGACGCTTCGGACGCTATCCTAAGAATAGCGTAAGGAAGGATTCCTTATGCCAGATGTTTCTTCAGGCTGGGGGCGACTAACCTGGGGTCAAGCCGGGTGGAACGACGCTACTACTATTAAATCAGGATGGGGACGCCTTGAATGGGGTTCTCAAGCTTATGGTGATTCACCTACTGCTGTCCTTACAGGACTTTCAGCTACTGCCTCTATAGGATCAGTAGAGATTGTACAATACCCTGGTTGGGGTACTTTAGATTGGGGTGAAAATGGATGGGGCAGTGTATTAGAAGCAATTGAAACTCCGACTGGAGTTTCTGCTACTGCATCTCTTGGTTCTCTTACTCTTGAATTTAGTTATACACTTACAGGTTTATCGGCAACGGCTTCGATTGGAAGTCCAGATGTTAATTTAAGTACTATTCAAACACCTACAGGATTAAGTTCTACTGCTTCAGTAGGTTCTATTTCCATGGCAGCTATGACCGTTGGTTTAACGGGTCAAGCTATGACAGCAAGTGTAGGAACAATTGCACCTGCCGATGTTATGGGATTGACGGGCGTTTCAGCCACTATGACAGTGGGATCAGTAACAGTTGCTTCCGTTGAATTAATCGATGTTACTGGAGTTTCAGCAACCGCAAGTGTAGGAGCAATTACGCCAGCGGCGATGGCAATTGGTTTGACTGGAGTCTCTGCCACAGCAAGTGTAGGAGCTATTACTCCTACTCAAATGGTTATAGGATTAACGGGTCAAGAAGCTACGGCGAGTGTGGGAGTACCTGGAATTATCGCTTATGCGGATGTTGACACAGGCTCAAATACGTCCTATAGTAATATTTCAACGGGTTCGAATACATCATATTCGAATGTTGCAACAGGATCAAATATCAGTTATACAGATGTAACTGGTGAAGCAGCTTAGGAGAAGATTATGGCATCAACATACACACCTTTAGGTGTAGAAAAAATGGCAACTGGCGAAAATGCCGGTACATGGGGAACAAAAACTAATACAAATTTAGATATTCTAGAACAGATTTCAGGTGGCTATGCAGTTCAAACATTGAATGGCGGCGGCTCTGGAGCAAACACTACTACATTATCAGTTTCTGATGGATCAACAGGAGCAACTCTTGCAACAAGAGTTATTATTTTAGGAGCAGAGTCTCCTCAAGCAATTACAGGAGCTAAAATTGTCACTATACCTCTTGATGTAGAAAACTGGTATTTAATTAAAAACAGTACAAGTGGTGCTTATACAGTTCAATTTAAATATGTTTCAGGTTCCGGGGACAGTGTAACTTGGTCTACTACAGATAAAGGATTTAAACTTATATATGCTACGGCTAATGATGGTACTAATCCTGATATTGTAGACGTTTTTGCATCATCTTCAGGAATTACATTATCTAACAATAATGCTCTTTTATTTAATGACGCTGATAATTCGGCCGCTGTCGGTTTCAAAGCCCCAACAACAGTATCTGGTGCAGTAACTTGGACTTTACCCGCTGCAGATGCAGCTAGTTCAGGGTATGCCTTGACATCTAATGCTTCTGGTACTTTATCTTGGTCGAGTGCTGGAATATCAACAGGAAAAGCTATTGCAATGGCAATGATTTTCGGGTAAAAACAAAAAGGAATTAAAATATGGCAAATCCAAATATAGTTTCAGTCGCAACAATTAATGGCGTATCATTAGGTTGGAATTTATCAGCTACAACTACTACAACTTTATTAACAGTAACTTCTGAATATGTTGTTAAAGTTAATAGAATTATATGTGCTAACGTTGATGGTTCATCAGCAGCAGATTTAACTTTATATGTAGTTAAAGCAAATGCTACTCCAGCAGGTGTTACAAACTTTGATACTTCAGGAAGTTTCTATTTAGCAAAAACAATTTCAGTTCCCGCGGACTCCTCATTGGTAGTTCTAGACACACCTATCTATTTAATGGAAGGGGATGTGGTAAAAGGTGGAGCGAGTGCTGCATCTGATTTAGATTTATTCTTATCATATGAAGCATTAATCGATTAGGGAGGTAATATAATTCTATGGCTAATGGCGGAATTATCGGACCTACAAACCCAGTTGGTAAAATAATCAAACCCAAAGTTTCAATTCACACAACTAGTGCAACTCACACTACAGCTGCATGCACGTCAAAAGTAGATGTCACTCTTGTGGCTGGTGGTGGATCTGGGGGATCAAGTTTATCTACATGTATAGCAGGTGGTGGAGGCGCAGGAGGATATCGAACTCTTTCTTGTATTTCTGTTTGTAGTTCAACAGGTTACCCTATTACAATTGGTGCAGGAGGTGCTACTAACACTAATCCGGGCACTGCGGTTTCTGGAAGTAATTCAGTCGCTGTTTTAGGCGGCACTACTTATACATCAACTGCTGGTGGTGGCGGTGGAACTAACTCAGATGGATCTCCTGGTGGTTCTGGTGGAGGATCGGAAGTAAGTCGTCCTGATGGAGGAGGCTGTGGTACAGCTTGTCAAGGAAATGATGGAGGCAATTCAGCAAGCGGTCAAGCTGGCGGTGGCGGCGGTGGAGCTGGTGGAGCAGGACAAGATGGACAACCTGGTACAGGTGGATATGGTGGTGTTGGAGCTTGTGTAGAAGATTATGTAACTCCTTACGGTGGCACTTTAGGCGGTGCTTGTAAATTAGCTGCTGGTGGTGGCGGTGGAACAAATAATACTCCTGGTAATCCAGGCGGAGCTGGTGGAGCTGGAGGTGGTGGTCAAGGTGGACCTAGCAGTAATCCTGCTCCCGGTATTTCAAGTGGCGGATTAGAAGGTGTAGCTGTGACAGGTAGTGGTGGAGGTGGCGGTGGCTATACACCAGGAAGTCCGGGTGCAGCTGGTGGATCAGGTGTGGCTTTTGTTAAAGAAAAAGGAGCTGTTACTAGTGTTTCAGGTATGTGGAGCATGGAAGAACAATATGCAGAAGCATTAAATAATAATTGGAGTTTTGCGAGTACTTTCGCAATAAATATTTTAGCAATTGGAGCTGGTGGCGCAGGCGCACGAGGTAGTGGTGGCGGCGGTGGAGCTGGTGGTTATCAATATAATACAAATTTAGAGTTAGCAGCAGGTAATACTTATACAGCAACTATTGGAGCTGGTGGTGTAGGAGGTTTATGCTCTAACGTAGGGTGTGAAGGAAAAGGAAATTCTACTACTTTTAGTGGACCCGATATTCAAACAATGACCGTGTATGGAGGTGGAATAGGAGGATATAATTCTCCAGCCCCTACTAATGCCGGTGTATCAACTGCAGGTTATGGACAACCTGGTGGATCAGGTGGTGGTGGAGGTATTGGAGCAGTAATTCCTGCTCCTACTAGACCAGCCTTAGGTGGGTGTGGAAACACTCCTAGTGCTTTTATGTCTTCAGGTTATCCTGGTGGCAGTGGACTAAATCATGATAATGCTGGTGCTGGCGGAGGTGGTGGCGCTGGAGGCGCTGGTGCCAATGCAACGGGTACAGAAACTGGAGGAGCATCTTCCGATGGATATGGAGGAGCTGGTGGTGCAGGTATAGCGGTATGGCCCGGAGATTGTACAGCTCGAGCAAGTGGTGGATCTGGAGGATCAGGAGCAGGTGCTCCCGGCCCTAGAGCAGCAACGCCCGGTGGCGGTGGAAAAGGAAATTTAGATAATGGTCCAGCACCTCAAGGAGCGACTGCTGGAACAGCTAACACTGGTGGTGGAGGAGGCGGCGGAAGTCTGCCAAGTATTCCTACACCTTCTGGAGCTGGTGGTTCTGGTACAATTCTTATTCAATACCCAGGCTCTCAACAAGCATCTGGAGGATCAGTTTCATCTGTTCCTGGATGTAAAACACAACACGCATTTACAAGTACAGGATTATTTAACGCGGCTTATCCCGCAGCTTCAGCAACTTTAGACTACCTAATGGTAGGTGGTGGCGGAGGCGGAGGAAAAGACTCAGCTGGTGGTGGAGGAGCTGGAGGTTTACTTACTTCTTATGGAGTTCCCGCTGCAGGTGGATTAACTCTTTATGATGGAAGCACATACCCAGTTACAATTGGTGCTGGTGGTGCAGGACGTGAAAGTCCGACTTCTTGTAATGGTTCGGCAGGAACTGATACAGTAATTTCATTTAAAACAGCTTATGGTGGTGGTTATGGTGGAAGATCACCGGGTGATGGTGGTCCCGGCGGATCAGGTGGTGGTGGAGATTTTGGAAACTCAGGAGGACCAGGTAATGATCCTGCTATTCCTGCACCCGAAGGTGGACCTCAAGGAAATGATGGTGGCGCTGGTGGCCCTAACCCTGAATCAGGAGGTGGTGGAGGTGGCCGTGGTGGTGCTGGTGGTGATGGATCTCCTAGTGCTCCAGATGCTGGTGGTCCTGGTGGAGTTGGATTAGAAAGCTGTATAACAGGAAGTCCTGTATGGTACGCTGGCGGAGGTGGTGGAGCAGCTGGAAGTGGTGGTGGACCTGGTGGACCTGGAGGATCATGTGTAGGTGGTCGTGGTAGTAAAGGACACGCCAGTCCTACGAGTTGTCAAGCAACCAATGGAGTTGCATCGACAGGTTCTGGTGGTGGAGGTGCCAGTCAAACGTCGGGTTCTGAGTATAAAGCAGGTGATGGGTCTTCTGGAGTTGCTATATTTAGGATAGCTACCGCATGTAAACCTGCAGGTTTTGCAGTAGCCCCGGGTACTAATACAGTAAGTACAACAGGGTCTTGCACTGTAGCTAGATTTACGGTATCAGGAACCTTGACTTTGTAGTTTACAAATGTATAAATTTTTTATATAAATAGAGAAGGAGATCAAAAAAATGGCACATTTTGCAGAATTAGAATCTAAAGTAGATCCGACAGGTTTTACCGCTGATACTCTTTTAGTTGTAAAAAGAGTAATTGTTGTTGACAATGCTCATGTACAAGCTGATGAACACGTTAGTGGAGAAAACTGGTGCTCTACATTTTTTAATGGTGGAATTTGGAAACAAACTTCTTACAATAGTAATTTTAGAAAACAATATGCAGGAATCGGCATGATATATGATTCAGGTAAAAATAAATTTTTAGGAGCACAACCCTATGCTTCATGGTCATTGAATGCTAATGATGATTGGGAAGCACCGGTTACATATCCTGCAGGAGATCAATCAGATTATACACTTTCTTGGGATGAAGCTGGACAACAGTGGACCGGTATTAAAAAATCAGACAAATCAAATTGGAACTGGGACGCATCAGGTTTAGCTTGGGTGTCCGCATAAGGAGACTCAAATGGCCAAAACAGGTCGTGCACAAGGTGGTTTAATCGGAAAAGTCAATAAGACTTCTTTCGGTAAAAATAAAGTTACCAAGACTACAGCCACAGGAACATTCACAACACAACCCGGAACATCTGTTCTTACTTACACTATCATAGCTGGTGGTGGAGGTGGAGATTCTGATGGTGGAGGTGGCGGAGGTGGTGGTGGAGTTTATACTACTGAATGCGCATCAGTATGCGGAGCAACAGGTTATCCTATTACTATTGGAGCAGGTGGTGCTGGAGATTATCCAGCTCCTGTTTCAGTAAGAGGAAATCCTAGCGTAGCATTTGGTGTAACAGTAACTGGTGGTGGAGCTGGTGGATTTCCCGGAACATGTGGACCCGGTGGTTCAGGCGGCGGAGGAAGAAAAACTCCTCCTCAATGTGGATTCTGTGGAAATACTCCTCCTTTAACTCCTGTACAAGGGTATGATGGAGGTAATGGTGCTAACGCTTCAGGTGAACAAGGCGGAGGCGGTGGTGGAGCTGGAGCTGTAGGCACAAATGCATGCGCTCCTAATTCTCATGGTGGCGCTGGCGGTGCAGGTAGAAGTTTAGCCCCTTTTTTTGGAACAGCCCCTCAACCTTTTTATGCAGCTAATACCCCAGGTAAAGGAAATACAGCGTGCGGAGTATTTGCAGGCGGAGGCGGTGGTGGCGCAGGAAAACCTGGAACTCCAGGTGGAGCTCCTCCAGGTCAAATAGCAGTAGGCGGAACTGGTGGTGGAGGCGATGGTGGCGTTGCTTCAGGATCCCCTGTGTGTGGAGCTATTTCAGATGGAAAAGATGGAGTTGCTAATACCGGTGGTGGTGGCGGAGGAAGTTCTCCTCCAGGTGGAAATGATGCTGGAGCAGGTGGCTCAGGAGTTTTACTTACAAAAGAATTAAATATGGCCTCAGGTATGTGGCCTCAACAAGCACAATATTCAAAAAGAGTTGCAGGCACTTGGGTTCAAGCAGAAGCTACAGCAACCGTTGATTGGCTAATCGTTGCCGGAGGTGGTGGCGGTGGAGCGGGTTGCGGTGGAGGTGCTGGTGGCGGAGCTGGAGGATACAGAACTTCTTACGGAGTTCCCGCAGCTTCAGGTACTCCTATTTCAAGTTATAATACCTATAGTGTCGTAATAGGCGCTGGAGGCGCTGGTGGAGTGCAAAGTCCACCCGGTGCTACTGGTCATGGTGCCAAAGGTTCAGATTCAAGTGTATTTTGTTTAACATCCACAGGTGGTGGATATGGAGGTAAAGGACAAGGTGGTGGCCCCGCTGGTGATGGTGGTGGTCCCGGAGGATCAGGTGGTGGACAACCAAGACAAAGTGGTGGTGCTGGTTCTGGAAATGATCCGGCAGTTCCTGCCCCATTAGGAGGTCCTCAAGGAAATCCTGGTGGATCAAATCCTAACTGTCAAGCTTCATCTGGAGGTGGTGGTGCTGGAGCTGCTGGTGGAAACGCTGGTCCCGGCCCAGCTGGTGGACCAGGTGGTGTAGGTAAAGAAAATTGTATTACTGGCTCTCCTGTGTTTTACGCAGGTGGAGGTGGTGGAGGAAAATATCCTATGACAGCTATTGTTCCTGGTGGAAATGGTGGCGGAGGTGTAGGATCTGCACAAACAATTCCCGCTCTTCCTACTCAGAATGGTTCAGCTAATACTGGTGGTGGCGGTGGTGGAGGAACAGAGAATCCTGCATTCGGACCCATTAGTCCATCATCCGATTCACCGGGAGGTGATGGTGGTTCAGGGGTGGTTATTGTTCGTGCCCCATCAGCAAGAGGATTTATAGTAACGCCATGTACAAACACAGTGAGCACTACTCCAGGAGGATGTAAAGTAGCTAGATTTACAGTATCAGGCTGTTTAACTTTAACATAATTGATATAGATCAAATTGACTTAAAAAGTTAATATGATATAAAGAAAGAGAAAGATGAATCTACATAATCATTATTGGTTTTTTAAAAAAGCAATCCCGGAGAGGATTTGTGATCATATTAAAAGATATGGTTTGTCTCTTAAAGAACAAATGGCAGTGACCGGTGGGTATGGGGATCCTAAAAGACTTAGTAAGTCTCAAACTAAAGACTTAAAAAAGAAAAGAAATTCAGATGTCGTTTGGATATCAGAGAACTGGTTATATAAAGAAACTCACCCTCTTTTACGAGTAGCTAATCAAAACGCAGGGTGGAATTTTCAATGGGACTTTTCAGAGTCCTGTCAATTTACTTATTATAGAAAAGGTCAACATTATGATTGGCATTGTGATAGTTGGGAGCATACATATAATCAACCTAATACTCCTAGTCATGGAAAAATAAGAAAACTTTCTTCAGTTGTATTACTTTCTGATCCCAAAGATTTTAAAGGTGGAGAATTAGAATTTGATTTTAGAAACTTAGATCCTGATAAAAAAAGAAATACCAGAATATGTCAAGAGGTAACTGGCAAAGGAGACATGGTAGTTTTTCCTTCTTTTGTTTGGCACCGAGTTAAACCTGTTAAATCAGGACAACGTTATAGTTTAGTTAATTGGCATTTAGGATGGCCCTTTAAATGAAAAAGAAAAAGAAAAAAATATTAGATGAAATGTGTAAAGCTTCCGATGGAAGACCTCAACCCGAACCTCTTTATACAGAACATTATTTTTCTTCTCCTATTTATTGGACCGATAAACCGGAATGGGTGAAAGGTTTCAACACAGCTTCGGATGCTTATATTAAACAAGCTCGTTTAAATAATTTAGATGAAATTAAAAAAAGAAATAAAAAATTTGGCAATAAGGGAGAACACCCATGGGTACATCATTCAACAACCTTAATAGGAGACCCTAAGTTTAAAATAATACAAGATTATATTGGGTCGACAGCATGGAATCTTTTAGATGGTCAAGGGTTTGATTTGACTAATTATTCTATATTCGTTACCGAATTATGGGTTCAAGAGTTTTCTAAAAATGGAGGAGGTCATCATACTTTGCACACCCATTGGAATGGGCATATCTCCGGATTCTTTTTTCTTAAAGCCAGTGAAAAAACATCTCTACCTGTCTTCGAAGATCCTCGAAATGGTCGTATGATGAATTTACTTCCTCAAAAAGATCCATCTAAAATAACTCAGGCTTCTCACCAAGTTAACTATCAAGTTAAACCAGGGCGTTTAATTTTTTTTAATTCTTTTATGCCACACATGTATTCCGTTGATAGTGGGTATGAACCTTTCCGTTTTATCCATTTTAATATACAAGCTATACCTAATAGTGTATTAGGTATTCCATATAAACCTGCGTGGGGGCAGAGACAAAAAAATGAAAACAAAAAGTAAGATAGTGCATTTACCAAACACAACACAGAATGCTTATATAAAAACAGTTTTAGGACAACACCCTAAAAAGCTTCCCAATGATTTTGTGGAAGTTTTAATTCAAGAAAAGAAAAAGGAGTTAATGAATGCCAAAAAGACCAAAGTTTAAAGACAATGCCCCTTATAAAATTATTAAAGGAGCTATTAATAAAGAGCTAGCCTCTTTCATTTATCGTTATTTTCAAAATAAAAGAAATGTAACACGGTTCTTTTTTGATACACGATGGATATCTCCCTACGCAGAAGAATGGGGAGTGTGGACTGATGAACAAATCCCTAACACTTATTCTCACTATGCAGATTTGGTAATGGAAACTCTTCTTGAAGGATTAAAAGAGAAAGTTGAAAAAGAAACAGGATTAAAACTTAATGAAACTTATTCTTATGCACGAATTTATAAGAAAGGAGATATTTTAAAACGTCATAAAGATCGTTATTCTTGTGAGGTTTCTACGACCCTGCATTTAGGTGGCGATAGCAAGTGGCCTCTCTATGTGGACCCTACCGGTAAGACCGGACAGGCTGGAGTTCCGGTGGAAATGGAACCTGGAGACATGGTTATTTATCAAGGTTGTGAATTGGAACATTGGAGAGAAGCTTACACAGGGGAAAATTATTGTCAGGTATTTCTTCATTATAATAATATAAAAAATAAAGAAGCTAAAGCTAACAAATATGATTCCCGTCCTTTGCTAGGATTACCAGCCTGGTTTAAGAATTTCCAGTTGCCTTCTAAGAAGAAATAAGGTATATTTAAGACTGGCGTGGGGGGTTCTTTCCACCACAAAGGTCTTCTGCGCCTACTTACAATCATATTGATATTCACATCATTCTAGTATAATTATAATCAAAGAGATTTTTATGCTACAAAAGATAGGCTTTTTACCTGGTTTCAATAAACAAGTTACACCCACAACTGCTGAAGGACAGTGGATTGCAGGGGATAATGTACGTTTTAGATATTCCACCCCTGAAAAAATTGGTGGATGGGCTCAATTAGGGGACGATTATTTAACCGGACCTGTTAGAGCGTTGCACCATTTTGTTGACAATACCGGAATTAAATACGCGGCCCTTGGAACAAATAGAATTCTTTATGTCTATTCTGGTGGTGTGTTTTACGATATTCATCCTTTAGTTAATCCCTCAGGTACTGCTATTACCAATGCCTTTAGTACTACTAATGGAGATGCAACAGTGACTCTTACTTTTAGTGGAGCTCATGGTTTTGTAGTGGGAGATATTATTTTATTTGGGGGCACCAGTACCTTTACTGCTATAACAGATTCTAATTTTGGAGCTTCAGATTTTTGTGATAAAAGATTTATGGTAACTACCGTTCCTACTACGACTACTCTCACGATTGAAATGCCAAGTAATGAAACAGGATCAGGAGCAAGTACTTCTGGTGGCATTACTTATTATAGATATTATCATGTAGGACCTGCTCAACAATTAGGAGGGTATGGTTTTGGAATTGGTCAATATGGAGGAACTGTATCTGGGGAACTTACAACAACTTTAGATGGAGCTTTAGGAGATAATGTATATGGGACTGGAGGATCAGGAACTTCAATTACCCTAGCAGATGCTACAGGATTCCCATCTTCAGGAACATCTTATATTCAAGTAGGGACCGAAGAAATTTCATATACTGGAGTTTCAGGAAATGATTTAACTGGTATTACCAGAGCCGTTAGAAACACCACTCGGGCAGCTCACTCAGATGGAGCAACCGTAACCAACACGACTGATTATGTAGGTTGGGGTTCAGCAGCTTCTGGAGACTTTGTAATTTCACCAGGCTTATGGAGCCTAGATAACTATGGAACTAAATTAATTGCTTTAATTGTAAACGGAAGCTGCTTCGAATGGGATTCCGCAACTTCAAATGCTACAGCTGTTCGAGCAACAGCTATTAGTGGAGCACCGACTGCTTCAAGAGATGTACTAGTTTCCACACCCGATCGTCACTTAGTGTTCTTCGGAACTGAAACTACTATTGGAGATACAACAACTCAAGATAACATGTTTATTCGATTCTCTTCTCAAGAGGATATTAATACTTACACACCAACCGCAACGAATACCGCAGGTACACAAAGACTTGCCGATGGTTCTAAAATCATTGGAGCTTTA
>Ga0080013_1002231_pt1 | contig 23298 bp, 31 predicted proteins | sample ETNvirenome_6_85_FD_69236 | JGI IMG/M metagenome (GOLD analysis project Ga0080013, IMG submission 69236) | Marine viral communities from the Pacific Ocean - ETNP_6_85 (SPADES assembly) (version 2) | ecosystem: Environmental > Aquatic > Marine > Oceanic | place: Pacific Ocean | collected 2013-06-19
GTACTATCTCTATGCTCCACGGGGTTAGTTCAGGCATTGAGCCTATTTTCTCTGCTATGTATACCCGCCGTTATCGGCATAACAATATTTGGAAAGAGAAATTAGTTGTTGACCCCCTATTCCGAGAATACTTTGAAAAAGACAGATCACTTGAATGCTTCGTCGGAGCCTATGATGTGGCCCCCGAAGACCACATTCGGGTACAAGCGACGATCCAAAAATACATGGACTCCTGTATCTCGAAAACTATTAATCTCCCTGCCACTTCTACACCTGAGGAGTTCTCTCAAGCGGCTTTGGATTATGCTCCGTACCTGAAAGGGTTGACGGTGTATAGAGCAGGAGCAAAGGAAGGAGAGCCTCTTCAGGCGATCCCCCTGACGCAGGAGAATATTGAGGAACACATGACGGTATTTGTAGATACTAGTGTTGCTAGTGGAGACTCTTGTTCTTTAGCGGGTGGAGAATGTGGTTGATCCTAATTATCGTAAGCTAGTAGCATACAGAAAGGGGGCTTTAGGGGATCTAATAATGATTGCTTCTTGTTTGTATCATTTAAAGGATTCTTATGATCATATTTCCCTGCATTGTTCTCATTTTGCAAGAGATATTGTTGGGAGTTTTATAGAAAAATATTTAGTGAAGGATGTACAAATATTTGGGGATCCTCCTCAACCCCCTCCTGGAATAACCCTTCTAAATTCTAGTAATACCTTGGGTATCCATCCTAATGGATACCCTCTGTCAGAAGGGTATCCTAAAGTAAAAATGAAACACCATCTTCTTTATTATTTTGCAAAAGAACTTGGCACCGAATACCCTCTTAAAAGTATTGTGTTGGATCCCCCTCCCATACCTGATAAGATACAGATGGTTTCTTATGTAACTATTCATAATAAGGCTGGTTGGTCTATGTACAAGGAATGGGGGGGATGGCAAGAAATTATTGATATGTTAAAAAAATCCTACCCTACTCTAGGTGTCTATCAAATAGGTGGACCTAACGACCCCCAGTTTAACAACATAGATGGGTCGTTTTGTGGGGATTCTTTTGATGATAATATTGCTGCACAGGCTGGGGCACAAGCTCATCTAGGGATAGACTCAGTATTTAACCATACTACTAATTTTGAGTGGAGAGGTCGGGGAAAAACTCCTGCCGTAATTCTTTGGGGGTCTACACAACGAGAGGCTGCGGGATACAACCATAATCTGAATCTTTCTTTAGGGCTCCCGTGCCAGCCTTGTTTTATAGAAGACCCCTACCAAACTGGGTCTACTACAGACTTGCCTTGTTCTAATCCCCCAGGACAAACATTTGAAGAACCTCGTCATGCTTGCATGGCTGGGCTATCTATACAGAATGTATTTGATTCAGTAGTACAGATTTTAAAAAGGAAACAGTCTAATGGCAATATATGAATGGGTATGTCCCGAATGTCAAATTTGGTGGGATAGAGAATGCAAGATGGGAACGGCCCCAGACCGAACTAGGTGCCCACAGTGTAAAAAATTATCTAACCGTAAGTGGGATGTGGCTCCTCCTGTTATTTTTAAAGGAGCAGGGTGGACAGGAGTTAATAAGAAAACAGGTTTTAATAAAGGAGGAGGCTCTGATGTGGTTAATAAAGAACTACAAAGGGGGTCTAAAGAAAGAATGGAGTCAGGATGGCAGCACTATGCAAAATTTACTCCCCCTAAAAAGCTGTTGGATAAATGTGATGCACTTAGTCCCAAACAACTACAACAAAGGCTAGAGGCTACTAAAATAAACACCGACCGCACCTATAATAATGCGGGGATTGACCCCAACAAGAAATATAAACCCCAGTAAGTAAGGTAGAACAATGTACGAGTTTAGTGAGAACATTCAACGAGGTATTTTATATCTCCTTAAATCTGATAAGGATTTTTACCTACAGATTGTTAACCTAGTTCAACCTAATTATTTTGAATTTCCTGTGCATGGAAGAATCTTTTCGGTTGTAAGAGATCATTACGAAAAGTATAAGAGCCTTCCTACTGATGATTTCATTGAGCAGGAGATTAGAGATACTAAGTCTGAAAGAGAGTCTTTGCATGATTATACGGATGAGATTCAATATGTAAACAGGCTAGATACCTCTGCTCTGGATGGATCAGAGTATTATCTTGATCTGATTGAAACTTTTGCTAAACGTGAGGCAATGAAGGATGCTATTAAGCAGTCTCTTATCCTCATTAAAGAGGACCGTATGGAGGAAACAGAAAACCTTGTGCGCCATGCTCTTACTATTAGTAGAAGCGTGGATATTGGACAGCAGTATTTTTCAGATTTAAACGCTCGTTGGGACAGAACCCATAACGCTGAAGAAAGGGATAAGTACAAGACTCTTCTACCCTCTTTGAATAGGTCTCTAGAAGGGGGCTTGGGGGAGAAGGAATTAGCAATGGTTATTGCCCCTCCTGGGGTGGGCAAGTCTTTATGGCTTGTTAATCAGGCTGTTCAATCCATGATTGAGGGGCGAAAAGTTCTTTATGTCTCCCTAGAAATGTCGGAGGACAAAATTGCACAACGGTTTGATTCCGTCACCACCTTAATCCCCCAGAGCCAACTAAAGGATCCTTCGGCCCAGCTTAAAGTGGACGAAAGGCTAAGTATTTTCCGAACTAACTTTCCTGAGAGCAAGCTAGTTATTAAAGAATTCCCTACTGGGACTGCTACCGTAAACACTCTGAGAGCCCTTCTGGTGCAACTTAAGAACTATGAGGAGTTTGTACCTGATGTGATCCTAGTGGACTACTTAGAGCTTCTCAGGCCCGTCAGAGAGAACCAGCATGAGTATCAGGCTCAACAGAGGATTGCGGAAGAATTGAGGGGTTTGGCTATGGAGAATAAAGTCCTTTTGTGGACTGCAACGCAGACAAACAGGCAGGGGAGAGCCGTTAAGATTATTACTGATGCAGAGCTAGGTGATTCTTATGGCAAAATTCGTACTTGTGATTTTGCCATCTCTCTAAACCAAAGTGAGGAAGAATTTGATAATGGCAGTATGAGAGCTTATGTAGTAAAATCTAGAAATGGAAGACCAAGGTTTACTGTTCCCATGACCATAGACTATAATATCTTGAGAATGGAAGAAGGAGAAGCCTTTGACGAAGAAGAATAAGCATATTTTTGAGATTTTGGAGGCAACTCCCACACTTGCAGAAGTTAATGGGGGCTGGGGTACTTTTAATATTAAGGTTGTAACGGGCTTAAAGTCGGGAAAGCAAAATTGTTGGGGAACTTGTGATTTTGATACATATGAAATCCATATAGAAAAAAAGATGGCAGATGGACCCGCTAGGGAAACAATCTTACATGAAGTTTGTCATATGCTCCTAGAGCTATGCGGCATGGGAGGAGAGGGGGAAGGAGAAAATGAGGAATTTGTTTGGGCTTCTAATGAGAGGCTTACTATAACAATGTCTAGAGCATTTTTACTGTTTACTAGACTAAACCCAGAACTAGCAAAGGAGTTATTACTATGAATAAGGCACAAAGCTTATTAGAGGCTTTTGAAGATTTAACTTGGGAGAATTATGTTGATATTGCAGATAGCGTAATTCGTTTCGATAAACATGAAATTGATACAGAGATGGCTAAACAGGCTTCTGTTTATTCTTACTACCAAGGATTATTGTCCATAGCAAAGAATAAATTAGACGAAGCTAACCTTACTGTAACCACTTATATTGCACAAACTAGGAAAGATAAAAAGAACGCTTCCACTACAAAACAAACTGCTAAAGATTTAGATGATTTTGTGGAGTCTTCTCCCGACTATGCAGTATATACAAAGAAGGCAAATGATGCTTCTTTCAAATATACCCTTTTAAAGGGCTTAGTCTCGTCATTGGAGCATAAGAAGGATATGCTAGTACAGCTATCATCCAATCGTCGGGCTGAGACAAATTTATACAGATAATTTAAAAAATCCACAAACTACTACTATTATATTGTAACTGCCACAACTAACCATAGGAGGTTCTAACATGGCTATTGACTTGAATGCCCTTCGGGCTAAACACGCTGAACTCAGCAACCCTAGCGGAAACGCTAATTCCGATTTCCTTTCTAAGTTTGTTCAACTGCAAGAAGGAATGAATACCGTTCGTATCCTTCCTGGCAAGGATGACGACACTATGTTCTATGGAGAAACAAAAATCCATAGAGTCCCTGATGAGAATGGTACTGTTAAGAATTACCATTGTCGCAAAGTGCATGGGGAGCCGTGTCCTCTCTGTGATACTTACTATGCTCTTTGGAAAGAGCCTAATAAAGACGAGGATCTTGCCCGTCAGATTAAGCCCCGCTCTCGGTACTACATGAATGTGGTAGACCGTGAAACTGGGGATGTGAAAATTCTCTCCATCGGCGTTATTCTTTTCAAGAAGATTATTGCTGCTATGCTGGATGAGGACTTCGGTGATATTACTGATCTTGAATCAGGCAATGATTTCAAAATCGTGAAGATCATGGAGGGTCAATGGCCCAAGTACGATCAATCACAACCCCGTCCCAAGTCTTCCGAGGCTGGGAGTAAAGCGGAAGTTGCAGCATGGATGGAATCGCTCCACGATATTCATGCTCTTGTTAAGCTGGAGGAGTACGAGGATGTGAAGGGTGCGGCTCAAGCTCTGCTTCCATCTCATGAGGGGAGTAGTCAGAATCCTACTGCGGCAGAAGATGTTGCTGATGATGATTACCTCCAACGAATGCAAAGTTAATTAACTATGAGAAATATTCTTATTACCCTGTTACTTACTGCTGTATTAGGTGCGGGGTTGGGTTCCTGCGCTGCCCTTGAAAACTTCTTCGGGGAAGGTACAGTATTTACGACTGCGGATCAGCTTGAGGAGGGTCAGGAAGGAGCTATCATTCCTTTCGACCAACTTCCTGCTGCCGTTAAAGCAAAGATTCCTGAAGGAACTTCGCTCGTTATGGCAACCAAAGATCAGTTGAAAGCTGATGCTGCTTATGTTGCTGCTGGTCCAATGACTGGTGAGGATGCTGGTGGTGCTATTGATGCTGCCTTTGGCATTGCTAAGGCTTTCATTCCTGGTCTCGCTGCATGGGAAGGTATTATAACCTTGTTCAGCCAGCGTAAGCGTAAGCACTACGGTAAAGCTATCAAGGCTCTTGTTCCTACTGATAAGAACATGGACATTGGTGGTGCTGTGGGTAGCTTTACGGCTGCACTAGGTATGTCACACTCTTCTGAAAGTAGCCAAGCTGCTTTTGACGAAGAAGAAGAGGGCTGGGAAGAAGCTTAGTATTATAACTAAGTGACTATAATAGGAGGATGAGTATAACCTCATCCTCCTTTTTTTATATTAATCTATGACCAAGAAACTTAAAATTTTATGCTCCCCAGCAAATGAGGGAGGATGCTCGTACTACCGTGTGATTGCTCCTATGAGAAAGATACAGGAGCTTTACGGAGAGCAGGTTGAATTTAGATACAACCTTAATCCTTTAGGCATCGTAGAATCTGGGGAGAAGATGGGAGCATGGCAAGAGAACTGGGATTTTGCTGACATGAAGTGGGCAGATATTATTTGGACTAACAACATCTCCAATTGGGGGGGTCCGTATACTGCCCGTATTGTGGGCAAAGCTAAGGAGTTTGGTAAGTTTGTACACTTTGATACTGATGACCTTCTTACAGACCTGTACAAAGGACATCGGCTTTATGATACCTATAAAGAGCGTAATCTAGAAGAAATTACTAAATTCATCTATAGTAATTCTGACTTGGTTACAGTAACTCAAAGAAAATTTGCTGAGAGGATTAAGCCCTTCTGTGGAGGAGTTTTGGCAATCGTTAAGAACGCTATCGACTACCATCTTCCTTGTTGGAATGTTCCTAAGCAGCCTTCTCCTAGAAAGAATATGACAAGGGTAGGTTGGGCAGGAGGCATTCATCACGAAGAAGATATTAAAGAATTTGCAGGTATACCCCAATTAGTTAATAGCCGTGTAGGAAGAGAGAATGTTCATTGGGGGTTTTATGGGGCTCCTCAACCAAATTTAGATAAGGATGGAAACCACAAAGACGAGTGGCAACATGATGTATGGAAAAACTATAAAAAGATTATCCTAAGCGGATTTAGAGGACAGCCTAATTGGCAAATCTATAACGCACTCTCCCCAGACTCCTACGGAGGAATCTATTCTCAAATAGATTTAGCTATCGCCCCCCTTCAAATGAATGCTTTTAATGATTCTAAGTCTGAAATTAAAGTAGCAGAGTGTGGGAGGTATAAAGTTCCTTTGATTGCGTCAGATGTTGGATGTTATGATGAAACTATTGTTAATGGGAAAACTGGATACTTGCTCCCAGCCAATGCTCCTAAAAGTGAGTGGGTTAAAGTACTTACTAAATGCATTAAAAATCCAAAACATGTAAAAGAAATGGGAGAGAATTTACACAAAATTACAGAAGAGTACTTTGATTTAAATAAAGTTGTTAAGCATAGGTTAGAGTTGTATCAACAATCTTTAGGATTGATACAAGGTAGGGAACAAGAGTTTACGCCTAATTATAATTCGGAGTGGGAGTTCAATGACTAGCACAACTGTAATTATTAAAACCATTGGTCGTAAATCTGTTAAAGCTGCAATCTCTTCTGCTAAAAGAGAAGGCTTTAAACCTATTGTAATTAGTGATGGAGTTAACTGTCATGTTAGTGGGGCCAAGTTTATTAAGCTAGGAAGAAAATGGGGGATGTATGGAGGGATGGCTGCCAATGTGGGAGCAGCCTTAGCACAAACTGAGTTCATTACTTTCTTAGATGATGACGATACTTTTGTCCCAGGTGCGGGGAATATAATTCGTAGAAAGCTACAAGAGAAGCCTGATGTGGATATTTGGATTGCTGGTGTTAGATTTAATAAAGATGTAGTTATGGTTAATAAGGTAACTGGAGAAGAAACCTATAGAGGCACAGATTTAGCTTTGTGGCCCGAAAAGGGGATTGCTGAGGGGAATGTAGCAATGCCTACCTATAGAACTAAGATTTTTGAAAGAGTTCCTTTTATAAATACAATCCCTGACGATGTGGCTGCTATGACAGACCTATTGCATGTAAATGCGTGTGCTAGTCAGGGGTATAAAGTGGGTTGGTTTGAAGAGGCCCTATACTTGGTGAGACCCGACCAAGCCGATGCTGTAGGGTATGACGGTATTAATGGGAGAGGAAAATGATTAGTTTACTATGTTCTGTTTATAACTCATCTGAGTATCTTGATAATTATTTAAATTATGTTAATAATCAGCTTCTTAAGGAGTTTGAAATAATATTTGTTGATGCTAAATCAACCGACGATTCCCTCCAGAAAATTGAAGAGTTTCAATTTAGAGAGGGAATTAAAGTTCAGATACTTCCTTGTGAAGAGCGTATTACTATTTATGAGGCGTGGAATAAAGCAATCCTTGTTAGTTCTTATGATTATGTAATGAATTTTAATACGGACGATAAGCTGTTTAAAACTGCTCTCCTAAATTATGCTACCTATACTCAGGCTGCCCCCCATATAGATGTTTTCTATAGTGCCCCTTTTATAGCAGTAGATAGTAATCATTTAGATATTAGAAGCTGGTTTAGATATAGTGATGCTAATATAAAAGAAAATCTTTTAGCAGGATGTCATGTTGGACCCTTCCCCCTTCTAAAGAAGAAGAGTATATTGGAAGTTGGATTATTTGATTCCTCTTTTACTATTTCTGGGGATTATGAAATGTGGTGTAGACTTAGGCATAAAGGATATACCTTTATGAAATTAGAAGAGACCCTGGGTGTTTATTTTAACAACCCTAAAGGAGTTAGTTCTGAACCAACTCCAGAAAGATTTAACGAAAATCTTCGTCAGGATACCCTTATTAGGGAGATGTATAAATGAAAATTATTAAGGAAGGGGAGCCCAATATTGAGTGGGTTGGAGACGGAATTGAAAGTAAGAAAGTATGTATGGAATTAGTACCAGAGGGATCTGTTATTATTTCTGGAGGGATTGGATATAACATTTCATTTGATACTGAAATGATTTCGAAAAAAGATTGTACTGTAATAGCGATAGACCCTTCTAATCTGTCTCAACAATTCATGCAACGCTTTGCCCATCTTCCTAATTTTCTTTATATTAAAAAAGCTCTAAATCATGAAGCAGGTACTTTAGAGTTTTATGAAGGGGATTCTGGAAATGGATTAATGGGCTCAACTGAAGCCGCCCATCATAGTATTAGTAAATCTGTAATAGACCCTAATAGGTATACTTGTGAAGCTATTACTTTACAAAGTCTTTTTGATACTTATTCTAATATTTCTTACTTAAAGTTAGATATTGAAGGAGGGGAATATGCTATTTTAGATTCTTTACAAAGTTTAGATATTCCTCAAGTTTCGATTGAATTTCATCATTTTTGCTCTGATTCTTGGTCGAAGGTGGATACTAAAAACTGTTTAGATAAAATGAAGAAGTGGGGATATAAAGCCTATTCATATTTGGACGACGAAACTCAAGCTGAATGGTTATTCATTAAAGATGAATTACTTAATTAACTACGCTGATGGGGCTTTTGAAGAGTCTAGACTAAAAAATTCTATTTCTGGATTGATGATGGGGTTTGATTCCGTCATACAGTATTCCTGTAAAGATATTGATCCACTGTTCTTTAATAAAAACAAGGAAATTCTGACTCAAAATAGAGGAGCAGGGTATTGGTTATGGAAGCCTTATTTTATATTTCACACTTTGAAGAATGTAAAAGAAGGGGATGTGGTATTCTACTCGGACTCTGGGGCAGAGTTTGTGAAACCCATGAAGCCTTTGTTTTCTTTGATTCAAGAAAAAGAAGTGGTAGGCTTTAAAATGTCAGGAAATCATAAAGAGTGCCAGTATACTAGAAAAGCGGTTATAGAGGGGGTGTTTGGATACCTGAATGAGTTCGTTGCTTCTAGTAATCAAGACATGGCATCTTTTATTGGGGTAAAGAAAACTTCTCACACTGAAAAGAAAGATCATGTAATTGGAACTTGGCTCGATCTGTGTCAAGACCGTGAGCTAATTATGGATAAGCCTAGAGATAATGATGAGTTTAAGGAGTTTATTGATCATCGCCATGATCAATCTCTGTGGAGCTTGATTTCTAAACATCGTAATGTTTATAAAGCCCCCGATCCTTCCCAGTGGGGAATTAGTACAGGGGAGTCGGAGGAAGGGGACTTCTTTATCAATCATCACAGGGATAAGAGGTAAGGGATGCAAACTTTTTATAGCCAGCAAGGGGAAGACCTCTTTGTATTCACGAACTTCATTAACCAGAAGCGAGAAGATGGATGGTATTTAGAATTGGGAGCATTAGACGGAGTAACTTATTCCAATACTAAATTTTTTCAAGATCAGTTAGGGTTTAAAGGAGTTTTAATTGAGCCTCTTCCAAATACCTATGAAGACCTTATCAGAAACCGTCCAAACGATAAGGCTTACAATGTAGCTATTAGCTCTTCAAAAGAACCTGTATCTTTTGTAGGAACTTGGGCTACCGCAGGAATGACCTCTGTGATGGCAGAGTCGTTTAAAGAGGCACACCATGCGAAGGGGGAAGAATATCAAGTAACCTCTCGTCCCTTAGGAGAGCTTCTTACAGAGGCGGGAGTTCCCTACTTAGATTTATTTTGTTTAGATGTAGAGGGGGGAGAGTTAGAAGTTCTTAAAACAATGGACTGGACCATTCCCGTGTATGTACTTTGCGTTGAGTTAGATGGACATAACGAGGAGAAGGACGAAGCCTGTAGGGAGGTATTGAGAAATAATGGGTTTGTTTTTGAACATCGCATATGTATTAATGAATTCTGGCGAAACCCGACCTATCATAGGAAAAGCTTTCTCTTTGTTTCTAACCAAAAACCAGAAGAACAGAGACATTTATGTATGGAACCTCATTGCGTCCCAGAAATTAAAGAAGGACTAAAAACTTATGCCCAAAAATAAAGATGATATTAAATTAAGTATCCTTATCTTATCCATTCCAAGCCGACTCCATTTTCTTAAACCACTGATGGAAAAACTTGAAACTCAAATTGGGGAGAGACAAGATGTAGAGATCATCTCCATTATGGATAATAAATCCTTTGGTATTTCTGAGAAAAGGAACGAGTTATTGAAGTTGGCTAGGGGTTCTCACTTAGCTTGGATTGATGACGATGACGATGTGGCAGATAATTATGTTTCAAAGCTTACCGAGACCATTGCCGCAAATCCAAATGTAGATGTTATCTCCTTTGATCAAATGTGTTATCTTGAGGGGAAGGAAGCTAGAGTCTTCGCTGAGATGGGGAACCCACACGAACATGTTCGCCCTGATCCTAACGACTCTACACGCTATCAGGATACCTTGCGACCTCCGTACCATTGGTGCTGCTGGAAGACCTCTCTAGCTGCTTCTGAGAGCTTTAGAAACCCCCACAGCATGAAAGGTATCCAAATCGGAGAAGACATTGACTGGCTCTCCAGATTATACCCTAAGGTAGAAGAAAGTATTTACTTACAAGGACACTACCTCCATATTTATCGGTATTCAGCGAACATTAGTGAGTCTTTACTTTGAAGTTTCTATGTGGATATAATTTCTCTAAGGAGTGTGATTATATTTTTAGCAGAGGGGAACCTAAAACATTAGAAGGCAAGCCTATTGTTACCCCTACAGGGGAGTATGATATCTTTTGCAGAGAGGATTTATTAGGTCTAGAGAATGGAGATTTAGTTTTTTGTAAAATTGATAATCTTCCTAAGCTTTCTCATTTGTTAAAAGAAACTAATAAGACTGTCTACCTAATTACTCATGACTCAGACTACGAAATCAATGAGGAAGTATTTACTAAGTATTCTAACAATATTAAGCATTGGTGGGGCGTAAATGTTAATTACTCTCACCCCAACCTAAGTTCAATTCCTTTAGGGTTAGGAAGCCCGTGGGTTCCTGAAGGAGTTACTCCACAAAGTATGAGTGAGTTAGGTTTTGGGAGAGTTCTAACGAGGGATAAATTACTATACATCAACCATAGAATAGAAACCTACCCCCAAGAGAGAAGAGAGCCCTACGATTATTTTGCAAATAAAGACTGGGCTACTATCAAACAGCCAAGTCCCACAGGTCAAACTTTTAATTATATTAAAGAGGTAAGGTCCCACAAATTTGTCCTTTGCCCCCGTGGAAACGGGATTGATACTTACAGATTTTGGGAGAGTTTGTACTTAGGGGCTATTCCCATTGTAAAAGATTGTATTAATATAGGTTTTTATAAAGAGTTGCCTATCACTATAATAAAGGAGTATAGCGAGGTTACACCAGAGTTCTTGGAAGCAGAATACGAGAGACACGCTCCTTTAAGGTGGGAGGGGTCCCTTTTAGATCTTACTTTTTGGATGAATAGCATTAGGGATAAAATTAATGGATATAACAATTAATACCCTGCTTTGGGATAATTTAGATCCACGCATGGTGGAAAGCCATAAGGCTGTTTACGATCATTTTGAGCTTCCCGTATCTTACACTCGCCAAAATATCCACCACGGAACTTGGATGGATATTATTTGTAAAGAAACATCAGCCGACCTGATTATGTTTTGTGACGCAGACTGCATCCCGCTAACCAAGGATGCTTTTTTTGAAGCGGTAGAATATTGCTCTACTACTGGGGGCTTTGTTGGACCTGCACAAGCTTCGAACCATTACGGACCTCCTATCCCTTCTCATGTGTTCGCGTCTCCTGCGTTCTTTATGATTCCCAGAAATACTTATGAAGGCATGGGATCTCCCTCTTTTTCGTCGGTGGAAGGAAGATCTGATGTAGCTCAAGAGATAAGCAGGAAGGCAGATGAAGTAGGGGTTCCATATCATTGTTGGTATCCTACAAAATATGAAAAAGAATTTAAAACAGGAAACCCTTTAGGCTATGATAAGTTAGGCAACTATGGTCGTTATGGTATAGGAACGGTTTATGGAGATGATAAAATATATCACTTATATGAAGGACGAACGGGAAAAAATGTTGATAGATTTGTTCAAAGGTGTTCAGAGATCATTTCTGGAACCTTCACTAGTAAAGATATGAGATCTTCTATATCTCTATTCCCCTAATAATATGTATGATATAGATTTTGAATTTGTAGAGAAATTGAAGGCTATCTCTGGCTATGACGGATAGAGAAAATGAATATTAAACTAGATATAGAAAAAATTAATGCGGCTACTTTTCCCATGTCCCAACCCTGGATGGGTGCTGGAAGATATGTTTATCTTTTTGCGGAGGCGGGCCGTGATCACTACAGACTTCTTTCCTATATAAGTTCTTTATATAATAACATTACTATTTGCGATGTAGGGACTAAACACGGGTTAAGTGCTATTGCACTAGCCTCTCCTACTAATAAAGTTTATAGTTATGATACTGTGGATAAGCTGGATGACCAGTTAAAGGATGCAGCTTCTGAGATTAATTGTACTTTTTTAGTAGAAAATTGTTTAGAGAAGGATGAGCATAAGGAACGGCTACTATCTGCTGATATTGTCATGCTAGATACAGACCATGACGGGGTTTTTGAGGAAGAATTTTATTCATTCCTTAAAACAAATGGTTTCTCTGGAATCCTTATTCTAGATGATATTCGCTTGAATGAGCCTATGAAAAAATTCTGGGATAGTATTACTGAGCCAAAGTTTGATATTACGAAGTACGGGCATTTTAGTGGTACGGGTCTTGTAACTTTTGGAGAGTATTCCATTGAACAACTCTAATATTATATATACTTGTATTATAGGAAAATATGATTCCTTAAAAACTCCCACTATAACGACTTCGGGGTGGGACTATGTGTGTTACACTGATAATACGAAGCTATCATCAGACTTTTGGAACATAAAACCTATCCCTTCTCAGTATAAAGAGATCACAGACCCAAAGAGAATTTCTTCCCTCCTAAAGATAGAACACTATAACGCAGTAGAAGAGGATTATGATACAGTTATTTATGTGGATGGGTGTATTAAGGTTAGTGTTGATTTAAACAAATTTTTAGAGTTCCATAACTTTGCTGATTATGATTTAGGAATACCCAATCATCTGAGTAGGAACTGCTTATATGAAGAAGCTAAAATTTGTAAAGGGCTGGGACTAGACAAGGACCTTCTTATTGATCAACAAGTGCAGCGATATCGAGACGCTGGGTATCCTGCTCATAACGGGTTGTGGGTTAGTACTGGTATGGTAAAAAATAATAAGAGTAATGCCTTAAAGAGAGTATGTGAGATATGGGCCGAGGAATACAAAATGGGGTGTAAACGAGATCAAGTAAGTTTAAACTATGCTGTTTGGAAAGCTTCTAATCTAGGTCATACCATTAGGGTTAAGAACACAGTATGGGGGCCAAGTCCTGTTAATATGGCTTTTGATTTTGGAATGAAGGGTGCGTTTTCCACCCATTCTCATCTATAATATAGTAGTATATGAAAACTTTATTAACAGGAGCTAATGGTTTAGTAGGATCTACTATTCCTGCTGATTATAAACTTAATGGAAAACGGTTATTAGATTTAACAGATTGGACTGCTACCTATAGGTATTTTAAGGAAATTAGACCAGAGCGTGTAATTCATACTGCGGCTAAAGTAGGAGGACTAGGAGCTAACATGGCGCACATGGGAGAATTCTTCTATGACAACATGATGATTAATCTAAATGTTCTAGAGGCTTCTCGGCAAACGGGAGTTAAAAAAGTTGTATCCTTTCTCTCTACCTGTATATTTCCAGACGAGGTTGAATATCCCATTACAGAAGATAAGCTACATTTAGGAGAGCCCCATAGTTCTAATTACGGGTACGCCTATGCTAAAAGAATGTTGGAAGTTCAAAGCCGTGCATATAATCAGCAATATGGAGTGGAGTTAAAGGGTAATAAGATGTGTTTTAATACTAAATATCTTAGTGTTATCCCCACTAATATTTATGGACCCAATGATAATTTTAATTTAGAGAACAGCCATGTAGTTCCCGCTATTATTCATAAGTGCTATTTAGCTAAGAGAGATAATACTCCTCTTTGGGTATGGGGTGATGGAAGTCCATTGAGAGAATTTGTTTACTCAGAAGATATTGGAGAGTTAACTCAATTAATTTTAGATTACTATGAAGATGATGCTCCTCTGATTTTATCTACTGGTGAAGAACACAGCATTAGACAATTAGTGATCGCTGTAGCAGACGCTATGGATTTTCAGGGACAAATCATTTATGACGCTAACAAACCTAACGGGCAGCATAGAAAACCTACTTCTAATTTATTGTTAAAGAATTTTGTTCCTGAATATAAATTTACACCCTTTGAAGAGGGAATCAAGAAAACCGTAGATTGGTTCGTAGAAAACTATGAGGCGTGTAGAAAATGAAAAGAGCATTAATAACAGGGATTAGTGGGCAGGATGGATCTTACTTGGCACAACTACTACTGAGTAAGGGATATGAAGTCTGGGGTCTTTTGCGTAGGCACTCCGTACCAGAGAACCAAACCAGTAGATTAGAAGCTATCGGTATCCTTGATGATCTTAAATTAGTGTATGGAGATATGACGGACCTTCCTTCTTTACTTCATATCTTAAAAGATGTTAATCCTCATGAGATTTACAATCTTGCAGCGCAGTCCCATGTAAGGATCAGTTTTGATCAACCTGCATTTACTACTCACACAGACGCAGTTGGGGTACTTAATTTATTAGAGGGGATGAGGCTGATGTGTCCCAACGCTAGGATGTATCAGGCTGGATCTTCCGAGATGTATGGTAATGAGTGTGATGAGGATGGTTTTAGGAGAGAGACAACTCTTATGCGTCCTGTGAGTCCTTATGGGTGTGCTAAGTTGTATGCTTTTAATCTTTGTAGCACTTACAGGAGTTCTTATAAACTGTTTATTGCTAATGGTATTTTGTTTAATCATGAGTCTCCACGAAGAGGATTAAACTTTGTTACTAATAAAGTAGTAGATGGAGCTATTAAGATTCATAAGGGGGAGGAGCAAGAACTAGCTCTAGGTAATTTGAACGCTACAAGAGACTGGGGACACGCTAAAGATTATGTGAGAGCTATGTGGCTGATGCTTCAGCTAGATGAGCCTGATGATTTTGTGTGTGCTATGGGATACTCGTATTCTATTAGAGACCTGTGTGCTGAAGTCTTTGGACATTTAGGATTAGATTATCAAGAGTATGTAACCATTGATGAGAAGTATTTTAGACCTACTGAGCTTACTGACCTTAAGGGAGATTCTACCAAACTACGCAAGATTTTGGGGTGGAGACCTGAATATACTTTCCAAAGTATGATTGAAGAAATGGTACAAGCGAGGCTATAATACACTATCATGAGCGACTATTACCAATTTGATTTGTACCAGGATAAATCTGAGGAGACAGCGGTGTACCCCATGAAGGGCGACAACCTATACTACCCAGCACTAGGTCTTGCTGGGGAGGCAGGAGAGGTCTGTGAGAAGATCAAGAAGATCATGCGGGACAAAGGGGGAGTATTATCCGAAGAAGACTCTCTAGAGCTTAGTAAGGAGCTTGGAGATGTTCTCTGGTATTTGTCTGCGTTGGCCTGTGAAATTAATGTGTCTCTTTCTTCAGTAGCTGAGGAGAATCTTGATAAACTTAGTAGTAGGCAGCAGAGAGGAAAACTACAAGGGTCTGGAGATAATCGTTAATGCCTTTAGAGAAAAGTCAAACGATTGCTCTGTGCATGATAGTTAAAGATGAAGCCGAAGTTATAACTAGGGCTTTTACTTCTGTTAAGGGTTTTGTAGATTACTACTGCATTTGTGATACTGGTTCAACAGATAACACTATTCAAGTTATTAAGGATTATTGGGAAGAACACGGATTAAAAGGAGAAGTTCATCAGCGTCCTTGGGTTAACTTTGCACATAACAGACAGGAATCTTTCGAATTGGGAAAAGGAAAATGCGATTACATCATGACCTTAGATGCTGATGAAGTTTTTGCTCCAGTAAAAGATGATAATCCTTTACTGGATTGTGTTGTTGAAACTCTTCCTAAATTTTCAGGAGATTGTGTTGAGGTTTTTACCATATATGGGGAAACTAACTATACGAGGGTTCAGTTTTTTAAAGATGGGTTAGATTGGAAATGGGTACAACCTGTACATGAGGTATGTATATGTGAGGATCGTCAATCTATAGAACTCCTTACTGACGCTTGTGTTGTCCCCTCTCCTGATGGGGCTAGAGCCAGCGACCCTCAAAGGTTTTTAAGAGATGCTTTTGTTTTTGAAACTTATATGATTGATAATCCCGAAGATGGTAGGGGCTGGTTTTATTTGGCCCAATCTTATCAAAACGCGGGGCAGCCAGAGAAGGCTATTTTTCCTCTGGAAAAGTGTTTGGAATTTTCTAAATGGGATGAAGAAACTTACCTAACCCATCTTCGTTTGGGACGATATAAACGAGATGCTGGACTCTCTGAGGCTGAGACTCTTTCTCATTTTGTAGATGCGTATAATTTTCGTCCTCACAGAGCAGAAGCTATATATGAGTTGTTAGCTCATTACAGAGCTAGAGATCAGTTTTGGGCAGCCATTTTGTATGGAGAAAAAGCGTTAACTATTCCCTACCCCCAGGGAGATAGGCTTTTTGTTGAAACAACTGTACATGACTGGCAAATTAAAGATGAGCTTTCTGTAGCCTATTACTGGGTAGGCAGATACGAAGAGTCTAAAAAACTTTGCGAAGATCTTTTGAAAAAAGAGATAAGAACAATGCCCAAGGAAGTTCGGGAAAGAATACAGCGGAATTTAAAATTTGCAGAGGATAAAATTAATGAAAACAAGAAAGAGAGTTGAGTATATGTGGCTGGACGGGAGAGACCCTCTTCCTAAGATGCGAAGCAAGACTCGTTTTTTGGATCTGGAGGATGTTTCAGCGGGAATCCCTGATTGGAATTTTGATGGAGGGTCTACTGAACAAGGATCCTTAGAAGACTCTGATAGAAGTCTTGTTTGTGTTAGAACTTATAAAGATCCTTTTGTAGAGGAGGGTTGGTTAGCTCTTTGTGAGGTGCGATATTATAGGGGGGCACCGCATGAATCCAACACACGATCACACTTAACAAAATTAACTAATAAGTTAGAAGGGATTTTGGTAGGCTTCGAACAAGAATTTACTTTTATAAATCCCGCTGACCAAGCCCCTCTAGGGTTCCTTCTCTCCCCCCAGCAACAAGGACAATATTATTGTGGGGTTGGGTGTATGAATGTGATTGGACGCGATATTGTTTCTGAGTTTGAGAACAGATGTGCGAAAGCAGGGATTGATTTAGATGGTATTAATGCTGAGGTAATGCCAGGACAATGGGAGTGGCAGACAAAAGCTCAGAGTCCAGTTAAGTGTGCTGATGATCTTTGGGTTTCTCGCTATATTTTAGAGAGAGTTTCAGAAGAGAAAGCAGTTATTGTTTCTTACCACCCTAAACCCCATGAAGCTTTTAATGGAGCAGGGTGCCATACTAACTTCTCTACCGAGAAAATGCGTAAATCTTTTAGTAGTGAAGACTGGGAAGAACTGTTACCTATTCTTGAGGAAGACCACTTTGAACACATTAAAGTGTGTGGGGACGGTATTGAAAAGAGAATGACAGGAGAGTGTGAGACTTCAGATTACAATGATTTTACTTGGGGGGTAGGTGATAGAGGGGCGTCTATTAGAATTCCCCAAAGGGTTGCTCTTGAAGGTGCTGGGTATTTTGAGGACCGTAGACCTTGTGCCAACATTGATCCCTACAAAGTACTTTATTCTTTAATCTCTTCAGTAAAAAAGTCAAGCCTTCTATAATATAGTATGGATCAAAGTGTTTTAAAACGACTGAAGAACGCAGGACTGCTATCCGAACAAGTCCCTGATTTGGGGTTTGTTGGGACTGGGAGCTTCGCTCTCAATAGAATTATTTCGGGTAACTATACAAAAGGAATCCCGATTGGGATGATTACTCAATTTCATGGTGAGGCTTCTACAGCTAAAACTGTGTTTGGAACTCATATACTTAAAGAGGCACAGGAAAAGGGTTACTACTCTATGATGGTAGATTCAGAGAATGCTTACAACCCAGAGTTTGCCTCTCATCTTGGAATTGACCCAAAGAAGCTCATCTATGCTGCACCTGAAACTTTGGAAGAATGCTTCCAAGTGATAGAGGATACTATTGTTGCTATCAGGGAAACAGATAAGGACACTCCAATTGTAGTGGTGTACGATAGCATTGCCGTCTCTCCCTCAAAAGCAGAATATGAAGCAGAAGGGTATGAAGGTAATAATATGCAGGGAGCTATTAGGGCTAAGTCTACTGGTGCTTGCCTGCGTAAGATCAATCCTCTTATGCGTAAACATAAGGTTGCACTTGTGGTGATTAATCAGATTAGAAACAAGGTAGGAGTAATGTATGGTAGTCCCGATACGATGGCAGCAGGGGGCAAGTCATTAGAGTATTACCTTGGCGTAAACTTAAAGTGTATTTCTAACAAAACGAGTGATCTTATCAAAGATGATCTTAAAAATGTTATTGGGATTCAAGGTAAATTACGCAATACCAAAAATAAATGCTCTATACCTTTTAGGGAGTGTGAGTTTGAACTACTGTATAATGAGGGGTTAAACCCCTACGCAGGACTGCTCAAGCAATTTGAGGCTGATGGTCATGTAGAGCGTAACGGTGCTTGGTATACAGTTACCTCCACAGGCAAGAAGTTTCAGTCTAAAGAATTTGTGAATCTGATGCAGGACGAGGATGAAGGGGTGGAGCCCCTTGCAAATTTTTTAGAAGGTTAGCTTGACATTCCCGCAATAGTTTGCTATAATAGGGCATGAACGGAGGAAATTCCCATGAATGATGACAAAACACTAGAGATGCTTATGGGTATCATTGACGATGCCTTTAACTCTCATTACAATAAGGAAGAAAAGATGGAAACACAAACTGAACCGTCTCCCCAACAGGAGCAATCCGCAAGTAACCCCAAGTATACTTGTATCGCAGAGTATACTGAACAAACTGGTAAGCGATTCCGCATGACCAAAGATCAGAAACAACGCGAACTCACCCGAGAAGAAGCTTTTAACGAAACCTTTGGAGGTACAAACTGATGGTTATTAAGAACGAAGAAATGCTGCGTATTCACGCTCCTGCTGCTTTTGCAGAGGCTCCAGAGGACGGACGAGTATCGGATCGGTACTCTTTCCTCCCCACTACTGAGATCCTTGAGATCCTTCAGGATGAGGGCTGGACCGCTTGGAAGGCTCAACAGGTGACTGCTCGTACATGGAGTAAGGATCACGCCAAGCATATTATCCGTCTTCGTCACGAAGACATGACGCAAGAATCTTTTGGGGTTGGAGACTCTTTCCCTGAGATGCTTCTTATTAATGCCCACAATGGGCTTGGTGGGTATACCCTTCAAGGAGGCATCTTCCGCATGGTCTGTTCTAATGGAATGGTTATCTCTGAGCAGGACTTCGGTAAGATTCATATCCGACACATTGGGTTTGAGGCGAAGCAGGTTCAAGAAGCGTCCCGTGAGCTTGTTATGAACTCTTCTAAGATTGCGGAGAAGATCGGAAGCTGGCAAGAAATTGACCTGACTCCCCGTTCTAAAAAGGATTTCTTTGCTGATGCTACGAAGATTCGTTTCAAGAACCCTTCAGAGGATCTTATCCAAGAAATTTCTAAGGTTCGGAGAGAGGGGGACTCTGGGAATGATCTTTGGAGGACCTTTAATGTTGCTCAGGAGAACCTAATTCGTGGGGGATTCCGTAACGGGGACACGAACCGTATGGTGCGTCCTATCTCTAACATCCAAAAAGATGTAAAATATAATTCAGAACTGTGGGACTTGGCGAGTAAATATAGTGAGGAAACCCTCCTTAGCTAGTAACGCATGGGAGGAGAGGGAGAACCCTCTTCCTCCAACCTACAATGAAGAATAATTATTCGTTTCGAGAACCCTTAAATGAAGAGCCCGATGGTACTTACATTACTGTTGGACAGATGCAGTTCTTTTTAAACCGCAAGAATGGTAAAAGAATGTTTAAATCTGGCTCTGTCGATTTTATTGATTATTATAATATGTGTCGAGTCTACAATCTAATTTCTGAAATTATGGAATCAAATGAGGACGCAGCAATTATGTATTGGGACTCTAAGAAAGAAATAGTATCTGTAGGATTCCCAGCGACAGGGCTAGTTGCCACAGCCCTTTCTTACATGGATACTATTGAAGATTCGGATATGGATTTTTAGAGATGGGAAGAACCTTTAGAAATGAAAAACAATGGGGGCGTAGATCCTCGTTAAAGAAGAGTAAGAAACAACGAGTAGTTAAGAATGCTCCTCGTAATAAAGATCAGAAGGAGGATGATCCTTTTTTTGATTCTCTAGAGTTAGAAGCGTATGAAGATGAATATGAGGAACGACGAAAAAACAGAGACTCTAATAAATTTTGACCCCCTTATCAGGTGTTCTTGGCTTCCTTCTGGAGAGATTAGACTAAGTGAGTATGAAGAAATCATTACTTACTTTGTTCAAAAGCAAATCTCGGAGAGATTAGATGCCTAGTCCCTATGTATTAAAAAATTCACCCCTAGACAGTAATAGAATTCAGAAAGTTTGTAAGAAAGTAATTGATGAATCCAACGAGGACAGAAAGTTTGCGTTGGAGACCCACCGCTTTTTTAGAGCTATGTTAGACGAGAACCCTCAAGATGCTTCTGCTAAGAATTTAATGGTAGACTGCCTTAAACTAGCCCAAACTTCTAAAGGGAATATCCTCAAGGTTGTAGATCTTCTTATTAAGATGGAAGCTTCCCAAGCCAAAGGCTCAGAAAAATCAGAAATGGATTCGTTGTATTCTCAGTTAGACAACCTCACAGATTAAGGAACTAATTTGTCCGAAACGAAATTTTATAAAGTAATATGCAGCGAAATTAATCTAGTTCTTCTCATTAAAAAACTTCGGATAAGAGAAGAACAGAGAGCGTATTTAGAGGTTAAGAGAAAAATTCAAACTTTGGAGAAACCTATAACTATTGAAAGTTATATGGTTCATGTAGTAAAAAAGTTTCTACACAATGTAACAGAGTTTTTCGATAACTTACCTGAAGATCCAGAGGATAGGATGGTAATTCTTAAAGCTGTATATCACTCGATTATTGACGCTTATCCTCCTTTTGATCTTTCCTTTGTATGTGCTGATATTAATAATGGTACATTCTTAGAGGATATTCAAGAAGCGATGGCTATGTTTGCTGGTCCAGCAGAGGGGGACCTTCCTCCTAAAAGCCTTAAAGCAATTCGTACTCTTTCTGATGTAGGAGCATTAGAGAAGTACCTAAAGAAGTATTTGATAGGACAGGATGAGGCTATTAATGGAGTAGTGGATAGTATCAAGCTCGTTGCTAGTGGTCTTTACAAAAATGCGTCCTTCTTCTTCATCGGTCCTACTGGAGTGGGGAAAACAGAATTAGGAAAGCTCTTGGGTAAGAAATATAGTGGACATTTCTGGAAACTTAATTGTGCAGAATATGCTCAAGCCCATGAGTATGCTAAACTCATTGGATCTCCTCCAGGCTATGTGGGGCATAGTGAACAAAGTTTAATGGCAGAGAAGGCTGAGGAAAGCAATAAATGGATTATCCTTTTTGACGAGATAGAAAAGGCTCATCCTAAATTCTATGATTTCTTGTTGTCGTTATTAGATGATGGCACCTGTACTGATAATATGGGAAGAGTACTAGATTTTTCGGAATCTATCTTTATCTTTACCTCCAATCAAGGTATTTCCGATATTAGGACTGGGAAAAAACTAGGGTTTGGTGATGATAGAGTTTCAGTATCAGGATCGGCAGACGATATTAAAGAGTCTGTCAAGAAGAAATTCCCAGTAGAATTTATGAACCGCATAGACAACTATGTATTTTTTAACACCCTAGAGCCTAAGCACTTACGTAAAATTGCTACCTTGTCTTTGAGAAATATCCCTATTAAAAGACATAAAGCTTTACTGGATTTTATTGTAAAGAATGGGTACTCTGAAGAGTACGGAGCTAGAAATATTAAACGATTCATTAAAAATGAGGTCGCCACAGTAATTGCACAGGCACTACTAGAGCGAAAACTTCCAAGTAAAAAGGGCGACCTCTATACTCCTAAAATTGTTAATAACAAGGTAACTCTTATCAATTTGGGAGAAGATGAAAAGGAACTAGACCAAGCTGCGGGGTAGGCTTACGCCTTTCTGTGGATTGGAACTTCGCTACCTGCTCCCCCTGAAGAAATTTAGGGGGAGTTTTCCTTTTAAAAACTCCCCCAAGCTTTCTATTATAGTGCATGACGGCCCTTAGCTCAGATGGTTAGAGCATCTGTCTTATATACAGAAGGCGACAGGTTCGATTCCTGTAGGGCCAACCAATCATTTTTATAAGGAGAAATACTATGAGTGATGTTATGGAAAAATATGTGGCGAAAGCCTTGGAAGGATATGAGCAAAATTTTGAAGGAATTTCTGAAGCAATTACCCAAATGGAGGCTCAGTTGGAAGCATATAAAGCTCAACGAGTTGAAATGGAAGAAGGTATTGCTGAGATGAAGGAAGTTCTTGGGCTTGATTCCGAAGAGGAGTTGGGTGGAAAAGCAGCCCCCCTAGAACTGGTTGCGGAAGACGAGTAAGTGTCAATACGCACACGAAAATCTGATAGAACCAAATTTGGTTTTTTCAAAAATGAAGCGTCTGCTAGAGCAGAGGTAGAAAGGCGTAAAAACCTCCTTCTCTCGGAGGACCCTACCCTTACTTATTATGTAATTAAGGTAAAACGAGGGAAAGAGGGCCAAAACCCTTGGATGGCTTACAGTCTTAAACGAAAAAAGGGACGGTAGCCCAATCGGCAGAGGCAACAGACTTAAAATCTGTCAAGTGCGGGTTCAAATCCCGCTCGTCCTACCAAATAAGCACCCATAGCATAACGGATAATGCAACAGACTTCTAATCTGTAGATTTCAGGTTCGAATCCTGATGGGTGTACCAAAATGAGACTATAATACAGTATGAAGAAACTTTTAACGGCGATGCTATGTTTAATGGGGGTTATGTCCTCTAGTTTTGCGGGGATTACGATCACCCAAGACGGTACGATTATTGAAAACCAGTATATTTCTGGTCAAG